>Ga0265300_10004428_pt1 | contig 11191 bp, 21 predicted proteins | sample AusTroGonzalo_MG_FD_193482 | JGI IMG/M metagenome (GOLD analysis project Ga0265300, IMG submission 193482) | Bovine rumen microbial communities from tropical cattle in Woodstock, Queensland, Australia - Gonzalo_03 | ecosystem: Host-associated > Mammals > Digestive system > Stomach > Rumen ... | reverse complement strand
TTTTAATGAAGCAGATTGGATTGTTTGTGTAAGAAGAGAAGGAAGAATTGATGTTGGAGTGAATGCCCGTTGGCACTTCAACAACTCTGACCGAATCTGTATTCCGGCATGTAAGAGGGTTAAGAATAATCATTCGTTCTTTGGTTCAGTTACACAGGTTCTTAATGACATTGAGAAGTTAAAAAGACAAAGAGCTGACGCTCAGAAAGAGAAACATTTGAGAGAAATCAAAGAAGCAGGTAATGAATATGCAGTTGACTGATGAAATGCGTGAGTACTTGAAAGATGAAGGAATGGTCTGTCAAATCTGTGAAGAATATGAATTTGAGTCCTGGTACTTTCCTTTCATGAAGCCGGAAGATTGGGTTGTTCATCAGGCGCAGAACTACAACAACTCAGGCTATCCTGATGTGTCTGTCGCCACGACATTGGGTTCTCCGAATTGGGAACCTAAAAGAATCTTTACAATGAGCTGCACAAGCGTTCATGATGAAGGCGAATTTTATGCACAAGTTGGATATATGATTGATAAGATCAGAACCCGACTGAAGAAAGATAAAGAAGAAGAAAAACTGACAAGACAGTCAGAAATCAAAATGGCAGGTACACAATGGGAGTGTTAGTAAATCCTACATACACACCTGAAGAGTGGGGAAAGCGCTGCGACAAACTGACTGCATTTTGGCATTCTCTTGAAAAGGTATGTGAAGATGCAGGACTGAAAAGAGTTGAAGCAGGACAGCATATCTACTACAACTTGCCTTTTGATTATCAACATGCAGTTGTAAGCGCAGAGTTCACCGCTCGTTCAAGATCTCAGGTCTACATGCTTGACTTTAGAATTGCTGGCATCAAGTGCATCATCAATACTTTAGGCGAGCACATGACTGAGGCATACAAGTTTCCTGTGAACAAGCAAAGACGAAAGAATTTTGTCCGTCGTAACTGCGATGTTCCTGACTTTGCTTGTCTTGGAACGATTTCGGTGAATGATAAGAATTTTGATAGACTTCTTACTTGGGCTGAATACACACTTCCTCGTGAGGTGCCTGAGATTGCCAAGTTCTGTAGGGAGTCTTTGTTTAAGATTAAACAGAAACTGATTATAGAGGCTGCACATGGCTACGAAACTTAGACTTGTTGACATGGCTAACGGTGGACAGGATTGTGCTTTCGCTGTTCATGAAGGATTAGATTTTCTTGATTCCGTCCCCGGACTTATTCGTAAAAGATACAATGATAATTGGGTTTGGGTTGGTGAAGGATGCGAAGATCAGCACTGGATTGCGATTTATGAAAAAGTGCCGAAAAGGTTTAGAGTAGTAAAAGAAGTAAAATTTAGTGTACCTGTCTGGGATCCTAACCCTAGGATTGAAACATTGATGGGAGCTAATGCTGAAACACTTGACGAACTTTCTAATATGGTTGAAGACGCTCTCTTTCAGTTGAAGAATGCAAGAGAAGAACTAGCTGAATACACAAGAATCAAAAGAAAGGCTGAGGTAAGAAATGCCGCTAGAGAATATGAAGTTTAAACTAGACAAGATAAATGCCATGATACAGGGATTGCCGCAAAGCACCAGAGAAATCATGAGCAATGCAGATGAAGTGATTAGAAGATCTGGCATACTTGTCAATGCATGTAATGAACTGTATAAAGAAGTAGTTGATGTCGGCGCTTACGTAAAACATCCAACTGGCATGTTAAGCATAGCGACTGCTCGTGATGCTGCATTGTATCTTTCGGATCATGACTATGACTCGCCGCTTGTCATGAGTTCTGCTGCAATTCCTGGACAGTTCAAAAATGTTCCAATGTCAATCACGCTTCAGATGAACGGACTGTTTGTCTTGCCTGACGGCGAGTATTTGACTGTGAAGTATTATCACGACAAAGATGATCTTCCTGTCGGATTATGGAACAGACAGATACAAGAAAAGACAGTGAACTACAAGAATGAGCATTACAACTTTCCTCATATAATTGCTGTATCGGACATTAACTTCGAGAAAGAAATTGAGGACTTCAAAAAGTATGCAAAAGTTGTTATATTTGAAATGGCGGCAGCCATAAGAGCTGCAGAGAAAACACAAAGACTTAACACTATTAAGGAGGCTGGAAAAGACTATGCTATCACTTAACAAATACATGCAGGAAAAGTATCCTGACATTTTCAAAGAGTATGAAAAATACAGAAAGGCCGAAGAGAAGAAGGAAAAGAAGGCCGCTGAAGAAAAAGAAAAGAAGCGTCGTGCTGAAGCAAGGAAGAACCGTAAAGATCTTGAAGACTATGGCTTCTATTACGAATTTGAGACTTCTTATAAGGGCTGGACTGAAGGGCCGCACGATGGTGACTGTTCTTTAGATGATGCCTTCTCAGATGTTGAAGATGAATTTGAACTTGACCCTACCGGTCTGCACGGTATGTCTTTCAAGGAGTTCCTCGAGTATCAGTGCTATGACAATGAAAAGGAATTCTTTGACAAGTGGTTCGCAATCTTTGATGGCAAAGATGATACTTTGCGAGACAAGATGGATTCTCGCCTTTGGGACGCTCGTATGGTAAGCAATCCTGAATGGGAAGGTACTTACTACTACAACAAGAATGAAATCAAGAACTTCTTCCGTAAGGCAACTTACATCAAAACGGCGAGAAAGAAATGAGCTACAGTGAAAAATTAGATGAGGCTGTCAAGAAATTTAAGGCAGCGAAAGAAGCGTCAAAGAAGAATCTTGCCTATCCTGAAATAGGCACATGGTCACACTTCTGGGAAGAACATGCTAAGTTCTATGCAGCAGCATGCGATGTTCTGAAGGAAAAACTGAAGAAGAAAGAACGTGCTGTTGAGATTTACGATAGTATGTGGCGAGATGCATGCGACTATGCCGAAATTGGCGATGTAGGCGAGTGCTGGCCCGATGAATTTAAGGAGCTTGAACAGCTCGGTGAAATTGAAAGTGAGGATGAAGATGGCTAAGCATGTTTATGAAGAACTTGAAGTAGATGAGCATAACCTTGCTACACATTGGATAAACCGTAAGGGAGTCGAGTGCTGGGCGGTCAACGAGTATAAACCGAACGGCCGTATCAAGGATGTGCATATCATTTGTATGAAGTTTCCAAAAGGATATGAAAATGCTTTTGGACACATTTATGAAGATGAGACAATCGTCCATTTTTTATGGAGTGGTGCTACACGATGATGATCATTGATGAAGATACATTCACAAACATGGACCGCATCGTGCCGTCAAGAACTACTGCTTTACATGACATCAAACGAGAAATACTTAAAAAGAAATACTTAGAGGAATAAAATGAAAGAAGCACTTGATGAAATCTGGCAATGTATTCGTTACCATAAGAATGGATGTGATGATGAAACTTTAACTGTTGTCATAGCTTTACATATCATAGCTGGACTTATTGGCGCTATTATTCTTGCAGCACTGACACCAATTGGTGGATGGGTAGTAATTGGCGCAGGTCTTGCCATCGTCTTTGGCGTCATTTGGCAATTCTGCCCCGATGGTGACCTCGCCGTGGGATATTTCGTTGCCTTCCACATATCATCTATGGCCTGGGTAGGCGTGTTGCCGATTGCTTTATTCATCGGTCTGTTCACCTTCCCAATAATCATACATGAGTATAAGAAGGCTCACCCAAAACCGCAACAAGAGCGTCCGCTCTTGTATCGGTCGCAACAAGAGCGTGAAGAACACATATTCATGGAGTCAGATGAAACGATTGAAGTCAGCAACAAAGGCAAGAAGAGGAAAAAGAAATGAAAGAAGATGTAGTATACTTTTCAGTGAATAACTGGTTCTGTGGTCGAGACTATCCAAATGATGAGCGCTTCCGTAAGTGGCTCAGCGATGATCTGAATCAGACATTCAGAAATGAAGAATGGGTTAAGAAGAACAAGCTCTGCGTCAAGTGGGGCTGTTATGATATGTCAATGAACTATTGTGTCACTGCACCAAGAAAATGGGTTGAACATGTCTGTCCTGAATTGTTGACCGATAAGGAATATGAATATAAGATAAGCAGCAGCGTTGATGGCATTAAGACATATAAAGGAAAGTACTCTGACTTCGTCTTCCAGCCAGATGAATTCGGCAATCCGCCTGAAGATAAGTTCGGCTGGTCTTTCCTAGAGTACTGTCCAGAAAACATTGGCTGCACTTACTATGATGATCTTGAACCTGAAGATGAAAGTGAGGATGACGAATGAGAATCTTGCTAGTAGGCTATGATCCTTATGAACATGGCGAAGAAGAATTTGAAGAACTGTCTAAAGAAGAGATTGAAGATCTTGACGGTGACATCTGGACTCGTGAATATGACTTGACAAACCCGACATTCCATCAGGTAGAATGTCTTGTATCAGATATTCAGTCATGGAGCGAGAAAGGCGGACAAATGTATGTAAAGGAGTTGAAATGAAAATTGAAGAGGTTGAAGAATGACAAAAGAAGAATTTAGAGAAGTTGTAAAATCCACTTCAAGAATGCCGCCTGCTGTTCTCGACAACTATGTAAATCTTGCCTATGGAATTGGTAAGATTGAAGAATGGCATGTTGATGAAGATAAGTGTGATGTTGTTGCCATACATAATCTTTCTAACATTTCTTATGAAGAAGGACTAAAGCTCTGGAATGATAGACAGGAAATCATCTTGAAACATATAAACCCAGCACTTGCAAGTAAATTCATTAATGATAAAGTTGCTGAGTTTAAGAAGAGGGAACAGCAATGCTCAGACGATATGTGCTTGTAGTTGAATGGGACACTTGTGCGAACATAACCGTTCTCCATCATCGAGAAAATTTCTTGATGTCAGCACCGGATGTTTATCAGGCGATAAGTGCTGCAAAAGAGGTCTTTGAACGAAATGACCTTTCAACTTACAATGTTGTCATCACAAGCGTCTATTCAGAACCAGATGAGGAAGAGAATAAATAAAGCACAGAAATTTTTGAGGTGAATTTATGAAAGTAGCATGTGTCGTTCTCGCAAAAGACGAACACCAGTACATTGAAGAATGGCTCAAGTATCATACTGAACTTGGGATTGATAAGTTCTTCGTAGTAAACAATAATGACATTCCAGTCGGCGATGACTATGAAGATGAACTTTATGTTCAGAAGCAGCTCGCTGAAAAGTATCCTGTCAAGTTCTTCCAACTCCACGGACAAGATGCATTGACTCTCGCTGGAAAGCAAAGAGGCGTCTTCAATACAGTCGTAAATCAGTTCGTCCGTCCAGAAGGATTTGATTGGGTCACATTCATTGACATTGACGAGTTCATGTATCTTGACGGAAAGAAGTTGAAAGACTTTCTTTCAGAAGAGAAGTTCGCTGACACAGATGTTATTCATTTGAACTGGCGAGTCTATACTGACAACGGTCAGATTTACAATTCCGATAAGCCAGTCCAAGAACGTTTTACACAACAAGCACCACTTGACGCCGGCTATAACGGTGACGAGATTGCGAAAGGTATTCGTGAGAATATGTTCGTAAAGTCCCTCGTTCGTCTTTCGGATAAGAGGACGGTATTTGATACCCATACCTCGTATGTCGAGAATGGAAGATGTCGTAGAGGCAATGGAAACCTTTCTGACTGTCGCTGGTCTGCTGAACCATTGTCCGATGACAATCATTACATTAAGCACTATATCAGCAAGTCGCTGCAGGAATACATTACACGCCGTTGCTTGCACCCGACCGATGTCGCTCACTACGTTACACCAGTCGAGAAAAGAATTCAGTGGTATTTTAACCTTAACGAGAAGACGCCTGAAAAGGTCAAGTATGTTAAGGATGTTTTGGGAATTGACGTATGAACAAAGACGCAAAGTACATTGTAAGTTTCACGACATTTGGACCTCGTGTTGAGAATTCCTTCGAGATGATTCAGTCTTTGAAGGCTCAACAGTTCCAGGATTTTAGAATTGTCATGACACTTTATAAGGACGATGTCAAGTACATCGGACCTAATATGAAGATGCTTATTGACTCGGGAGAAGTTGAACTTATCGTTGCTGATAAGGATCTTGGGTCTCACTTGAAGTACTTCTATGCTATGAAGAAGTATCCCAATCAACCTATCATTACGGTTGATGACGATAGAAAGTATAAGGATACTGCTTTAAAGTACTTAGTAGATGCACATGAAATTTTGGTCAAGAATAACATTAAAGCAATCGTCTGCAACTGGGGCACTCGACTATGGAGAACAATGCAGTTCGTTCCGCCTATGACTTCATGGCCTCTTCTAAACTTAGGTGAGTTAAGTTCGCTTGGCATGGCTGAAGGCTTTATGGGAATTCTTTATCCCGCTGCATGTTTCAGCAACCTAGATAAATATATGGAACTAATCGAGATGATGCCACACGATGATGATCTTATTCTGAAGGCGATTGGCATCAAGGAGAAAGTTCCCGTATTCAGAACATTAATGCCTGTGCATAATCCTGAAGAGAATAATGTGCAGTCACAGATGGCCTACAATCTGCATAACAATGAGAATACTTGGAAGAAGAGAAATGAAAATGTAGCGAAGTTGAACCCATACTTTATGGAAGCGTTTAGATAATATGTTTACGGAACTATTTCAGTTATACAAACACCCATTTACTTTTGTAAGACTGGGGAGAAATGCAGATGGCGGTTATGTAGTTCCTAAAGAACTGTTTGTGAATGATAATTTGATTTCTTGCGGAATCTCTAATGAGATTTCATTTGAAGAAGATTATCTGAAGATGAATCCTGATGCTAAAGTGTTTGCTTATGATGGTACTATAAACAATTTTCCTTCATCTAACCGTTTGAATTTTGTTTGGGAAAAGATGAACATTGGAGCAACTGATACTGCATCTACTATCTCGCTAAATACCATCTTTGAGAAGTATGGACTATCTAGAGTATGTATGAAAATGGATATAGAAGGAGCTGAATATGCAGCTTTTTCTACACTTTCAGATAAGAATCTTTCAAACATTGATTGCTTGGTTTTAGAAATACATGACGTTCAACCTCGTGCAACCGAAGTTAAGCAACTGTTAGATACTATCAATAAGTCAATGATACTTATTCATAAGCATGATAACAATAATGGCTCATACTTTTCAGCTGAAAATAAAACATTTCCTAATGTGTATGAATTAACATTCATAAATAGAAGATACTTCTTAGCGGTAGAACAGAACAATGTAACATTGCCACTTCCAGGTTTGGATTTTAATAATAGATAAGAAATATGAGTGAACCTATTGACATTATTATTCCTTGGGTTAACCCGAATGATCCTGTTTGGCGAAAGGATTTCGAGTACTGGAAACAGAAAGAGACTGGAAACAAAGATGCGTGTCGTTATCGCGATTGGGGTTCTATTAAGTATGTACTTCGCAGTATTGATGAAAATTGCCCTTGGTGCAGATATGTTTTCTTGGTTCTTTCTGGTCCGTCACAAATTCCTGACTGGCTAAACATTGACTATCCTAAATTGAAAATCGTTTATCACAAAGACTACATACCCGAAGAATATCTTCCAACATTTAATAGTAATGTCATTGAACTTTTCTTTCATAGGATAGAAGAATTAAGCGAGAATTTTATTCTAATAAATGATGATATGTTCTTCTGTCAAAAAAGGAATGCAGATTGTTTCTTTAAGAATGATGTGCCTGTTATAGTTAACTCAAAAATACGTCCGCTTGATGATCATGGTAAGTTTGGAACTACTTTGATAAACAGCAAGAATGTTTCTAATTCTATTACAGGTTTAACTGGATCTCAAATTTACTGGAATTCACACATGCCTTATTGTTATAAGAAATCGCTGCAGTCATTTCTAATGACTAAGTTTTCAATATCACACATGAAAAATTCTAAATTTAGAAAGCCTGCAGACTTGACGCACTTTATTTTTATGGATGTTCAAGGAAACAGTCAATACAAAATTTTTGCAGATCATAAACGTGGGGAATTCTATACTGTAGATAAAATTAAAAGACAATTAAATTTTAATTTTGATTGTATATGTGTAAATGAAGGAGAAAGATCTACAGTTGAAGTTTTGGAATTTTATTTGAAACAACTTGACATGCATTTTCATAATAAATCTGGATTTGAAAAATGATGAATTTTGTTATAGTGCATTATAATACACCTGAACTGACTACCTGTTTGTGCAGCAGCATATTAAAGCAACATGCTGATGCAAAAATCATTATATTTGATAACTCTGATAAAAGACCTTTTACTAATAGTGAACTTTTTGGTGCTACGTATTTCGATAATACTAAAGGACAGATTATAGACTTTAATGCTAAATTGAATGAATATCCTAGTAGACGTCAAAAAGGAAATCATGGAGGAAACAATTTTGGATCAGCGAAACACACAATGAGCATTGACTGGTTGTGTTCCAATTTAACCGAAAATTTTATTTTGTTGGATTCAGACGTTTTGCTTAAACATCCTATTGATTTTATAGATGATAAGTATGTATGTATCAGCGAGTTAATTCCTAGTTATAACATTATAAGAATAGCACCTTTCATTTCTTATATAAATGTAAAGAAAATGAAAGAACTTCATATAAATTTTTTTGATGGAAAACGCATGATGGGACTTCATCCAGACAAAATTGCGTATGATACGGGCGCATCATTTTATGAGGATATTTCTAAACTGAATTTGCATTATAAGATTGATGCAGACAAATATATAGTACATTATGGAAATGGAAGTTGGCGTTGTGATAGGTTTGCTCCGATTGGATGTGACGTAAAGAATAGGAAATATGAATTCATTCCATTTCAGACATGGCTATTAAAGCATAAAAATTTATGGGGATAAAATGACATACTCTATAATACAGGTTGCTACAAACAATTATGATAAAATTTTTGACTGTGGTGATACAAATTCTATAAATAATCTATTATTCACGGACACACCTACTAATGCAAAAAATTGGAAAAAAATAAAGATTGAAAGCAATAAGTTTTTTCCTTTTGATACTGTGTTTGAAATTAGATGGAAACCTTTTGAACATGCAGATACAGATTATGTTGTGTGGGTTGATGGCAGTATAAGAATAAATAGAACTATCAAAAAATATATTGAGCAAATGATAAAAGGAAATTATGATTTTGCTGTCTTGACCCATTTTGCTAGAGATAATGTTTTTTCAGAATATCTTGAATGGTGTAAAGTTAGAAATTATGATAAAGAAAAAGCATTCATGTGGTTAAACCATTTTGAAGAAAATGGTTTAGACATAAAACATTCTGGTCTTTATCAACCAGGAATAATGATCTTTAAAAATAATGATGTCATGAAAAATTTTTGTAATGATATGATTAATGAATTGCATTATTTTGATAAGGAACATTATGAACGTTTAGATCAAACTATAATGACGATGCTGTTGAAAACAAAATATAAAAATCTTAAATTGTTAGCTTTGCCATATAAGACATATTTGTCTAAAGAATTGCAGTTTCATGGAATACATCCAAAGAAATAAATAAAATATGAAAACGAAATTGACAGAAGTGGTGCTTTTAACAAAAACTTATAATTTACAGGACTTTAAGAATTGGATCCATTGGCATTTGGATGTTATTGGATTTGATTGCTGCCATGTATTTGATAATGAAAGTACTGCAGATATTAAGAGTGTTTGTGATTCTTATGGTGATAGAGTTACTTATGAATTTGTAAAAGGTTTTCCTGCACAGTATGATCTTTATAATAGATACATTAATAATGAAAGTCCTGCGTGGTGGGTTTTACCAATTGACGATGATGAATACCTTTGGATGAAAAATTTTAAGAATGTAAATGATATGATTCTGTTTTATCAAGATAAGTGGCAGGACATGACAAAATTTAGTATTCGTTGGCTAAATATGTTTCCTAAAGATCCACTATCTGATAGAGGTGCTAAATCATTGATGGAATTTAATACAGAAGCAAATGAAATTTGGGCAGAATTATTTGACGGCGGCAATAAACCCGTAAAGACATTTGTTAAGACTGTATGTAAAGTAAATCATAGTATAGAACTTGGAAATCAGACACATAATCCAATAACGGACGGTTCTAAATCTTACATGTGTAACGGCGATAGATTGGAAGGTAATTGGTATTACGGAACCGGCGATGATGATGTAAAGTTATTACATTTTCAGTTTAAGTCTAATAAAGAATGGAATGATAAGGTTAATACTAGATTTGAAGCTGGAACAGGTAATTCTTATAAAAGATATTTAGAACGAAACGTTGTTGAAAGGATGAAATAATGAAGTATTTTATTGTGCATTATAACACTCCAGAGTTAACAACCGCATTATGTGCATCAGTAATTAAAAATGATAGTGATGCTAAAATTTATCTTTTAGAAAATTCAGATAAAAGAAAATTTGAAAATGTATTTGAAAATGTAACTGTTTTAGATAATTCTACACATGAACTTATAAAATATGAAGAACTATATGATGAGGCTGCGAAGTATTTTACACCTTGGGAAAAAGATGTACATTTTAGTAAAAAAACCTGGGGAACATTACAGCATACAAAAGCAGTTCAGTGGTTTATAGATACTTATTCTGAGGAATTTATATTATTGGATTCTGATGTATTAGTAAAGAAACCTTTATTTGAAATCATTGATAATTCTAAGTGTGCGTCATGTGAACTTTATTTTAATGGAAGTAAATTAGTAAGAGTATTGCCATTTTTAATTTATTTTAATCCAAAAAAGTTAAAAGAAGTTGGACTTAACTTTTTTGATATAACAAGAATAAATGCATGTAAAATAGAACATGATACAGGCGGATCATTCGGTATAGATTTACTTAAAAATAAAATAAATTATAAGCCAATTAAAGTTGCAGATTATATAGTTCATTTTGGTAATGGAAGTTTTAGAGGAAATAATTTAACCGCAAATTTACCTAATACTGAACCGGGAACATATAAAGATTTTTTAATGAAATATAAAAATTTATGGAGATAAAGAGGGTTAAACGCCCTCTTTCTTTTTCTTCCATTCATTATATTCTTGAGCAGTCATGACTCTTGTTCTGACCAAACCGTAGCCTTTGAAGTGAGGCACGCCATTTTCATCAAATTCTGTATTGCTACAAATAACAAGTGGTTCTTTTCGCCAG
>Ga0265300_10004426_pt1 | contig 11193 bp, 12 predicted proteins | sample AusTroGonzalo_MG_FD_193482 | JGI IMG/M metagenome (GOLD analysis project Ga0265300, IMG submission 193482) | Bovine rumen microbial communities from tropical cattle in Woodstock, Queensland, Australia - Gonzalo_03 | ecosystem: Host-associated > Mammals > Digestive system > Stomach > Rumen ... | reverse complement strand
TATTTGATATCCTTAATACAAAATGATTTGATGGATTCTTCAGCGATTTTAGAATATGTATTAGAGTATACATATAAATTTGATTGTTTGTTTTCATCTGCTGTAGCAAACATCTTATATGCATACATGAGATTTGGTTGCATGGCTGAGAATGATTGATACAGTATATCTTTATCAGGTATATCTATACCATATTCATTTTTCAACCATACAACATAATCCTCATCTTCTCGGTTTATGTAGCTAAGGAGTACATCTTTGATATCAGTTTCATCAAGCTTCTTTGATAAACCTTTACCACGATACAACTTAGCTACATTAAAACCAATCATACTGATTAAATCTTCATATTGTATTATTAAACCCGCATTACCGATGTTACGGAGATCAATCATATAGGAAGATTTGCATCATCCTCTGATGCAACAGCCATACCGAACTCGTTCTCATCAAGCTTTACATAGAGACCCTTCTTGTAGCATACCTTGAGATACTCGATGAAGATATTGAAATCAGAGTGGATGTTCTTACCACCGAGATTGATAGCAGGGAATGTTACTGTACGAGCACCGATACCAGCCTTACAAGAATCGATAGTGAACTTGATCTCTGTGTTGGAACCTGTGATGGTAAGCTTACCAGCCTGACCCTTATCCATAACGATGTTGAGCGTAGCAGGATCTACACCATCAACAGCATCAAGGATTGCACGAACCTGGTTAACGTTCATGAAGAATCTGGGAAGCTCGTTAGGCTTCTTCTGCTCATATACGTTAGAACCAGTTGAAGGGTCCTTGCCTACAGAAGACTTACCAGAGATGATTGTCTTAACACCCTTATCGGAATTCCAGATAGAGAGATCAACAACACCGTCAGAACCCCAAAGTCTACCGACGTTGAAGTTAGTCTTCTTCTTTTCCTCACCATTGTTATTCTGATTATTATAACCAGAATTTCCATTGTAATTATTGAATGCCATAATTAGCATCCTCCTTTCAAATATTAATAAGGTAAATGTATGTTCTCAAATAAGAACATATTATTATGTCTCTTCTTCAAGAGATTCTTCATATGTCTCTCTTATAGATGAGACTGTTTCGTATAGATTGAATACATCTTTCTCATGTAATCCAAGTAATGTAACAAACTGATTGTCATCCTCATCATCTTCAGTGATGTATGTACTGAACATTTTCTTTTCAGTAATCTCACCAAGTGAGTTAGTAACAAGCATTTCTACTAACTTGCCTACAGCATACAGATGTTCTTCGAGATCCTCAAAGCTGCTTATTTCAACAGGATCGATATTGAGAGTTCTCTTAATATAATTAAGATTCTCCATTATTCCTCCTAAGAGATATACAGATATGAGTTTCTTGAATTCAATCTTTCCGGGAAGATAATCAGGGATCTTATCAGCATTCTCCTCAATACAGTCAAGGGCTTCTTGTAAATCTTCGAGTAATGTATTTATTCCTGTCTGCCATTCATATGGAGCAATGAATAATTTATCACCACTGATTTGCTGAATACCTGAAGAGAAGTCATAAGTAACACCCGAATATTCTTCAAAGAATGTATAGATTTCTTCCCACATAGGGTTTCCTCCTTTCCGTTAAAATGATATGTGTGTCTATTATAAGAATACCATACGTGCTGGTCTAATACCTCCAGGAGTTTCAGCAGTACATACATCAAATCCTGCAAATACCTGACCATACGGCATAAGTATCTTATCAACAGCATATGATACATCTATTACCTTTGCAATCCATTCAGGGATAGAATGATAATGCTCAGGTATACAGATAACTGGTTTATGTTTTTCATCCTCATTATCACGAAGAGACAATTTAAGAATCTCATTAATCTTAAAATCATCATTCTTATATTGCTTCAATAAATCAAATGAAAGTGGAATAACAGTAACACGATCCATTGGAAGCATTTCTTCATCAGGCATAATGTTATTCCATACTATAGCACCTCTCATTTGTTCAGGGAGAACTTTAGTTGGATCATAAGCAGATATGTCTTTGATAGATAATACTTTGAAGTATGATGGATCATGTCCTACTTCATGAAGGAGTTTATTTCTTAATGCATAGAAGTCATCAAGTACTCCAGATATCGAGATATTCTCTGTTGTAAGAATATGTCTATTGAACATATCAATCATGATAGGTTCAAGGAATTCAGCAGCATCTCTCTTCTTGAAAGCCATACCTGATACGGATATATCATGTGGGTTTCTAGGAGATCCTTCCTGTACAAACATCGAAGTAGCATACATTTTCTTCGCGAATAATGCCATTGAAAGGAATCCAAATTCATTCTTGAATACAAACTTATCACGATAATATTTATCATTGATATTGCAGTATCCAGTTATGTCAGCAACCATCTGAGGAATGATATGTTCTATAAAGAGTCTCATTCCAAATGCAGATGCAACAAGACAGCTACCTCTGAATGACTGAGTGTGTGCCTGGAATTCATCAAGATAATGTGAGAAGTGAACCATGAGAGAATCAGTATCAGTTACACATACTATCAATCTCTTCATATTAGCAGCTCTTACTTCTGCATCATTAGGTACGAACGGATACACACAATTGTCCAATACTATTTCAGATACTTCTTCTATGAGACCTTTAATCTCTTCTGGCGGTGTTACACCATAACCACATTCCTGAAGAGTCTCTGTAGTTATATTCTCAATATCTATCTGATGATTGATAAGATAATTGGATATAACAGATATCTGTGATGTTGTGTATTCTCTTAATACAAGACGAATATTCATTGCAAACATAAGCTTTGATAATTCATCATCGGTTAATGACTCCAAGAATCCTCTCAATACATTTACATCATTGATCTGAAGATTATTAGTCATTCCAGCAAGATGATTCAATACATCTTTAACGGAGAACTTAGCATGAATTCTGTTAGGTCTTTCTTTCTTATCTTCAAGAACGATGTAGACTAAATCGAATAATTCATTTATATTATTCAGCTTAGCCCATTGATTCTTATTACCAGAAAGCAACTCCAAACAGCAGATTAAGCTCGTGGTCATATTCTTTGCACTGCCGGTAGTTGCCGGTGGTAAGTAACATGAGTAGAATGGTGAGAGCGGTGTTCCAGACCCACCGTAATCAGCGTTCATAATGACCTTGATCGATAACTGTTGAATGTTCGCATTCGTATATTCAACAGATCCCTTCTGATACTGATACATTTCTTTTTTCTTCTTCTTTCTGTTTGCTTGTAATTTCTCAAGCATTTTAACAGTAGGAGCAAGATATTCGGAATGCTGCTTGAAGAAGGTTCCATTACCCGTTATGATTGGATTTCTATTTTCAATCCATTCAAACGTGTCAACCATAGAAGTCTCTATGGTTTCGTGAGTAATGTTGTTGTGTAATCTACACGGAATATTCCTTAGATTATTATCGATGACTTCATCGATAATCTGAGCAACAAGATTGAGATCTGCATTTGGATTTTTTCTCATATAAACATCCAAAGCTCTCTTCTTGTATCTGTCAACAACTGTACTCGTATTAATCACATCCTTTCTGATTTTTAGGGGGTTGTAGTATGAATGATTATAATGACCTCACAAATCATCCGAGTATAAACGGGAATGAAGTGACTGGTGATATGTCTTTGGAAGACATTGGTTTAGTCGAGATGACTCCAGAAATGGTCACTGAATCGTTCCTTGAAATATTTGGATATATATTGTAAATCATTTAACGTGTTTAAATAAACACACTTCTAGTGTTTATCAATAAAACGATATGTGTGTTCATATCAAAAATTTTTTGAAAAGGAGAGTTAAAAATGCTTGATTATATTAAGTCACAAATAAATTCCAAGCGTTCTGTTGACAAGGCACCCACACCTGAAGAGATGCCTGATGAAGCAATTCTCGAGTGTGCTCATATCTTCCAGGAACTCGACGATATTACAATCGAAGGTTCTGATGCTGGTAAGGTAAGAAAACTCGGTATGGATTTTGATCTTCTTGATGAAGAGATAACTCCTACTACTGTTGAGTTTGATATCGAGTCAGGTACACTTGCAGATGTTAAGAATGATGCAACTGCAGTTGTTGAGTCTTCCTACGAAGGTATGAAGACATACGATAAGTTCTATCAGGAAGCTGCTGAACAGATCGTTCGTTTCCCTCGTGAGACAGATTCTGCTTACGATGCAAGAGTTTCTGAACTTGCAGATCAGATGTATACTGAGTACTGCAATGATGCTGCTGAGTATGGATACTTCGGTTTCGGATCTATCTCAATTACAGATGAAAGAGTTCCTTCTAAGATGAATGTAGACTTTGGTAGGTTTACTCAGGAAAGCGATACTTCTTTCATTGGTAAGGTTGGTGTATTCTTCTCTACAGATGAGAATCACAACATCACCAAGAAACAGCTTGATTCTGTTAATCGTGTTAAGAACGGAGCTTTCAAGAACATCGGTGCTCCTCTCAGGGCTTATATGGAGGGTTCATATACTATTCCCGAGAATGTAAGTGTATGGGATGTATGTACTCCTAGAAACCTTATCGTTCCTAAGGGTAACGGAGATTCATTCTGTGTTGTTCTTGAATACATGAATGAACTCAAGGGTGAAGTTGAATACTATGGATGGACAGAGCCTGTAAATCCTGAGAGTGATACTGTTACTCAGGAATCTTGTGTTGAGATCAATAAGGAAGCTTTCGTTACTGAATCTCAGTATGAGAATAAGGAGAAGTATCTCAAGGCACTGGCTGACGCTCCTAAGCCTGTAAGATTCACTAAGAGACCTATCAGCAGATTCGTTCAGGAAGCTATCAATTTCGGTACTGGTGATCCCGGTAGTGATGTCGATAACAATGCTGGTGGTGGAGATACAACTGTTACCACTGGTGAACAGCCTGCAGGTGATGATACTGCAAATGCAGACGGTAATGTTGCGACAGGTAATTCTTCTGATGCTCCTGAGGGAAATGACACTGATACAGCAAACAAGACAGATGCAAACGTAAACAATGTTTCTTCTGAGATTGCTGATAAGGTTGATGAGATTCAGAATAATGAGAATATGAATCCTGATACAGGTGCTCTTGAGGGTGAGACTATCACATTTGATGATGGTACATCAACAGTAGGAGATGCTGGTGACAACAACGGTATCAACGAAGAAACACCTGCTGTTGAACAGCCTGCTGATGATACTGGTGCAAGTACCGATGATATGGGTTCTGACACAGGTGACATGGGTGCATCAGTAGATGATCAGCTTGCTGATCTTAACGCTACACCTGATGAAGCTGCTGGTGAAGGTGAAGATCCTATTCCTGGTGTTGATGATGAAGGAAACATCGATCTTGATAACATGACAATCGATCAGCTTATCGAGCAGGGTTCTGAGAAGCTTAGACAGATGCCTCTTGGTGAAATTAAGAATTTCCTCCAGAGTGGTCCTGAGAATCCCGAGGCTGTTACAGAGTCATTCATTATCACAACTAACAATGTGAACAATGAAATCACTGTAAGAATCAGAGAGTGTCTTGGTATACTTAATGATTCTTCAATCGACACAAAGAAGATCTTTAATAAGTTTGCTCATGCTGGTAGGAAGCTCAACAGAGTTCTTACAAAGGCTTCTAAGATGAGCAAGATCTACAGCACTGATGAGATTGCTTCTATCAAGAAGCTCAATACAGCACTTGCAAATCTTCTTCTTGCTGCTAAGAAGGCTAAGAAGGATGAGACTGCTAATGTTAAGGCTGCTATAACAGAATTCACAAAGCAGTGCAAGATCGTTTCTTCTTTCTCTGAGAAGAAGGTAACTGGTAAGCCTGTTCAGGAAGCTTTCGTTCAGGAAGGTCTGTTCCTCTCTGAAGCAAATGCTAAGAAGAGACTCTGCAAGAAGATTCCTCTTGTATATGCTGACATGGCTGCTATCGTAAAGGCTCAGGAAGGTGGATATCTTACAAAGGGCAAACTGAGTAAGATGTATAAACCCAAGAAAGGTCTTAAGGGTTCTTCATTCGGTGCTTCCGACGACTTCTATAAGACAGGTTCTGCCAAGGAGTTTGAAATCAATACACCTCACACAGATTACATCGGTGATCTTACTAAGATTGCTAACAAGATTTTGAGAAAAGAAAAAGTTCAGAGAGCTTTTACACGTGATGAACTTTCTACTATTTCTGATCTCTTAGACAATCTCGATGATTTCGTAGATATCATTGAAGCTATCATTTATGATAATTCTTCTGATAATTCTACAATCCTTGAGAAGCTTGTAGATCTTGCTAAGAAGATCATTGCTAACCTTGATACTATTCAGGGTACATCCAGTGGTGATGTAACAACTGATTCAACACCATCTGAGACTGTTGGTGAAGATACTGATACAGGAGATCTTGGTGATTCTGATCTTGATTCAGATGCAGAGCTTGATCTCGGTGATGATGACGATGAGTCTAATACAACAGATGATACACCTGATGAAGACGGTGAAGATGCTACAGCTGATACTGGTTCTGATGATACCAGTGACGTTGATGTAGATGATGAAGATGCTAAGGAAGGAGAAGATGAGTAATGCCATCAGATACAAAATCTCTCATAGATGATATTATCCATAATACGGATAATTCATATCCTGCTGGTAAAGGTCCTGTATATGATAAGGATACAGTAGGTGCTGAAATCACACACAACAATTATCCTGTTCAGACATTCGACAAGGGTAAGTTCCGTGAGAAGCTTTCTCTGTATGTTCTGAAGGATCTTATCTCGGCTATGATGGCTGATGATGTAGCAGATGTTGATGGTATGGTTGATGCTTCAATCATGCGTCATATCAAAGATGACTACAACGGTTCTTGCTACAGCTACCTCTGTGATGCAAGAGACAGAACTAAGTCCCCGTTACTTTCAGACATCATTCAGGAAGTAGATGATGCTACCGATGATAAAGAAAAAGAACTCGAAGAGACTAAGGATGATGATAATCTTGCTGGTGAAATCAATATCGCTGTTATGCTGAAAGATGTAACCAACTATGAAGACTTCCGTAAGAAGCTCAAGGAACAGGTTTCACAGAAGGTTGTTGATGACGTAGCCGGAGTTATCACAAAGAGAAACGATGCACCTGTATTCGATGATCTTGACGAAGAACTCGAAAAGACCGATGAGAATGAAGAGGGTGAACAGAAAGAGGTAACAGATGAGGAAACTCAGGAGTCTGTTATACTCACCATCTGTGGAAAGATCGTTGCTGAGTCCTATGTTGAAAAGTCTCCTATCTCTACAGAGGAAGGTCTCGAAAGAGCTATATGTGAATATTGTGTAGCTCAGCTTGATTCATTATTCAAAATGAATCCTAAGAGACACGTATACGACAAGTACGGTATCTAAACAAAAAAAAAAGAAAAGCGTGGGGAGAAATCCCCACGCATATTCTTTCTTACTTTGTGCCGTTTGACGAGCTTATCGCTGGATGAACAGTGTTATCGAGATAATTATTTATCTTATTAACACTACCTTCCAGTGCAGTAACCTTTGCAGCAATAATATTATTTGTCTTAAGAGCTTCAACATCAGCCTTTATAGCATTCAGTCTTTCATCGAAGATGTTGTTATTCTCAGAAATCTGATTGATTTTTTCATTAATGTGCTTTCCGAACATTCTGTTTCGGATACCCATAATGATGCAGCCTGCTGATGTTGTTGCTGCTGCAGAAGTTGTGATGATATTACGTCTGCGCATCTTTGCATTCTCGCGTTCGAGTTTCCTTATGCGATGCTTGATAATGCTATTATCAATCGCACATGTCATGAGCGCTGTACCTGTGGTGATTTCAAGAACAAATTCCTTGTCCATTTGAATTCCTCCTTAATAAAATATAATAGATTGGGTTTATGCATAATAATAATATACATTTATAAATCATAAATAATAGACAAAAAGAAAACCGGTTAGTCCGGTTTTCTTCATGTGATTACTTAGTATTTTTGTCGTCCTTCTTGCCAGCAGCAGCCTGTGAATCAGCTGATGTATTTGTGTTGTTGGAATTGTCAGCATTTGTGTTAGCAGGTGCAGCTGCATTTTTAAGCTCTGCAATTGTTTTCTCAAGCTTATCGATCCTCTGATCATATGCTTCGTTAGATGCCAATGCATCTTTCAGCTTATTGTTAAGACGTCTTGTAAAGAGACCACCAGCGATTACAGAAATACCAGTGATACCGGAAGCTGCTGCAGTAATAGCCGTTAACTGATTATTACTTTTAGTCAGCTGATCAACTTTGCGAGCGTTCTTGTTTGCATTGAAAATGTTTGTTAATGTACTCATTTGAGTTCCTCCTTAAAAGTGCATGATGTTGATTACGTATGGATTCATGAGTTTATCCTCTTCATGATAGAGCCGTTTGAGCATTTTGATAAAGTTTCAGGTAGATACCTTCTTCTTTTATCATATTAATAATATATATTTTAAAAGTCAGAAAAATAGCTTTTATTTACAAATTCTCATCGACCAGCATACAAAATATTTTCTTATATTTAATACATATATTATTAATCAGAAGGAGGGTGATATATAATGTCCAACAGTATATCATTAGAAGATGCGAAGGCTTTAATGTCTTCAGAATCAATTAATAAGTTAAAGGAAATGGTTTATGCAAAACCCCAGGTTGATTTAAAGCTTAAAGCTAACTGCGATATTCTCATGTCAGCTTTATGTACAGCAACCACAAACGGAGTAATCCGTTATAATTCTCTCGATGAAACTATCATCAAGATACTAAATGCATCAACATCTACGTTATCCGAAAAGAAATTAGTGTATGCATTACGTCAGATTCATGATTCACAACCAAATATCAAATGTATAATAACACTCAAGAGTGGTGGATTACATACTGATATAATCAATGAATGGGTTATTGATGGATCTGATGATGGTGTTAAACTCATTGACATATTCGATTATGTGGTAAATAAGTTTGAAATAACACCACAATTAGTCAGACAGAAGATGGGTGAGATGCTTAAAACCACAATAGTGAATAACATTGCTCAATTGGTTTCTAAATATAATACATCATCTGATGAAGAAAAGAAATCAATACAAGTATCTATCACGACTATTTCACGATTAGTGAATATGAGTGCTCATACGTTATATGCTGAATTCAAGGAGGTCAAACCATGAAACGTGAAGATGTCAAAGAAAAAGACATCCATGATATGCTAAACAATAGCAATGTGATATTTGAAAAAGAATTCACAGATGAAACAGAAAGGTTCTCAGTAAAGATATGTGATTACAATGGTCTCATCGTTTTAATATATCATATGAACTTTGATACCACAAGAGATGATATTGGATATATTACTCAAAAGATTCAGAATGTTAATAATGTAATATATCACGAAAAGGATCATTTCTCGACAGGTATAGCAGCAGGTTATCGTATTAACAATAATGATGATGGATACAATACGTTCTTCATGGTATATTTCGATAAAGATGATGCCAAAACAAAAGGAGGTCAGTTTGTTGCTGAAATAAATGATATCTTTCTTAGAGAATTAAATAATATTCTGGAATTACATGAAAAGCATATCAAGTTTAAAAAGAAATATGCTAAGTTTGCTAAACAACTCAACAAAGCAAAATATAATCGTCCTAAGGATGATTATAAAATGATCGTTGGTAATATAAAGATAAACCAAGCATTACAAACAGAACCAGTTTCTACATTGAATCAAGATCATAGAAGTATTGTAAATCGACATCTGTTCTATTTCCATAAAAAGGAAAATATAATATTGATGAATTAATGGGGAGCTTAGCTCCCCATTTCATTCTTTTTTTATCTTTTATGTGCTGCTATGATTTCTCTTAATCGAGTTATAAACTTATCCAACTCAAATGATGAATACTTTGTTAATTCGATTAATTCCTCAGAAGATAATTTAACATTAAATCTTCTTTCGATAGAGTTATAGAGTCTATCAACTCTTTCTGCTATTTTGTCTATATTTGGATTATATATCACCGGATTATATTCTTCAAAATCCTCAGTAATATCATCCAAGCAGACAAAGGTGTTTTTGTGTTTCATTTTCCTTCATCACATCCTATAAAAAAATAATAGATGTAAAAGCTATACACCTATTATTTTTTATGTGATAAAGAATAGATATTATACCACGAAACCATCAGATCACGGCGCGCTACCAGACCTTACCGCGACCGAACCACATCTAACCGGACATCACAAATCCGAAACAACACGTCACTATACAACACCGACACCGCACAAAACCCAAAATAGCTATACCATTACGTCACCAAACTACACACTACTATACAGCACTGCACCGCAACGCGACTAAACTACGCCTCACCGACACGTAACTCCACCGCACGGCACTCTACTGTACCATCACTTCAGTATGCTTTAAACAACTTAACCTTGACAGCAACTTCCTCGGCTGCACCTCACCATGACTATGCATTTCTTAACAGAACCGTCACCGGCACTCCACTCCACTCCTCCTTACTTAACCAATACACAACCGATCCTAACTTCCCATAACTAAACACCACCATTACTGAACAGAACCGGACATATCACGACCATAGCTATACCCCACCGAGAGTTACTATACCGAACATATACGATGTGCACCTCCACACTCACGCCACCTATACAAAACTTTGTACTACTTCACCTTACCGCAACGCGACTAAAATACGCCTCGCTGTGACATGACGGAACCATACTCCGCTTCTCACTACCATGACGAAGCTGAACTTCACAATACCATCGCCATACCAGGCCATGTCTCACCTCACATTTACCTCATTCATTAACACAGAATAATGCATTCTTTATCATTTAAATAATATACATTTCAAATCCACAAATTTACGATCTTCTTTCTTTTTATCCTCGGACTGCTTTGTAATTGTTACTGATGGAATGTCTTGTTCTTTTTCACAATCACATCTTTCGCCAGGATCTAGATTAGCTTTACATTTAGGACATGTCCAATAGTAAGTATTTCTACTCATGATAAAACCTTCTTTCATTAAAAATAAAATAATAGGAGTGATTTAAATGGCATTATTCCAGACAGGAGAAAATCCTATCTCGCGTGGTA
>Ga0265300_10004425_pt1 | contig 11195 bp, 7 predicted proteins | sample AusTroGonzalo_MG_FD_193482 | JGI IMG/M metagenome (GOLD analysis project Ga0265300, IMG submission 193482) | Bovine rumen microbial communities from tropical cattle in Woodstock, Queensland, Australia - Gonzalo_03 | ecosystem: Host-associated > Mammals > Digestive system > Stomach > Rumen ... | reverse complement strand
GTATTCTGGTATCGGCACCGATATTCCAATGAGCCGCTGAGTCGAGGGCGGTATTGAACGTAAAGCCACCATTCATGTTCCAGTTGCCATTAATATTCTCAGGTCGTGATATGCTACCACCCGTCTCTGGATTATAACGCACCATATTGGATATGCTGTTACGGATGTGGCGATAGTTGACGTAGAAGACTATGGAACGCTTGTACTTCTGGATGTAATTGTTATAATAGACATTCAGCGAGTTGGTGAACTGCGGCTTCAAACCCGGATTACCCTGCGTGATATAGAGGGGATTGGAGTCATCGGTGATGTCCAGCATTTGGGTCATCTCCGGTTGACGGGTATCACCACGATAGTGCACCCAGATATTCTGCTGGTCGCTGAACTTGTAGTGGAAGTCGAAGGTTGGCGTGAGATTGGTCACGTTACGCACGGTATCGACATACACACCACGATAGTCCTGAATAAAGTTCGAATGTTGCGGCTGTACCAAGAATCCCACGTTGTAGTCGTATTCCTCCTGCCAGTGACGCAGGGTGAGACGGATGTTGTGGGTATAGTTCTTGTACTCCGAGTAACGGCTGAGGTTACGATCGAGATAGTCATCCAGGGAAGTAATAGAACCAATCCAGGGATCCCATTCGCGATACTCGGGTGAAACAGAAGCAAAGGGGTTAACCGCCATGTGGCTGAAGTCGTAGGTCTGGCGGTCGCTCTTGTTCTGACTATAGCGCAACTCATAATTAGCCTGCAGGTGGGCACCTTTCCAAAGTGGCTCACTATAGAGGATGCTCAGCACATAGCCCTTATTGTCTGACGGGGTCGTATTGTATCGGGCGGTAAAATACGTAGAGTCCTGACCAGCCTGATTCTTGACACGATGCAGGAACACCTCGTTGTTCGAGGCACTACGGTCCTTGTTGCTACCCAGATTACCCTCGACACGCAGCGTGATGTTACGACCACGGGGGTTCAGACGGCGGTAGAACTGCAGCATGGCCCATGTGTTCTTGTTCTCACCATAAGAGAGGTTGGCGCTTTTGTTGTGGTTGACCAGATAGGGGGCTAATGGGTCTAATGATGCCAATGGGTCTTCTGAGTAGAGGTACGGGTCGGCATCGAAGGTGGCACTGGCCGACGTACCGCTTCCGTCATTGGTACCGATGCTACCATTGGCACGCAGCAGGATGTTTGTCAGCGTGTCGGGCTTCCACTCCAGACGTACGTTACCCCACCAGTTGTTGCTACGCGAATAGCTCTGAGAATAACTGTTCGAGAACGTACGGCTGGTCTCGCTGTAGAAGTTCTCACTGGCATTCTCATTGAGGTTGTCGCCACCACGATGATTCCAACGGACACTGGCATCCATCTTCAGCTTGTCGCCATCGTCATAGTTCAGGTTGGTACCCAGCATCTTACGCGCATTCAAGCCTCGACGATTCCACCAACCGGCATTCTCGTCCTTGTTATTGAAGTTACCCAAGATAACAAAACGCGTCTTATCCGTAAAACTACTACCCATGCCACGTGAGGCATAGCGGTGTTCCGTACCGGCAGCCAGGTCGAGATTGGTCATATAGCCACGGTTCATGCCCTTCTTGATAGTAAAGTCGATAACCGTCTCCTTCTCACCATCCTCGATACCCGTGATACGTGCCTGATCGCTCTGCTGGTCGTAGAACTTCATGTTCTGGATGATGTTGACAGGAATATTCTTCAGGGCCGTTTCCACGTCGCCAAGCATAAACTCCTTGCCGTCCAACAGAATCTTCTTCACCGCCTTGCCATTAATTGTGATATTGCCATCCTCATCGACCTCGGCACCAGGAATACGCTTGATAAGTTCCTCGATAGGCGAACCTTCAGGGGTACGATAGGCATCTGGGTTATAGACCAGCGTGTCCTTCTTGACAATGATCTGTGCGGCACGCCCTGTCACGACGGCTTCCTTCAGCATGACGGACTCAGGCGACATGAGCAGCATGCCCATATCCTGACTTTGGTTACGACGCAAGGTTACCTCACGCTCAATAGACTGGTAGCCCACCGATGAAATCTTTAGTTTGTAAACGCCGTTGGCTGGCGCTTCCACTGAGAAGTTGCCACGCAAGTCAGTCACCGTACCACCCACGAATGTAGAATCGCGGCGCCGGAACAGTTGTACCGTCGCTTGAACCATCGGTTCTTTCAACTCCGCATCGTGTACGTTTCCACTAACGGTCAGTCCCTGATCTTCACCTGATTGGGCCTTGACGCCTACGATAGTCAGCATCAAGAAGGCCAATATCATTATATGTCTGATAGTCATCTTATTTTTATGTGTTTTATTCCTATTAATCCATCGGATAGCGAACGTCCCATTTCCGTCGCAGTCCATCCATCAGTTGCATGATGTAAAGTGTCTCATTAAGTGGCATCTCACGGGGTTCAAGGAGCCCGTCGATCAGTGCCTGACGACAAGCCAGAAACTGATACTCATAGCCCGTAATCTGCTGTGGCACACGAATGGTTTCAACATAGGTCCTATCGGGACCATTCACGGTTATCGTCTGCGGATTGTTGATATTATCAATGATGAGGTTACCCTCTGTACCGGCTATCACACCGATATTGTCACCTACGCATTGGGCACTGGACTGGAGGTTGCACAGCATACCGTCCTTCAAGACGAGGGTCATCGCATTCGTCAGGTCCATACCTGTGTCACTCTTCACACAGGTTCCATCGATAGATACAATGTCGGCAGGGAAGAACATACGGGCGAAATTCAGCGCATAGACACCCAGATCCAGCAATGCACCGCCACAGAGGTCGGGACGCATGATACGCTCCTTGTTACCCATCGAATAACCCAGTGTGGCAGTCACCAGCCTTGGTTCACCAATACGACCACTGGCTATCAGGTCACGAATCATCTTCACTGCCGGCTGATAGCGTGTCCAGATAGCCTCAGCCAAGAACACGCCACGCTCCTTGGCAAGCTTGATAATCTCCTCGGTCTGTCGGGCATTAGCCATAAAGGCCTTTTCGACCAAACAGGGTTTACCACCTAACAGCGCCTCTTTAGTGACATCATAATGATGGGAATGGGGCGTTCCCACATATATCAAGTCCACATCAGGGTCGGCAATGAGTTCACTATATGAGCCGTAGGCCCGTGGAATATTCCATTTCTTGGCAAAGGCATCTGCCGTTTCTTGTGAGCGAGAACCCACAGCATAAGCCTCGCACTCCGTCAATCCATTAAGGGTGATGGCAGCCTTCTCGGCAATCCATCCTGTTCCTATAATACCTACTTTCATCTTATCCATTGAATCGTTGTTTAGCAAGTTCTTGTGCCACAATAACCTTATCGCACCAAGCGTCGAACTCAGGGTCTTCTACTTGGAGTTCTGGATGGGACATGATATGTTCGACACAGCGGCACACACCTTCGTCAAAACGGGTGGTAGCCTGGAAACCGGGGACGGCACGTTTCAGTTTTGTACAGTCGAAGCAGACTGTGACGCTCTTGTCTCCTAAAAGATTGCCCTCAAAGTCCCATGCCTTAGGCGCAACAGCAGCAAGGAATTCAGAAGCCACATAGTAGGGCTTTACTGTGACGTGGAGTGCATTGGCGACGCACTCATAGACCTGCGTCCATGTCAGCTGTTCGTCGCTCATAATCTGGAACGCCTCACCAATAGCCTTTGGATTGCCAAGCAGACCAATAAAGCCACGGGCAAAATCCTCGTTCCATGTCAGCGTCCATAACGACGAGCCATCCCCTTGAATGACGACGGGCTTTCCCTCCATCATACGCTTCAGAACGGACCAGCTGCCTTTCAGGCCATGTACGCTGACAGGCACACCTCGTTCACAGTATGTATGACTGGGGCGCACTATAGTGACAGGGAAGCCGTTCTCGCGATATTCCTTCAACAACAGTTCCTCACAGGCAATCTTGTTGCGCGAGTACTCCCAATGCGGGTTAGCCAATGTCGTTCCCTCAGTAATAACATGACTCGCAGCAGGTTTGTTATAGGCTGAAGCCGATGAAATATAGACATACTGGCGCGTACGACCCTTGAAGAGCCTGATGTCACGCTCCACCTGTGCCGGTACAAAACCGATGAACTCACAGACAGCATCGAAGGTTTCGTCGGCTAAAGCAGCGAGCACACCGCTTTCATCGTCGATATCAACGATGACCTGTTTCACGTTTGCCGGCACTTCGTTCTTACGCGTGCCTCGGTTCAGCAGCCACAACTCGTGACCACTCTCTGCCAGTTGTCGGGTGATGGCACTACTGATAGTGCCCGTTCCACCTATTAATAATATTTTCATCATATATCTGTATATAGCAAATTAATAATATGTTACGTATTGTGATTGTTAGCCGCTTCCTTTAACTGACGGGTCAGACGGCTGATGTTGTCGGCACTCTCCAGCATACGAGTAGTGATGTCTTCCACTTCATCAGACTCCAGACTGTTGCGACTGGCTGTGAGCACCTGTACAAAGCCACTGATGATGTTAAGCGGCGTACGTATCTCGTGATACATGTAATGGATGAAATCTGCCTTACGACGGTTGGTATCCTGCTTCAGCTGGGTGGCATTGGCAAGTTCATCGTTACGCTGTTCCAGTTCCTCGTTGACACGACGGATATCATTGACGGATGCAGCGAGTGATTGCTGCATGAGGATAAAGCTGTTGGTCAGACGTCCTATGCTGTCGTGACGAGGACTGGGAGGCAGAGGTTCATCGAATACCCCGTCAGCTATCCGCTGTGCCTGTTCGTCGAGCAGACGCATGGGTTGAATCGTGCGGCGCACAATCTGATAACATACAAGAAGCAACAGTAGCAAACCAATCACGATAATCGCCATGACAACGGTAGACAGACGGTTGTAGCGGGCAAAGATGTCGCTTGCTGGACAAACGATGGCAATGCTCCAACCCGTACGTTCCAGTGGGGTATAGAAGATAAAGGCATCCTGCCCGTCAACGATGGTCTCTGTCATACCGCTACGTCCGGCAAGCATAGCCTTTCCAAGGACATTGATGTCGCGTCGGGCCTCTGGTGCCGCATCGCTGAAGATGGTCTCATGGAACAGTTTCGCTGTATCAGGATGAGCCAGGTACATACCCTTCCGTCCTACCATAATGGCCGACGAATTGGGATAAGGTTTCAAGGCCGTGACAGCCTGGGAGAGCCATTTCAACGTCAGACTGGCGGTGATGGAACCGATGTAATGCCCATCATCGTCGCGCATAGGACAACAATAGGAGGTCAAGTAATCTGGCGAGGAGAGCGTGCCCTCGTTGTAGTCGTCGTAAGCATCAACCCAACAGCCTGTACCAAGCGTTCGTGGCGTCTTATACCATATAGCCTCAAAATACTCGAAAGGACCCTCTCGCACAGTGGTGATACTGTCGGAACCTGATGTCCTGTCACGCAACGAATAAGCCGAATAGTAACGTCCCTTGTCTGGGAAGAAGTTAGGTTCCATTGAGATGGCCATACCAGTGAGGAAGGGATTCTCGACAATAGCTCGACGGGTAAAGACGAGCAGGGAGTCGGGATGCAGGTGATGAGGTGTGGTCTGCGCCAGATTCTTAGTCACAAGTTCTGTCTCGTCCATGATACCATTGATGCGCACCACCGTATTGTCGAGCAGATGGGTGGCATGAGCTATGGCCACACGCTGGATATGTCGCTTGCAGCGATAGAACAGGTAACCGAAAATCAGGGCAAACGCCATTGTGATAATCAGCACAATGATGATGCCGAGGCGCAGCGAGAGATGCTCGCGGTAATTACGTAGTAATCGGATAGTCATGACTGCGAGGGATTTTCCATGAGTTGGTCGAGTAGTTCGATAATCGTCTGGGTAGCCTGCATGATGTCGGTCTGGAGGGCCGTCATCTCTGTTTTCGATAGAGAGTTATACTCACGACAGACTGTTTCTGTACTGTGGGATATCTTAGCCACAGGAGCAGCCATGCGGTCTGTCATGTTAGAGAGTACTTTTTCGCGCAATGTCTCGTAGGCCTGAGCCTCTGAATAGGCAGCCTGCAGTTCGGTATTCTGTTGACTCAATGCCTCTTGTTTCTGTTGCATCTCCGCCATATAGGTAGCCAGTGATGTCTGCATCTTCTTAAGACTGTTCTGTAGACGTCCCGTCTCATGTTCGTGATGGGCTTCTGGAATCGGCGTGTCGAGGTTGCCATTGGCAATGCTCTGTGCTGCGTCTGCCAGAAGATGCACAGGACGTAAGTGGCGGGCTACAACCAAGAAGATGATAAAGAGCAGGATGAGTACACCGATGCCACCCCTTAACAGGAGGAACCACTGCACACCAGGATTGTATTCGTAGATATCCTGTGCCGGACAGACCACGGCAAGACTGAAGGCACGCTCGCCAATGGGCTGCGAGAAGATAAAAATCTCGCGTCCCTCGTAGAACATCCGTCGATAGCCCTGCTCGTTGCCAGCGATATAGCTGCTCAGCTGACTGCTGTCACGACGACTGACAAAGAGCTCAGCATGGGGTAGCGCCTGCCGGATGGTATTCTCAAAACCATTCTCCTCAACCAGTCGTTCAATACGTCCACGGGGCACTCGCAGGGTCTGGTGTTCCATGCGTGCCGTCATCTCAGCCTGTGTCAGCATGTTGTTGATACGCAATGCCGTATTCTCCAGAGCCTGCTGCGTCGTATCGATGGACTCTTGATGGATGCTGTCTTGTGAGAAGCGAGCCAAGAGGAAGATGACAACACCTGAGATGACCAGCACAAAGCCAGCCACCCACAGCGTCAGTTGCCACGTAAACGAGGTGTGTATCTTCTCAATGAGCTTCATAAACGACTATTTAGGCACAACGATATTCTTTAGCGACGAACCGAAGATGACATACTGAGTATTGCCAGCAATGGTTCCCTCGTTCTGTCCCCACAAGAAGGGCCAGTCGTCATAGTTTTCAAAGTGGTCTGGTTTGCGGAACAACAGACCTGGTGCCACATTACCGGGGATGGCAGAGAAGTCGGCACGATTGTTACCGTAAAACACCTGCTTAGGACGGGCGGCACCCACCACAGCTACAAACGAATAGTTATGGTACGGGTGACAACCATACAACCAGTTAGCCACACGATAGACCTCATCTTTGCTGACGATGTCAGGATAGTAGATGTGGGCATAGTTGACGGTGATGCCAAAGTTCAGCACAGCATTGACGCCAGCCCAGTTGCCCAAACCAATGGGTACACCGTATGGGTTCTGCGTGTCGAAACTATGGATGTATTCATTGTACTTCTCAACAGCAGGACGCAACTTCTGCTTGTAGGCCTCATCCTTCATAGGAATGGAGTCGAGAGCCGTTTGCAGGTTACGGGCAACGTTGCCAAGACCCGTCAACCAGTCGTTGTCAGCCTCAGCCTGGGCATCACGACGACGCGGATTCCGTCTGATCAGCTTACTGGCCTCTTTGTTTAAGCGGTCTGCCTGCTTTTGTGCCCTATTGGCCAACTCGTCATTATAGCCCTTAAGCACACGCGCTGCCGAGGTAAAGACACCTGCTGCCTGCAGGTCGAGACGGGGGTTACGGGTAGTAAAGGCCCACATGTCGTCAGGGGTGCCACTACGTTTCCCGTCAGCACTCACCTCGTAAGGTTTCAGCGAAGGGTCATAGTGCAAACCATCAGTAATGGATGCTGCATCACCTAAGTGGTGATAGTTGTCGAGGACGGAGTTAGAGAGGGTCGACGACATGTGACCAATCTGTTCAGCCTGAGCCACGAGGTTCAGCACACCATGCTCGATAAACTGCAGAATATCGGGTTTACCGTCAGGACGATGCAGTTCTACATAGCGCTGCTCCTGCGAAACAAATGTTTCGTCGCGCTGGGGATGGAACAGTTCCCATGTGCGGATGAAGTTCTGTACCACATTGATATTCGAACCTGTCTCAATATCGAAGTCACCCGCATCGAAGAAACCACCAACATTCAACCCGGGAATCAACTCGTAGGGTTTGTATTTTGTATCGGTGGACTTCCCCTGACGGTGCAGGTCGAAGTGGTCACTCTCAGGGGCCTGCAGATAACCCTCCTTAAACGGCTCCCCATGCCAGGTACGATAACCTTCCGTCACGTACATGTGGTTCATGTGGATAGGCACCCACACGTCCGTCGTAGCATCGGTAATCTTGTCATACACATGCTCGTCAATCAGGAAGTCGTTCGTCTTGGTCTTGCCATACTGGATGTAATAGACACCTGGCTGACGGACACTTGAGAAGTCGAACTTCACATAATTATATTTATAATAGGGACCCCATGCTTTGACGTCACTCCTGTAAGCCTCGGTTGTCGTGCCATCAGGATTGAGGCGCATCAGACTGGCAGAACCAGTCTGTACTGGATCGTTCTTGTCAAGTTCTATCACAGCGACCTTAGGCTGTTCAGGGGTATAGCCAACTTGCGAAAAGCCGATGTTGGGTTCACGAATCCAACCAGGAATGGCGTGGGGTTCTACCGTCCATGTGACGACCTTACCCGTCTGACCTGCTGGTAATACGCTACGCAACACGAACCATCCGTTCTGTGCCAGCATACGTCCGTCGTACAGTTTCAGCTCTGCATCGTCACTCGAGATACGAATCATACGCTCAGGGGCATCCGTGGCTACCGTGATGCTATGTCCCGTCTCCAATGGCAGGGGGTCCACAAAGCGGTCGGTTCCTCTGTCGTCATAGGTCTTAAAGCCTTTGAACTGACGGGGTTTCTCGCTGTTGGGACGCGTGATGGTCTGACTGGTCGCATAACGGGGGAAGCGTCCTAAGCGACCATCCATCGTATAGGTCTTCAACCAGTACTGCGAGGGCAGGAACTCGATATTCAGTCCTGCCTCACCAGCCAGTTTGGCAGGTACGGGCTTATCCAACCATACTGCAATCTCTACGGCCTTGCCTTTGGCTGTTACCACGATACGACTGTCGAAGTCGTAGTCATCATAGCGTAGGGCCACCTCGATGCTACCCTTCTCTTTATCAACCTTGCGACTGGTCATCTTTGGCACCAAATCCCACTGCTCAGGGGTGTTGTTCAAACGGATAGCTCCACCCTGCACGGTACGGACTCCGTGGTGAATCACCTCGATACCAGAGTTCTTCTCGTCGTTGAAACCTCCATTAAAGCTGTTGCTGAACACCAACACATTCACACCCTGGCGTTCGAAATACTCCAGGTCGTTAAGCGTTAGGTCTTGTGCATTACCAATAAGAGTCGTAGCCAGTGCCAACATGAAGAGGTATTGTCTCATGATTGTCTTGTTTTTGTGTTGGTATATGTTTTTAACCTCTTGCCATGTTGTAGATAGCCTCCATATCCTTAGCATCCAGCACCTTCAGGGCACCGCAAGTACGCTCGTAGTCACGGCTACACTTACGGGTCATCTCCTTGATTTCCTCGTCAGTAATATCCTTGCCTATCAATTCCTTGATGTTAATGGGCATACCAATGGCATGATAGAAACGCTCCATGGCTTCGATACCCTTCAGGGCAGTACCTTCTGGGTCTGTGAAGTCGTTGGGCACATCCATCACATTGACGGCAAAACGGACGAAACGGCTCAGGTTCTCGTGCATCACATAGCGCGCCCAACTGGGCCAGATGGCTGCGAGTCCTGCTCCATGCGTCACGTCGAACATACCGCTCAGCTCGTGTTCCAACTGGTGGGTTGCCCAATCTTCCTGAACACCCTTGCCCAGCAAGCCCCAATGGGCAACACTGCCGCCCCACATAATCTGGGCGCGATAGCGGTAGTCTTCGGGATTTTTCAGTACGACAAAAACAGCATCCTTGATAGTGCGCAATGTGGCTTCAGCCAGATTGGTGGTCAAGTCCATGTCGTCGTCCTTCGTGAAGTAACGCTCGAAGATATGCATCATCATATCCGTCACACCTGCTGCCGTCTGATATGGGGGCAGCGTCATGGTACGACGGGGGTTCATGATGGCAAACTTGGGACGCGACATATTGTTCGAGTAGCCCAATTTCACATCACCATCCTCGTTGGTAATCACACTGGCCTCACTCATCTCACTACCAGCAGCAGGGATGGTCAGCACAGATGCTACAGGTAGCATGGTCTTGGGAGCCTCGACCTTACCAAGATACAAGTCCCACACGTCGTCCTCCATGCACACACCATAGGCGATACACTTCGCCGAGTCAATCACAGAACCGCCACCTATAGCGAGGATGAAGTCGACACCCTCCTGGCGACACAGTTCAATACCTCTCTTTGCTAATGACAGACGGGGATTGGGTACCACACCACCCAACTTGACGTAGGCTACCCCACCCTCATCAAGTAGGCCGCAAATCTTATCCAGCAGACCAGAGCGCTCAGCACTCTTGCCACCATAATGTACCAGCACCTTCGTGCCACCATATTTCTTCACCAGAGCAGCCACCTGCTCCTCACTATGTTCACCAAACACCACCTCGGTCGGTGCGTAGTAATTAAAATCCTTCATAATCGTCGTTTATTTCACATATTTCAAAATAAGCCAAGCACCAAATACCTGCAGCAGCAGTCCAGGCCAACCAACAGTAAAGTCAGCAATCGTAGCAGCGATACCACCCGTGAGGATGAACTCACCCAGACAACCAATAGCCTTGCTGACAAGGATGACACCAATCAACAGAGGCAGGCTAACCGTCTTGAAACGCTGGGCAGCCAGTCCGGCAACAAGTGCCAGCACAGCGAGTTTCAGCGTCATGACAGGCATGACCTCCCAAGCAGGCAAACCAGTAATGGCATGGTTTACCAATGGAGAAGCGAGGGCTGCTAACAACCCTGTCTTCCAACCAAACTTATAGGCACCTGCGAGGATTACCAGCGACAGGGGCGAGAAGATGACACCGCCCTGCGGAATAAGGTGGAACACTTGAGGCAGCACCAGATTACAGGCCACAAATACCGTTGCCCACAGGTACGTCTTTGCCTCATCATAATTCAATGCATAAAGTCTAACATTTGCTTCCATATCTTTAATTTTTTAAGAAGACAACTTGAACAACTTTAACAACTTTGACTTTAGTTGTTTTAGTTGTTTGGGTTGTCTTTAATTATTTAAAATTGTACGCTTACGCCTCCCATAAACGTGGCACGAGGCATGGGATAGCCCAGATTGATCTCGTAT
>Ga0265300_10004422_pt1 | contig 11197 bp, 8 predicted proteins | sample AusTroGonzalo_MG_FD_193482 | JGI IMG/M metagenome (GOLD analysis project Ga0265300, IMG submission 193482) | Bovine rumen microbial communities from tropical cattle in Woodstock, Queensland, Australia - Gonzalo_03 | ecosystem: Host-associated > Mammals > Digestive system > Stomach > Rumen ... | reverse complement strand
GCTTGCCTGCGAACGTCTCTTTTTCCCTTTGACTCATCGTTGTGCGCATATCGGTTGAAACCTATCCCCCTGTTGCACCGTTTTCGCTAAACACAGGCATCCCTCCGGCTTCGCCTGCGGGACCGCCCTCCAGTTGGCCGCCATTTAACGCTCCTCTCTATTGTTCCCCCGCCCCCTTCACCAGGCTGGCGACACAAGAAAGGTCGTCACTATCTCTCAACTGTTGCAGGTGATTGTCTAAAGCGTAGCAGGTCTGCAAAAAACGGCCGACCTGGGGCACTTATCGGCCATTGACGCTTTCTACTGCTGCAGGTCGGAAGAAAAATGCAGACTTGCGGCACTTTGCCCATTAATCTGAATCGTTCTACAATTAGACCTGCTGCGTTTTATCGGACTGTTGCTGTTTGAGCCAGGCGGCGGGGGAGAGGCCGGTGAAAGCGGTGAAGTTGCGATAGAAGGTGGCGTTGCTGGAGAAGCCGGCATCTTCGGCCAGGGCGGTAATCTTTGCGTTGGGATTCTCCTTCAAGAGGCGCTGGACGTAGCGGATGCGGTATTCGTTCACAAAGCGGGTGAAGGAGCCGCCGTAAGTGCCGCTGATGCAGCCGCGCACATAGGCCACGTTGGTGCCCAGTTCGGCCGCCAGGTCCTCCACCTTGAGGTCCGGACGCTTGAACAGCTCCTTCTCCTCCATGAGGGTTTGGATGCGCGTCATCATGTCCGTAAACACCGTCTCACGGGCCGATTCCGGTTCTTTGTGGGCCGATTTGCGGCTTAAGTGCAGGGCAATGGGCACAAGGGCGGAGGCGAACAGGATTCCGCACAACAGGCCAAGCAGCCAGGGCAGGCGGCTCTTTTCCGGCAGGGGCTCCGTGTGAAGGATAAAGGCCGATGCAATGGGATAGTACTCGTCCAGTCCCGGCCGCCCGCCCATAAAGGCTATACGGCCACCCGGAAGGAGCACCGGATTCATGGTGTAGGGCCCCGGGAGGTCTTCCGGCAAATCGGCCCGGTACAGCGTAACGGGGGCTTTTCCGCCGCGGAGAGCCTTCCCGTATTCCACCTTGGTAACGTAGATCCGGTTCATCCCCAGGATGCTCTGGACTATCCAGGCGCAGGAGTTCTCCCTATCGGCCAAAAGGACAAGATGGTTTGTAAGTTCCTCTCCCTCAGGTCCTTCCAATGACAGAGGACGCTCCGTTTCCAGAACGGAGAAATCCTCCCCAATCACCTTGATGAGCCCCGGCTGTCCATCGGCCTTGCGGATGGCGGGGAAGAGCCAGGCATAGCCGCCTACGGCTTCGTCGCCAATGAAGAACTGACTCATCTGTCCCCCGTCCAACGGGGTCCAATCCTCCCATTCCTGCAGCAGCGGAATCTCGAAGGATTCTCCCTGCAGGCGCTCTGCTATGGGCTCCAGCTTTTCGTCCTCAGTTCCGGCACTGCTGAAGATAATGGCGTTGTCCGGGGAAGTCTGGAAAATATAAGGAGAAACCCGCTGTAGGGCCGATCTCCGCACGGTCTCAGGGCCTTCCGAAACGGAATAGGTGGAGGTATAGTCGGCATAATACCAGTTTCCGCTGATAAGCACGGTTCCGTCGGAAAGGCGTGCCGCTGTGGGACGAGTACGCCGCTGATCCATGATGGGAAGCGGGGTAAAGCTATGGGTAAGGGCGCTGTACAGTTCCACGCCCTGGGTCTGGCCGTCGCCGAATGACTCGGCGCAGCCGCCACCCACCAGGATTTCCTCCGGCGAGAGCACCACGCCAAAGCCGTAGTCGTGCGGGAAGTAACTGTCAATCAGGTGCCAGGCCCCGTTGCTATAGTATTCGGCCGTGTTGGTGGGGATGAAACCGGTGGTATGCCCGCCAATAACCGTAAGTTCCCCGTTCACAAACGCAGCCGTATGTGCATTCCGGGGAACATTCAGGTCCGGCAGCCGCTCCACGGTCATCTGGACGCACTTCCCGTCATTCCCGGCCCTCCTTGCGTCATTCCCGGCTTGACCGGGAATCCCCCCGCCACCCTGGGCGCAGGCTACCAACAGCAAAGTGAGCAATACTGAATACCTCATACTCTGCTAAGATACGAATATTCGGGCGTCAAGCCAAATACGTTTTGATTAATACTGATAAAGTGCGGCCACTTCCGCGGCGGTGAGGGCTTTGTCGTAAAGACGAACTTCGTCCATTTTGCCGTCGTATACACAATGCCTGTAATGCGTACCGGAACCGAGGACATGAGTATAAACCCCATCACTTGAAACATTGGGAACACTACTCATCGTGTAGCCGCCTTTATAAACTCCATCTACATAAAGCTGGCCAACTTTATTGTTCGTATCATGGACAAAAGTAATCATGTGCCAGATGCCGTCATTTATCTTCGTATTAGATATGTACTGGTTGCCTGAAGCCCAAATTTCAATATCCGAATCTTTAAACCGTATAAACCAACCATTGCCACCACTGGAACCCTCCGTTCTAATTAAAGTATTGTAGTATGTGGTAGCTGTGGTGCAAATCCACATATTTGCCGTGAAAGATGATGTGCCGAAATCTCCGGCATGTCCAATGGATATTATATTGTATCCATCAAAGCTATAGGCGCTGTTTGCGTTGCCATGACGATCCTCGGTCAGGGTTGCATCATGAGTTGCGCCGTCGTAGAGAAAAGTTCCGTTGATAGCTCCAGAAGGAACGGCATCATTCAAGTTCCCGTTAAACGGCCAGTAATGGACCAGGTTGCTGATGGCCAGGACTTCCTTGACAGGACGGACGGACATGCCTGTGTATCTTTCACCATTTTCAGACGTTACACCTGCACCGTAGTTGTACCATCCCAGAGCCGCACTTTGTATTGTTGATGACCAATAATTATTATAATATGTTCTACCACTAGTTGCACTACCAACACGCCGGCCGGCATTAGGGAAATACAAGTTTGAATTAACCGTATATCCTTTTTCAATGTGCTGAGTGTATTCCAAACCCCAGAGAGCTGCCAACTCTTCTTTGGTGGGCATGCGCCAGCCGTTTCCCAGGTAGGCGCTGGCAGCATCATCCTGGGTTTCAAGGACATCCCCGGGTGTCGAATATTTGGAGTATGAGCCGGCAACGGAATCATACCAATAATACTTGGCTTGAGTCATATCGGGTTTCATCTCCCAGTTTGCCTGCCAGCCATCCGCTTCAAAATAAGGAACAATCTCTCCCCAGGCAAAGAGGAAGCCATAATCCTGATTGTTGTTAGCAAAGCTTGCCGCGGCCTGTGCTCCCAGATTCCTGTCGGCCCACAATAGCGTTTTTCCGGTAGCAGGATTGTTATTCTTATAGATTCCCATATCCACAGTCGTGGGTACGGTAACTGCGGCAGGCCAGGAGGCGACGTTCGTCAACTTTACAGATGCGTGGCTGGCCAGCGTCTTGCTGATGGTGGCCGATTTGGCGGGGGCGCCGGTCTCGAAGAAAATGAAACGGCGCTCGGAGGCCGAACTCCAGGCGGTGGCGTCAATCTGGCCGCTGAACAGAACGCCCAGGTCGTCGTACACGTAACCCCACATCGGCTGGCTATAGTCCAGCGCTGTGATTGCAAACCCACCGGCCGGAGTGTAAGAACCGCAGGCCGCAGGGCGGATGTCCTTCGCCGCCAGACGATACTTACCGTCCGAAGCATAGTCACTGCCGCTCTTGTCCACAAAGAACTGTACATAATTGTCCGGTATGGTCATGTTCAGCGTTGCCGTCAGCGTTGCAATTTCTCCGGCCGTTGCCAGTTCATAGCTGGCGGTAGCACTGGAGAAATAACTATATATGGGTAGGTTATCGGCCCCCTTGAATGCATAGGTGTCCCCGCTCTTCGTGATGTTTACCGTCCCGAAAGGGAAGTACACGGCGCTCATGGTCTCGCCAGACGCTGCCAGCTCCCCAACGGCAAGACCACCCTGGAGCGCACCACTCCATTTTGTGCCATCGTACGTGAGTTTAGCATATTTTGGCGTTTCGTTAACGGCCACATTATTGAAGAACGCGTAAATGACATCGCCCGAGACGAAGTCTGTTTTAACAGCCTTGGTGGGAGCATCCTGCGTTACGGTCACGTCAAATTCCAGACGCACCTGGGGCATTTCATTCTTGGGTTCTTCTTTTACACAGGCGGCCAGCGTTAAAGCGGCGCAAAGAATCAAATAATATTTTTTCATCGCTCCGTCCTCCTTAAAATGTCCATTCTTCTTCTGGATTCATAGGGTTATAGGTCGTCTTCACACTTTGGCAAACAACGCCTTCGGCCTGCACCTCCACGGCTTCCGTGGTGGGGTGCTCATATAATTCTTTGTGTTTTGTTTCCATAGAGATATGTGGTAAATAAATAAACAGGTTAAAAAGCGAGGGTTGAACGGACATAGTAGCCGTCGACTTTACTGCATCTGACCCATTTGCCACCGCCGTAGCCGGAGAAGAAGTAGTAGGTCCAAGCGTAGTAGCCACTTTCCTCTGTAGACGACCAGTAGTTGACACTCTGCATATTCGTACCGCCAACACCACTGAAACCGTCACGCAAGGCGGCGTAGCCCCCTGCTGCGCTAATCATCTGCTCCCATTGGTAACCAGAGGCCAGGAACCATGCGGAACAACCTATGGGCGCTACGGTGCTATTGTTGGCTATCGCCAACTTGAAGGCGGGATAGGTGTCGGTGTCCTGTGTCGCGTTGTACTGCAAGCCGCTCTCGCTGGTGAAGGTGCTGCTACTGGTCGTGTAGGTGTGTACCGTGCTGCCGCTTGAAGTAGTCCATGCGCAATTGCTTCCGCCATTGGCATCGCTCATGGCCAGAGCCAGGCCGTGGTTATAGGGGGCGGCTTCGCCCGTGTCGCTGCCCACGTAGACAATTTTAGCCACGGCGGTGGTGCTGGCTGCAGTGGCAGCGTCCGCGTTGGTGTAGATGTTGCCATCGGCACCAATTACCTTGCCCAGGTCTCCAGCGGTGACATCAGCCAAAGGGCTTGCACTCCTGGTGATGTTATAGATCTTGCCTTCTGTGAGCACATGATAGCTTAGGGGGATAGCATTACCACCCACTGTCAGGGTGTAAGCACTTAAATTATTATTTACATCACCACCTACAGCAAATGTTGCAGTTCCTGAAGCATTAGTTGTTGCCGATTGTGAAATATTAAGACCATTTAGGTCTGTTAATGATACATCGACAGAAGTAGAAGCCGGCAACCCGATGATTGTGAAGTTGAGAATGGCATTTGCAGGGCTCAAGGCAAAGCCACCGGAATATGTGTCTGAACACTCATCGCTGAATTGCTCAACGGCCAAAGCCTTGGTGGTGGCAAAAGCGTTGTCGTAATCAGGATTAACATAAGCCAAAGCACCGGTTCCTGCTATAGAGAAATATCCATAGGTCCCATAGCCGTTAGGCAACAACCGGGCAAAAACTGAGCCGCTCGATTGGGCTGTCGTAAGAAGTTCATCGGCAGTGCCGGTGTACTCATTCTCGGTAGTAATGGTACCGCTAAATGTTCCGCCAGACTCGGGCACATAATCCAGCGTGCCGGCAAAGAAGTCCATACTACCTTTCCAACCATTCACAAACAGTTTGTCGCCCGTGCTGAAGGAGAGCTTTTTGGTACCGTCGTTGTATGTGGCTTTGGTGGCGGCATCGTCGCCCTGACGGGTTACGTTGATGGTTACGGGAATTGTATAACCCTCCTTAGCGTTGTTATCGTTGATATTTTCGTGGCTGCAGGCGGTGGTCAGCAGCATAACAAATGCCAGCGTATTGAAGATAATCTTTGTTTTCATTTCTTCTCCTCCTTTAATCATTAGATATCCTCCTCCGTAAAGGTCCCATCCATTGAGGCATTAAGGCCGCCACTGACGCAGATAACGCCTTCCTGTTTCACTTCCAGGATAGTGATCGCAGGGGCTTCATAAAGATCATTGTGTTTTGTTTCCATAGATATGTGATTGTTTGAATTATCTTTGGAACCAAAGATATCCAAAACCCTCCGGACCATGTTTCTCATGGTCCGGAATCCTGTTCTTAAATATGTAACAATTATGAGAATCGGCCCCTGGTGAATGCTAGAGGTCGATTACGCTGATTATTTCCCAACTTTATTTCCTCTGGAAAACTTGCTTGAAGGCGTCCCAGTCGTAGTACGGCCAGTTGTCGGTGGCTACGGACGGCAGGTGGGCTTCCTGTCCGTTCAGGAGCACCTTGAACAGCACCTTGGGGGACTTTTTGCTGGTGTAGAACACGAAGTGGAGGTTGGCGCCCATGGGCACGCGCTGCAGCTGGCACCACACGGGAATCTCATCGGGGTTCTGCACGTCGTGGCCGAAGCCTTCCACGTCCAGGGTCATCAGCAGCGGCAGGAAGGTGTAGTCGTGGCCGAAGCGCAGATCGGCGCCCTTTTCGCCGGAGGCAATCCGCTCGTCGGCGCAGGCAATGATGTCGTCCACAATGGGCCGATAACCCAGGTGGGTGGGCCAGGCATACCAGTAGAACTGGAAGTCGTCAATTTTCCAAAGCTGAATGCGTTCCTCGGGGGTGAAGATGTCGGTGAAAGTAAGGTCCGTGTCCAGGCTGGCCATGCCGGCGGCGTAGAAATACAGATAGGAAGTGAAGTCCCACTGTTCCTCGCGCGGCAAAGCTTTATCCACATCCTTGAACAAACGGGCCAGGATGGCGCGGTAGTCCACCGTACGCTCAATATACTCCGGCCAGGTTTCCTTAAAGGAAATAGGCGTCATCTGGAAAGAATCCTCCCGGAAGGGGTTGCTCTTGTCCAGCGGCAGAATGGCCGGCAGGAAGGCGGTGCCGAAGTTCTCGAAGATATCCAGCTTGGGATTCCGTTCCTTCAGGCCCAGGCAGAAGGACGACATGGTCATCACGCAGCGGGTAGAAGTGGAGGTGCGGGCCATCACCCGGGCGTTGTCCTTGAAGATACCGGGGAAGTTGTCGTACATCCGGGAGGCCAGGTCGTGCTGTTGCTGCCAGCCCTTGCGGGAAAGATCGCCCGTACGGTAGCGTACAGAGGGGAACAGCTGGTCGAAGCGCTGCTTGTAAGAAACGCCCAGCGGGGTAAGGTTATCGGCATCGGCCGCTGCGGTAAATACATCATTCAACTTGCTGTACAGGTCACTCTGCCAGGCGTAGCGGGCGCCGTGCCGGCCGTAGTGGCTAATGTAGAAGGGTTTGTATCCCTTGGGGGCCTTGGTGAGGGCTACCGGGCCGGTAGGGCACAGGTAATCGGTCCCGTCCAGGTATTCCGGATGGGCCTGAAGTTGCTCATAGATGTCCGGCATCTGTGCTCCGGAACGGAAAGCGGCCGCCAGAACCAGCAGGGCGGCAACAAGAAATCGTTTCATCTTATACAGAGTTTTGTTGTTTGATTCTCCAGTCGTGCGGCGAACAGCCGTAGATTTGTTTAAAGCGCCGGGAAATGCTTTTGGTGTCGCTCTCGCCCAGCGAAAGGGCAATGCCGGTTATCTGTTCGTCGGGGTTTTCCAGCAGCAGTTCGGCAAAGCGCTTGATCTTCAGGTCGGACATATACTGGTAAAGGGTAACCCCCGTCACCTGTTTGAAGCGCCGTTCCAGCAGGCGTCGGGACAGGGCCACCTCGCTCATCACATCTTTTACGCCAATCTTTTTCTGGTAGTTCTGGTGGATGAACTGCACCGCCTTTTGAATTTGGATGTCGTCTGTGGCGTATGCGGCCGTGGAAATGCGGCCCACAATTTTGATGGGCCGGAGCACAATGTCCTGCACCGGCGTATCCGGGTTGGTTACCATCTGCTCTATGAGCTCAGCCGTCCGGTAGCCGCCCTCCTCGATATTCACCATGATGCTGGACAGGGTGGGATTTCCCAGGCTGCACAGCAGTTCATCGTTATCTACGCCGATTACCGACACCTCGGCCGGAATCTTCACGCCCGCCGAATGGCAGGCCTCAATGAGGTTGTAGCTCTGGTTGTCGTCGCTGGCCATAATGCCGATGGGCTTGGGAATCATCTGCAGCCACTGGGCCAGCTGGTCCCGTTCGTAGAACCACAGGCGGTCCAGCTCCTGCAGGTTGTATTCGTAGAACGATTCCCCAAAGCCGGCGGCCTCCACTTCCCGGCGGAAACCCTCGCAGCGTTCGTCCGACCAGCAGACGTTCCGGAAGCCGAAGAAACCGAAGTTCCGGAAACCGCGGTCCAGGAAAAAGCGGGCGGCCATCTGTCCCGTACCCAGATAATCGGCCGTAATGTTGGGGATGCCGGCAAAGCGTTTTTTGAAGTCCTGCGCCACTACCACTATGCCGTTTTTGGCAAACAGGCTCATGTCGTCGGTCTCCTCAAACTGCCCCAGCACGGCATCTACGTTCCACTCCTTGGCTACACGAATAACGCCGGGAATGCCGATCTTGGTCTTGTAGGATGGTGGCATCCGCCGGATAATCCACTGCTCCTTCTGCCGGGAATAGGTAACGATTCCCTTCAGAAGCTTGTTGGCGAAGGACTCGGTAAAGTCCGTGATAATGAGCAGGCGAAGCATCCTAGTTGCGGTGATAGGCTATGCCGATGGAATCGTAATAGGGGTATTCCCGTTCCGTGACGATGCTGAAGAAGCGGTCGAAGTCGGCCATGAAGGCAGGGTCGTCCGGAGCCACGGTGCCGGCCCAGGCGGGCGAAGCGTTCCAGCCCCGCTCGAACAGGCCCAGCGACTTGGGGAAGAAGTAGTAGGTTACATGGTCGAAGCAGCGAAGGGTTTCGGCCCACAGATGGCCTTCCACGCCCAGGATGAAGGGGCGTCCTTGCGACTGCAGGGCCGGTTTCCCTTCGCCGGCATGCGTCAGGTCCAGGGGCTTGCGGTGGTCGTCCCAGCGCACCGAGCGGTACATGTCGTACGGCTGCAGGGAGAAGGCGCGGCGCTCGTCCACCAGGCCGCCCCAGTTGTGACCCCGCTCCAGCTTGCTGTCGTTATAGGCAAAGTCCATATAGCAGTTGGGAGCGCTGGAAAGGACCACGGGAATGCCCTCGTTGGCAAATTCGTAAGGCAGCACGTCCTGACCGTGCGAAACCGTCCACAGGTTGGTAAGGGCCAGATTCTGCTTAAGCCGCTCCAGGGTGGCGGGCTCCAGATGCTGGCAAACGTCCTGCCAGCCGCCCAGCTTTACTCCTCGGGCCTCGGCAATATCCAGCACTTTGCCGATAAAATAGTCCTTGAGCCATCCGATATCCGTTTTCCCGTTTTCGGCCATCAGGGCCTGGCAGGCGGGCGATGCCGTCCAGGCGCCTTCCGGTACCTCGTCGCCGCCAATGTGGATGGCGTCCAGCGGCACGCCGGCCTCCTGGTAAAGGGCAATGAGGCCGTCAAACACGGTGGCCATAAATTTATAGGTAGAGGGCAGGGCCACGTTCATGACGTTGTCTGTGTAGTCCTGCACGGATTCGTACACCGAAGCGTCTTCCGGCTCCGACAGCAGGCAGGAGCTGTCTCCCGTGCGGGCGGCGCGCACTTCCATGGACTTGACGGCGGCGCGGGAATGTCCCGGCGTGTCGAATTCCGGAATCACGCGAATACGGCGCTCCCAGGCGTAGCGGAGTATCTCCACAAAATCGGCATGGGAATAATAGCCGTTGCCGGGGGAATTAGCGTCGCCGCTGAGTGCCACACAGTAGGTGGGCTGCAGGCCGTCCGGTTCGGCAATGGTTCCGTCTTCCTGCAGTACCGGCAGGCAGCGGAAGGCACCGTAGGAGGTGAGCTCCGGCAGGGCGTCCAGCTGGATGCGCCAGCCTTCATCGTCGCCAAAATGCAGGTGCAGGAAATTGGCCTTGTAGTGGGCCATGATATCTATCAGACGCAAAAGGTTCTCTTTGGTGGTGAAATTGCGGCTCACATCCAGCATCAGGCCGCGGAGAGGCAGGTCCGGCCAGTCGGTAACCACGGCAGCGGAAACGGGTTTTCCCTGGGCGTTCCGGCGCAGGTTTTCCAGGGTTACGCCAGCATAGTAGGCGCCGTCTTCATCGGCCGCTTCCACCTGGATTTCTTCCCCTATGGTAAGCCGATACCAGCCGGGCACCTGGCCTTCCACCATCTTCACCGCTTGCACCTTTGCTGCCGAAAGATCCACGTCTCCGCCCTGTAAAGTTACGTCCTTTACGCGCGGAACCATATCATATATAGATGTTTCCACCTGATTATACTCGAAGGACTTCACGGCCTCGGCCGGCAGGAAAGCATAGGTGGCCTTTAGCGGAACGGCCTGTTTCCCCTTTTCCTCCAGGAAGAATCCTTCCGGTGCACGGCACTGGTTTACTAGCGGCCGGGCCCAGTAGCGGAGCACCATTTTTCCGCCGGGGTTGTCACTTTTGGGAATAACCCGGTATAAGGTGCCGCTAACGTGTTCAATGCTGGCTGCGGCGCCGTCCGCCATCTCTACGGGTGTACGGAACTGGCTGAACCAAAGCGTCCAGCCGTCACCGGCGGGAACTTGGGAAATACTAAGCTCATGAAGAGCAGTGCCCGTTTCCGGGTTGGTTTCACCTTCGGTCCATACAATTTCACAGGGGGATGCGCAGGCGGAAATTACGGCTGCAGCTGCTAAAATACGGAAAATGCGTTTCACGGGTGGAAAATCTATTGGTTTGCTTTGCAAAGATGTAAAAAAAAGTTCCTCCAAAAAATAGAATGACGCAAATTGCGCACTAAAATACGCAAAATTTCTTTCTATTATCTGTTCGGAATCTATACTTTTGCAAAAAAACCACTGCTATGACACTTGGAATAGACATCGGAGGAACAACCATCGGCCTGGGCCTGGTCCAGGACGGAAAGATTATTAAGAAGGTATCGGTTCCCTCTTTCCCCGCCGGGGCTACCATGGAACAAACGCTTGATTATCTGGCCAGTCAGATTGCTGCCATCCTGCCCGCAGAAGCCACAAAAATCGGCATTGGAGTGCCGTCTGTGGTAGATGTGGAAAAGGGTATTGTGTACGAGGCCACCAATATTCCCTCCTGGCAGGAAGTCCATATCAAGGAGAACCTGGAAGCCCGTTTCCCCGTAACGGTATCGGTAAACAACGACGCCAACTGTTTTGCCATGGGCGCTTATGCAGCCTATCCCAAGGAGCAGAAACCGGAAGTGCTGGTGGGTATCACCTTGGGCACCGGTGTGGGTATCGGCATCATCGACCGCGGTCGT
>Ga0265300_10004415_pt1 | contig 11208 bp, 10 predicted proteins | sample AusTroGonzalo_MG_FD_193482 | JGI IMG/M metagenome (GOLD analysis project Ga0265300, IMG submission 193482) | Bovine rumen microbial communities from tropical cattle in Woodstock, Queensland, Australia - Gonzalo_03 | ecosystem: Host-associated > Mammals > Digestive system > Stomach > Rumen ... | reverse complement strand
GGTTCGTGTTGCGGATGTTGATAGGAATCTTCTTGGCGCGGCACGGAGCGATGGATTCGTCGTGGAGCACGCTTGCACCGGAGTAAGCGAGTTCGCGGATTTCGCGGTAGCTCACGTATTCAATCGGGAGCGGGCCTTCGACGATGCGCGGGTCAGCCATAAGCATGCCCGAAACGTCGGTCCAGTTTTCGTACTTGGCAGCGTCAATACCGTTAGCGAGGATGGCACCGGTGATGTCGGAACCGCCACGGCTGAAGGTCTTCACTTCGCCACGGAGGTTGGAGCCATAGAAGCCCGGCAAGACATAAAGCTGGTTTTCGTCGCCGAGAGCCTTTGCAATTTCTTCGTAGGTCTTCGGAGCAATGCGATACTTGTCATCGAAAGTGATGAGCGGGTAGCTATCGACGAAGTTTGCACCGAGATACTTTGCCATGAGGCGAGCGCAGAGGAATTCGCCACGGCTTACGAGGAAGTCCGTGCTCACGGATTCCGGATGGTTCTTGAGCTTGTCTTCGAGACTGTCGAGGTCTTCGGTAAGCTTGTCTTCAAGACCCAAATCCTTGCAGATTTCGTCATAGCGCTGGCGGATCAAGTTCCACGGCGTGGAGAAATCGAGGCCCTTGGAGGCGAGATCATAGGTGCTGTAGAGGAGGTCGGTCAGTTTGGTTTCTTTCGGGTTACGCTTGCCCGGAGCAGAAACGACGATGATTTTGCGGTTCTTGTCGCTTTCGACAATGGCCTTGATTTTCTTGAACTGACCTGCGTCGGCGACAGAGCTGCCACCGAACTTGCATACGATTCTTTGACTCATTTTTTCCTTTTGGGCCACCAAACCTCTCAGCTTCGAGCGCAACCGCTTTCCTCGCGATTGTCGTGCCCAAGCCTACCCATCTGGCCAGCCACTTGGTTTTTGTGTCTATGTCTGCGACGGCACAGGACCGCCGCGCGCGCAAAAATAGCAATTGAAAAGAATCGTGGCAAGGTTTCAATTTAAGCAAACGGTGGCTAGCGGCAAAATTACACTCCGGCAAATGCAATTTTCTATATTCATTTACATAAAACTAAAATCATCATAGGAGAAGGAGAAATCTTGAGAAACTATTTACTCGCCGTTGCGGCATCCGCATTCCTCATCACCGCCTGCGGCGAAGACAGCACAACAAACGCTGGTGACTCCATATCCTCAGCGGGTTCCCTTTACGTCGATGAATCACGGAACTTAATCGTGATGACACCTTACGAAATGAGCAGAGACCTATGCGTCCTAGAAAATAACAGCTTAGTCTGGAAAACCATAAATCGAACTCCCGATGCTGATTCTTCTAAATATGAATTCATTGGCGACACTCTCATCCTTTACGAAATTAACGAAGGAGTACCCGATTCCTATGGAGATGTATTCATAGGCGGTACCGCAAGCAACATCTACGGAACATGGACCGATACCGGATGCAATCGCAAAAGCCAAACAGGCGAAACAGAATGCTATACAAACACGCGCTACTCGACCCGCACATTCAATCTCACCCCAGGAAAAGTCACTGCTAAAGTTGAATATCATTTCGACCTCTATCTCGCCGATGCCGAAGCAAAAGGCTACATGAATTCCTACTTCATGGAAGAATTATACAAATACCTCAATGGTGGTAGCTATCTCGCAAGAATCATCGATATTTTTAACACTCAAGATGCAATTGAAATTGCAAACGTCATTGAAAGTAACAACGTACAAATTATCGAAAATGCAAAAACAAATCAGACCTTTAAAATTGGCGACAAGACATACACCGTAACGGTCAAAAAAACAAACCAGACTCTGAATTATAACGGTTCCGTCAATAGAGAAGCGATTGTCGAAGTCACTGACGGAGCCACAACCTGTAGTGGAAACTCCATATACAAAGAGGCAAATAAAGATCTTTGCAAAACAGAAAATTTAGATTACTTTATTAAAGATTCCGATTATTATTTCAAGCTCGAGGATGGCAGCAGAATCCGTTATGCATCGCATTACCAAAGCAACAATGAAAACGCTTTCAAGGAATGTATCAAAGGAATCGCATTAAAGAACGGAACCGCCAACCCTCTATACAAAAAAGCAACGGACGACAAAATCAATCAGGAAAAGCGCGCCGAAAAGCTCACCCGCAAGATGTTGAAGTACGTTGAAAACTAGACAAGGCGAGTGGTTAGTAAATAGTGATTAGTGGTTAGGGAAATAACTACAAGCGTAACTTGTTCTAGAATTTGTCATTCTGGAGGCTCAAAGAGCCGATAGAATCCATCATATTTTTTCTCGTAGCCATCCCCACTTATCCTGCAATCCTATTTACCAATCACTATTTTTAACAAAAATTTACAGGACAAATCGGCAAAAAAAGCGTGTTTATATAGTAGAGGGTCTATGAAAAAACACGAAAAATTGATGCTTATCGCCGCACAATCCAACATACCAATCCTTTTGCAAGGGGAATCCGGGGTCGGCAAAGAAATTGCGGCCAAATTTATACACAATAACAGTCCCCGGAGCGAGGGGCCGTTTATCGCGCTCAACTGCGGCGCCATCGTAAGGACTCTCGCCGAAAGCATTCTCGAAGGCTCCAAAAAAGGATCTTACACTGGGGCAGCCATCGACCACCAAGGCATTGTGCAAGCGGCAAACGGCGGCACGCTTTTCCTCGATGAAATCGGCGAAATGCCGTTCGACATGCAAAGCAAGCTGTTACGCATTTTGCAGGAACGGTCCGTGCTGCCGCTCGGTGCGACGCAAAGCGAACCCGTAGATTTTAGACTCGTCTGTGCGACGAACAGGGATTTGCAAATTGAAATCAACGAAGGAAATTTCCGTAAAGATTTATACTTTAGACTAAACGCATTCCCCATCATCATCCCGCCATTGCGTGACCGAGACGATTTTGACGACATCGTAAAAACCGTGTGGAGCGATATCGCATCAAGGACGTTCGCGGAGCAGTTCCCGTTACGCGACAAGCAGGTTGATATGTTGTCCAAATTCAAATGGCCGGGGAACATCCGTCAGCTAAAAAATGTGCTCCAACGATACGCCCTCCTCATGCAACACGACATCACTCTTAGCGAAGTCCTTGCCGAAGAATTTTCAAAGACTTCGTTAAACGATAGGGAAATAATGAGCGACTACCACACGCAACGAGCCTCGGCCCCCAACTGGGCGTTTATTCAAAAAGCGCTTTCCGATTGCCAAGGGAACAAGAGCAAAGCCGCCAAAGCATTAAACATCAGCCGCGGTTGCTTGTGCTATCAAGTAAAAAAACACGAGTTCCAAAGCAATTGGGACTCGTGCAAGAAAATGCAAAACTATTCGCTAGTTTAGAACGTGTTTAGAACTTCACGCCGACTGCAATGTAATGGTTTCCGCCTTCGAACGCAGGGCGCGGGCTGTAGGCGTAATCGAATACGATCATGCCAAACTGAACACCAAGACCACCGCTAATCGCATCTTCGGTATCCGGGCGGATAGCATAGCCCATGCGGAACGACAGCATGTCGAAGTAAACGAGTTCACCGCCAAGCAACAACTGCGCCTTGCTATCGGCACGGCGATAAGCGTCCATAGACAAATGAACCATCCAGCGGTCGAGAATCGGGATGAACCCAGTCACGCCAGCCTTAAGCGCAAGCGGAGCCGCTTCTTTCTCGTTTTCGTACTTGCTTGCAAAACCGAGATTCGTGATGTTTGCACCAAAGGCAAAGTAATCGTTCACGCGGTAAGAGCCGCCCGCATCGAACGTAAACAGAAAACCCGTATGGTCATCAATCGTCTGCGTCGCAAAACGCATGGATGCCGCCCAATTGAAAATTTTGGACCTGCTACCGAAACCCGCCAAAATGGACCAAGCATAAGAGCCGTACTCCGAAGTCTTGAGACCATTTTCATCACGACCTTCGATGTCGTCGTAACCCAAAAAATCGACCGCGAACGCCAGTGTAAACTTGTTCAAAAGAGGCAGTCCGTAATAAGCGGAAACAAAGTTATCTGCACCGCCTTCGCCAAAAATCACTTGGTTCAATCCAAATTCAGCTTCGTTCGCGACGCTCATCGCAAGCGGATTACGCGAAACTTCAGAAACGCGCCCCGGATCAGCAACGCCAGCCCCCGAAAGTGCTGCCGCACGCGGCGACACCGGCATCGACAAGAACTTCATCGTCACGCCACCCGGGTCCACATGCCAATAGTCCCCTCTAGCAAACGCAAGAGAACTGGCCAAAGAACCTACAGCAAGAGCGAGCACAAAAAATCTTTTGAACATACGAGGTATAAGATACAAAAATAGACGAAAGACGAAAGACGAAAGACGAAAGAAATCGCTATAGTAAACAGTGGCTAGTGATTAGGAAACAGTAGGAAGTAGGAAGTAGACAGTAGGCAGTAAATGGGCACGAGGTATGAGGTCGCTTCTCCCCATTCGCGGATCATGACTACATAAGTGCTAAAGCACTAAGTAGTCAAAGAGCTTTGAGCTATGAGCTGTAAGCCTAGATAAAAATTCCATCGAATTTCAAAGGTTCATTAGCGCCAACACTCAAAGGACCGAAGGTCCAACCTCATCGCTCATAGGGGCGCAAGCCCCGAGCTCGCACCTATTTCCGCCAGCCTTCCATGATTTTGAGGCATTCGGCGAGGAGTTCTGCGCTGCGGTCCTTGCCTTCGGTTTCCACGTAGCAGCGGAATTCCGGGGCGTTTCCGCTCGGGCGCAAATGGACAATGTCGCCAGAATCGAATTCCATGCGGTAGCCATCGACTTCGTTGAGCGAAACAATCTTGCCCTGGAACGTCTTGTCCTTCGCAAATTTCGAAGGCTTTGCTGTTAACGCACCAAACAACTTTTCGCCGAGATTCTTTTCGCGGATTTCAGCAAGCTTCGCCTTGGACTTTTCGGTCGGGAATTCCTTGAGGCGGTCGCTCACGGTAAAGCGCTTGGGCAGCTTGCGGAGAATATCTACAACGCACATGCGTTCCTCACGGACCATGACCATCACAGCAATCATCGGGAGGAGCGCGTCACGAGTCGGGAGAGCCTTGAGCGTCGTCGTCTCGCCGTTTGCATTCGTGCGAGTCAAATTTGTCTGTAACAAGAATCCGCCGTTCGCTTCGTAGCCTGCAACAGAGACGCTAGCGTCATTCGCATCGACCAAGCTTTCCATGCCAGCAATCACGTAAGGGCTACCGATGCGGGTGCGGCAAATCTTTTCGAAACTGCCAGACTTTTCGAGCGACGTGTTGCAGCTTACCGGAGTCGCAATACGCTTGATGCCAAGAGACTGCGCCGCCAAAATGCCAAGCACGTCGCCACGCAGCCACATGCCCACGTCATCAGCCAAAAGCGGACGGTCAGAATCGCCATCGGTACTGAAAATCGCATCCACGAAATCCCTATGAGCAAATTCACGAGCCAGTTCTTCATCTTCCTTGCGAATAGCTTCGGTATCTACCGGAATAAACGTCTCACTACGGGCAAACGGTTTGACCGTCGCACCCAAACTTTCGAGAACCTTCACCACGATATCGCGGCCCACGGCGGAGTGCTGATAAACGCCAATCGTAAGACCATGCAAAGCGTCGCTACCGAAAAATTCAGGATAACGTTTGCAGTAATTTTCTTCGGCTTCCGATTCGACCGCCGGGAGTTCCGGCGCATTTTTCAACATGCCGTTCGCATCAAAAAGCGATTCGTCAAAATCAACCGACTGCGAAACAATACCTTGTTCGTCAGCCTTCGTAATTTCACCATTCGGATGGTTGAACTTGATGCCGTTGCGGTCTGCCGGAATATGGCTTCCCGTCACCATGATGGTCGGAACATGCTTGTCGATGCCGTACATCGCAATCGCGGGGCTCGGGATGCGGCCGCAATAAATAACCTTCCAATTCGCATCGGCAGAAGCCTGCACAAGCGATTTCAAAATGCGTTCCGTGCTCGGGCGCAAATCGCCTGCAATCGCAATCGTTCGTTCGCACTTGTAAGAAACTTCGCAGTACTTGATAAACGAACGCGCATAAACATAGCACACTCTATCTGTCATTGCACTCACGAGACCGCGAGCACCGCTTGTACCAAACGCGACACCGGATTGTTTCATTACATCTTGCATAGCAACGGACATAGAAAACCTCTACTTAGTAGGCAGTAGGAAGTAGACAGTAGGAAGGATGCAATAGTAATAGTTGCAGGATCCTAGAACGCTACTAAAACCGCCGATTGTTTTACAAGATAAAAGATACTAAAAAAGGGCGCACTTATTGATTCAAGCGATTTCAAGCCTAATCAGAAATCCATCAACATCCGGGGAATTGCGTCAAAGATTCTATACGGTATCCCGAAAGCACATCGCGACCTTTAAGGCCCAAAAGCTCTATGACAAACGCACAACATTCCACTTTGCCACCCAACTTTTCAACAAGTTTAATCGTCGCGCAAGCCGTTCCGCCAGTAGCAAGCAAATCATCAATTATAACAACACGTTCACCGGGCTTAATCGCATCTTTGTGAATTTCTACGCAAGAAGTTCCGTATTCTAAATCGAATGAAACACATTCCGTTTCACGCGGGAGTTTTCCCTTTTTGCGAACCGGCACAAAAGGCTTATGCAAACGATCTGCAATGGGCACACCGAATAAAAAGCCGCGAGCCTCAAGCCCAGCAACAACATCAAATTCAACATTTTGAAGGACTCCGCAAAAAGAGTCGAGCGTCAACTGGAGCGCATCCGCATTTCCGAGCACCCCTGTCACATCGCGAAAAAGAATCCCCGGCTTAGGGAAATCAGGAACAGATATAATGTAGTCTTCGATTTTCATGAGTCAACTCCCCTTATACGCAAATTAAAATAAAACCTTTATCGTAAATTGTCTATTGAAAATGAGAAAAAACTATATTCTCACGCATGGATAGAGCACGCCGCCGTAAATTCGGACAGAACTTTTTGGATGTCGAAACCGCTACCGCCATCGCAGGTGACTTACCTGCCGATGCGGGCGAATATGTTCTTGAAATCGGGCCGGGTCACGGCGCACTCACCGAGCACCTGCTCAACCGCGGGCTAGAACTCACCGCCGTCGAAATTGACGAGCAATGCGTCGAAGTTTTGAACGAAAAATTCAAGAGTCGTGAAAATTTTCACATCGTCAACATCGACTTTTTAAAGTTCGACTTGCAAGCATTTTTGGATGCGCACGAAAAGCCGTGGGTCACAGGCAACTTGCCATACAACGTAAGCACCGCCATTATCGCAGGACTCATGCCGCGATTGCATTTGACCAAGGGCTTTATGGGAATGGTGCAGCTCGAAGTCGCCGAACGCATTTGCGCCGCCCCTTGCAGCAGCAATTACGGGAGCCTTTCCGTGCTCGTTTCCGCATTCGCGAACACGCAGATTCTCCGCAAAATCGGTCCGGAACATTTTACGCCGAAGCCGAACGTCGATAGCGCCACGATGCTCTTGACTCCACGCGAAGACGCCATCCAGGCGCCCGACGGATTCTTTGACTTTGTGCGTACCGCGTTCACGCAAAAGCGAAAGACGCTCGCGAATTCCTTCGGCGGAGCATACGACAAAAAGAAAATCCAACGCACCATCGAACTTTTGGACTGGCCCACAACCGTCCGCGCCGAAGAACTCAGCCCCGAACAATTCTTGAATTTCTATAAAGCGTTTAAGGAAAACGCTTAGTCGAACCATAGCCGAATCTCGTCATTCCCAACACACATGTCATCCTGGAACGAAACGTAGTGGAGTGATAGGATCCAAAAAGACCATCGTCATTCCCGCGTTTCCTTTGTCATTCCCGCGAAGGCGGGAACCCCAACAACAACAGCATTATGAAAATCAAAATCGTCATCGACAACATCAGCGGTTCCGCTTGCAACTCTTGCACAACCGAAGCTTCGCCAAAGCAATTGAATGGCGAATGGGGCCTTTGCGTCTATACAGAATTCAACGGCAAACGCATTTTGCTCGACACAGGAGCTTCTGCGCTCTTCGCCAAGAACGCCGCCGACATGAACATCGACCTTGCCGCAATTGACACAGGAGTCTTGAGCCACGCCCATTACGATCACGCAAACGGCATGCAGGAATTCTTCGACAAGAACGACCACGCCAAATTCAACTTGCGCAAGTCCGCAGCCGAGAACTGCTACCACAGCTACAAAGTTTTAAAGTTCTTCACGTATCAAAAATACATCGGCATCCGCAAAGGCACCCTCAAACGAAACGCCGACCGCATTGTTTTCGTCAACGGCGATGTTGAAATTTTCCCGGGAGTCACGCTCGTCGGTCACAAGACTCCGCACCTCGACGAAATCGGCAAACGCGCCCACATGTGCGTCAAAGAAAACGGCAAGTACCGCGACGACAGTTTCGACCACGAACAAAGTCTAGTCTTCGATACGTCCAAGGGACTGTTCATCATGAACAGCTGTAGCCACGGCGGTGCAGACAACATCATCAAGGAAATCGAAGCGACCTTCCCCGGCAAGCAAATCTATGCCATCCTCGGCGGATTCCATCTGTTCCGCACATCCGACGAGCGCGTGAAAGCATTCGCCGAACGCCTCCGCGATTTGAACGTGCAAAAAATCTACACAGGCCATTGCACAGGCCAGCGCGCCTACGAAATACTGCACGAAGTGCTCGGCGACAAAGTCGAACAAATGCACACCGGCATGGAAATTGAAGTGTAAAAATCAGTGGATTCTATCAGTCGCCTCGCGGCTCCTTCCAAAATGACAAGCATCTAAAACAATCTCTTTAAAATGTCATCCTGGAGCCGAAGGCGATAGGATCCATACATTACACCGGGTCATTCACCGGCTTACTGTAGTCGCGTTCGCCAAACAAAGCCGTTCCCACGCGAATCATCGTAGAACCTTCTTCAATCGCGACTTCCAAATCGCCCGTCATGCCCATTGAAAGCTGATCGAACGCGGCAAAGGCGCCGCCTTTCGCAAGGAACTTATCGCGCAGCCCACGTAAAAACGCAAAGCACTCGCGGCTATCTTCAGGCACGCCCGTATTCTTGCCAATCGTCATGAGGCCGCGGAAACGCAAATGCGGGAAATTTGCACTTTCGCCATCCGCATTCGCCGCCCCGGCACGCTTTTCCAAATCTTCAAGGAACGCTTCAGCCTCATGCACGTCAAGGCCGCTCTTCGTCTCTTCTTCGCCAGCATTCACTTGGAACAAAATGTCGAGAACTTTGCCCTGACCATTTGCAGCCGCAGCACAAACCTTCTCCAACTTTTCCACCGCTTCAATGCTCGCGATAGAATGAATGCAATCCGCCACAAGAGCCGCCTTCTTGAGCTTGTTACTCTGCACAGGACCAATTACATGACAACGCACGCGACTCCCGTCCTTCGCAACACGCGGCTCGGAGAACTTCAGTTCCGCCTCTTGCACGCGATTCTCGCCAAAGTCCGTCGCGCCAAGCGCAATCGCATTTTCCACAGCCTCTGCCGGGTGGAACTTGCTCACCCACACAAGCTTAACCGATTCACGGCTGCGGCCCGCAATCTTGCAAGCCTCGCCAATCCTTGCTTCGAGAGCTGCAAGGTGCTCGCGCATTTCATCAAGTGTGAATTCCATAATTTTTAGTAGACAGTAGGAAGTTAGAAGTAGACAGTTGTTAGATTAGTGGTTAGGTACTTGCAAAAGATAATAATTTCACAAAGCTCTTGACATCTGGTTTTGCATGAATTATATTTGATAATGCACAAATGAACACTAATTTAAAATAATTCTCGCGGTTTCTGCATGTCCGTGAGAAAGGAGTAAAAATACGAAAATCTATCTCGACATTCATTTTATTTCCATAATTATGTATATTTCCATAGTATCGGAAATAAAAATGAACTTTTTGCAATTCAAGAACACATTTTTTCCATTGGTTTGTTTCTCGGCAAACCAAATTCTAACCATATACCCACATTTTGACCATACAAACCTAACGCGATGGATAAAGCAAGGCTACGTGGTTCGCCTGAGGCGAGGTTGGCTTTCCTTCCCCGAATATTCAAACGATACCGACTTTTTGCGGCTTACGGCTAACAAAATATACAAGCCCTCTTACCTATCTTTACAATACGTCATGGCATTCTACGGAATGATTCCCGAAACCGTAGTACAATTTACCAGCGTTTCATCTCTGAAAACAGCAACCTTTGAAAATGACTTCGGACAATTTTCATACCAGAACATAAAGCCATCCCTAATGTTCGGCTACAATCCACGCGTAATCGAACACCCTCTTGCAAATAAACAAGCATTTTTGATGGCGACTCCCGAAAAAGCACTCCTAGACTACCTTTATCTAAACCCATTCTACAATTCCACCGAAGAACTTGAATCACTCAGGCTCGATGAAGATTTCATTGTCGAAAACTTGAACCGTGAACTAATCAAAGAATACTTGCAAAAATTCCAATGCAGCGCTCTTGAAAAAAGGATAAATAATTTGTTGAGGATTTATGATTGATTTAAATTTTATCCGAAATTTTTTTCCACCAGCAATAGCAGCAAACGCCGCTTTTGAAAAGCAGATGTTGAAGGAATACCTTCAACTGATGATTCTGGACTACATATCCTCATCCGCATACGCCCCCAAGCTTTCATTCATCGGAGGAACAAACCTTAGGCTCATCAAAAAAATAGATCGTTTTTCGGAAGATTTGGATTTCGATTGCAAAAAACTATCCAAAGAGGAATTTGCAAACTTAACAGACGATGTAGTCAAATACTTGCAAAAAAACGGATTAAACGCAGTCGTCAAGCTCAAAGAAAGCGAACGCACATCAGCATTTAGACGGAGTATCTACTTTCCTCAAATGCTTTTTGAATTGGGTTTGAGCGGACATAAAGAAGAAAGATTATTAATAAAAGTTGAAGCCGAAGACCAAGGATTCACTTACACCCCTGAAATCAAGAACATAAATGGTTGCGGATTCTTTTTCCCATTACAGACTCCACCCGATAGCACCCTTTGCTCCATGAAAATTTCAGCATTGATTTCACGTGGCAAAGGTCGTGATTTTTACGACAGTATGTTCTTACTGCAACAGACCGAACCCGACATGGAATATTTAAAATCGGTATGCGGAATCCAAAATATAGAAGCTCTAAAAAAGATGTTAATCGACGTCGCCAACAATACAAATTTGAATATCAAAA
>Ga0265300_10004414_pt1 | contig 11209 bp, 5 predicted proteins | sample AusTroGonzalo_MG_FD_193482 | JGI IMG/M metagenome (GOLD analysis project Ga0265300, IMG submission 193482) | Bovine rumen microbial communities from tropical cattle in Woodstock, Queensland, Australia - Gonzalo_03 | ecosystem: Host-associated > Mammals > Digestive system > Stomach > Rumen ... | reverse complement strand
TTTGCCGGGTGTCATGGGAGAGGTTGCTGTCCATACATGAGAACCGTCATGTGGCACAGATCCAGTTTGCCGCATCGGGTTTCTGGACATGGTTTCCAAAGCCGTTCGGTGAAAACGCGCCTCTTTTGGTTCAGAGCCTGCACATGAATGTCGCACTTGCCGAGGGTGACGCCGTGGTAGCCGAGACCGCCATGACAGAGTCGGGACGCGGACGTTCAGGCGACTTCCTGGCATATTACCGTATGGCTTTTGACAACGGCGATACCAGAAACTGGTACCGCTGGCGTTACGGCTCGCAGCGTCGCTATACGCCCGATCATTACCGGGTTGGTTATATGACGGTGGCCGGAGCCAGATACCTCTATGACGCTCCCATGTTCATGTCGGAGTATCTGCACAAGATATCGTTCCCGTTCCGTTTCAATGCGATGGCATCGTCACTGAGGGAGTTCTCGGACAAACGTTTCAAGAAAACATGGTCTGAGATAACCGATGCGTTCTCCGATATGTGGAAGGCCGATGACCTGGTACGCGGACCGTTCCAGACCATCGAGCCGGTTTCGGATGCCAGGTCCAGATTCTTCTCGGTACTTCATGGCGCTGTCCAGACTGCAGGCGGTAAGACATATGCCGTGCATGCCCGGATGGATAAGAGCCAGGAACTGGTCCAGGTGCTGCCCGACGGCAAGCTAAAGCATATACGTCCTTTCAACACCCAGAGCAAGCTGACCTATTCACCCTATACGGATTGCATCTACTGGTCGGAGGCTGTACCCGATATTCGCTGGGAGATGTATGAAACCTCACGTATCAGGATGATGAAAGCAGGGAGCAAGAGAGTGAGGGACCTGACATCGGACGGAAAATATGTGAATCCCGCCGTTTCGGCCGATGGCAAATTGCTGGCTGCGGCCGATTATGCCATACCGGGCAGGAGCAGCATCGTGCTTATGAGCCCGGATGACGGCAAGGTGTTGCGTTCCATAGAATGCATGCCTGACGTTATGGCAAAGGAGGTAGCTTTTATAGGCGATCAGGTTGTATTCTCGGGTGTAAACGACCATGGAATGGGTCTGTACATAACTGATTTTGATGAGATCAGGACACTTGAGGAACCGGCTCCGTTCAAACTGTATGACATGATTGCCCATGACGGTGTGATATATTTTACGTCCGACAAGAACGGCACCAATGAGATTTACTCGTACGAGGGCCTGCCGGGCAAGGGCGTACTGAAACAGATTACAAACACCAAATACGGAGTGTCGGATCCGTTCTTCAATGACGGTGAGCTGTTGTTTTCGGCCCTGACACCTGAGGGAAAACGTATTTCGAGGGTTACCGGGACTTTCCAAAAGACAGTGGCATACGCCGATCGTGTATCCAATCCTATTGCCGACACTCTGACGGCCCAGGAGAACAGGATGTACTATATCCGGGAGTACAGGCTGAGCCCCGTTCCGGAACGTTATCCCAAGGGCCTGTATGCCTTCAACATCCATTCATGGCTTCCCCTTTATGTTAACAGACAAGGTGTGGTTGGCTCCATGAGCGGTTACAGCTTTGAGGTGGCTTCGTTGGGAGCAATGGCCTATTTCCAGAATCTGACATCGACACTTAACGGTTCCATGGGTATTTCACTTCATGCCGATCCGTTCAAGGCAATGGAATCGACCGAGACGGATGATCAGGGTAATCCTATAGTTCCGTTGTCGGCCTGGACTGCCGGTTTCCACCTTAATATGAACTACACCGGCCTGTTCCCGGTTTTCAATCTGATTCTTGATATCGGTGATCGTGCATCGGCCAAAGTGACCCGCGGTTATAATTGGGCAATAAGAGATTCCATTCACATAGTAAGCGCTAGGTCGGATAAGAAACGCCCCTACATGGGCGGCAGCCTGACTGTGTCGTTCCCTCTGAATTTCTCTCAGGGAGGATGGCAGAAGATGCTGAAACCGTTTGTCGGCGTTCTGGCAAGCAATGATCAGCTCGGTGACAATATATGCAATATACAGTATAATCAGACATGGGGTATGTATGAGCCTGCCGGGCCGCTGAAGGACGGCTTCCATCCTAACGTCAGGTTCCTGGCAGGAGTCATGGGTGGAGTGGAACTTGCGACTGCCCAATCGGCCATATATCCCAGACTTGGCGTGGGCGGTGGTTTCCAGTATTCGTCAAACACCTTCTCGGATAGGATGTATGCAACCATATATGGTTATCTTCCCGGAATCACATCAACAAGCGGACTCAAACTGACAGCCTCGACGCAGATAAAGACCAGGGAGAAATATCCTGATATGTGGAGCTTTGATACATACGATATGGTTCCGAGAGGCTTGGATGAAGCTCACCTGTGGGATAAGGCGTGCAAGTTCACCGTTGATTACGCAATTCCGATTCTGCCTATGGACCTTTCGCTCAGACAGTATGTATATCTGCGCAACGTCGAGTTCATACCGTTTGCGGATTACACGTCTTTGCAACGGCCCATTTTGCCGGGTCAGATTGTCAATGAGGATGTATACAGTGTCGGAGCCGATATTCTGTTCCGTTTTGAGAAGTTCCTTATTGTGAACAATACATTCAAGATGGGTGTCAGGGCATCATACAACGGCGGATTGTTCTATGACAGTATGGGATATGGCAATCCGTACTCTTTCCGTTTCGTTGCCGGAGTTGACCTCTAATCAGGCACCACACAGATAGAACCGTCCCTTTTGTGCTCAGTGTGGTTGGGATGGATGTCGTAGCGTGTCATGCGGGTATCGAGGATGTTTTTCTTGAGGTAAAGCGTTACGGCCAGACCATTGTAGGTGTTGGGGGCGCTCATGTTTGATATGTAGTTGCCCAGTGACCAGACGGTCAGATGACGTGTGGGTCGGTTACGGTAGTCGGGCACGGTGCGTACAGGTTGTACCACATGCGGATGACCGCCAATTATGTGATCCACTCCGTGGGCGTAGAGCCAGTCCTCAAGCCGTTTCTGGCTGGCATCAGGCTGGAGTTTGTACTCTGTTCCCCAGTGCATGCAGGCGATTATGCAGTCCGCTTTGAGTTCTCTGGCGCGTGCCAGATCCTTCTTAATTACGGTTGTATCTATGTAGTTGACTATGCAGGGCGGGGCTACCGGTATTCCGTTGGTGTCGTAGGTGTAGTTGAGCAAGGCTATGCGTATGCCGCCATGCTCCAGGATATAGGGGTATGACGAATCGCGCTCAGCCTGACTGCGGTATGTGCCGATATGAGCGATACCCAGACTGTCAAGCACGTCCAGGGTGCGGACAAGACCGCGATTGCGCCTGTCCATGCAGTGGTTATTGGCGGTCAGGAATATGCTGAATCCTGCATCACGGACTGCCTGTGCGTATGCATCGGGCGAGCAGAACTGGGGATAACCGGAGTAGGGGGCTCCGCCCAGCGTGGTCTCAAAGTTGCAGACAGCAACATCGGCTGCCTCTATCTCGGGGATTACCTGAGTGAAACAGCCGCCGTAGTCATATGTACCGTCGGGTTGTAACGCCACATCAAGCTGGGCCTTATGCTGCATCATATCTCCGGCAAAATAGAGGGAGATACTGTCAGGGGTTTGGGCCGATGCTCCTAGCGTGCATACCAGCCATATCCCGATGAATATGGCAGACCTGGTCACGATTTACTTGTAGATTGCTTTCTGACCTGCAAGAAGGGTGTTCTTCATAAGCGAGCAGATGGTCATGGGACCTACGCCGCCGGGAACAGGGGTGATGTAGCTGCACTTGGGAGCTACCTCGTCAAACTGGACGTCGCCGCACAGGCGGAATCCGCTCTTCTTGGTAGCATCGGGTACGCGGGTGGTACCTACGTCAATGATGACTGCACCCTCCTTGACCATATCGGCCTTAACGAAACCGGGCTGGCCCAGGGCTGCTACGATGATATCGGCCTGCAGGCACTCCTCCTTGATGTTAGCGGTGTGGCTGTGGCATACGGTTACGGTGCAGTCGCCGGGATTGGCTTTCTGCATCAGCAGGCTGGCCATGGGCTTGCCTACTATGTTGCTGCGGCCAAGTACGACGGCTTTCTTGCCGCGGGTCTCGATGTTGTAGCGCTTGAGCAGCTCCATGATGCCGTTGGGTGTGGCCGATATGAAGCAGGGCAGTCCGATGCTCATGCGGCCCACGTTGATGGGATGGAAACCGTCCACGTCCTTGCGGTAGTCAATAGCCTCGATTACGTGCTGCTCGTTGATGTGCTTGGGCAGGGGGAGCTGAACGATGAATCCGTCAACATCGGGATCGTTGTTGAGTTCGGCAACCTTGGCCAGAAGTACATCCTCGGTGATGTCACTCTCATAGCGGATCAGAGTTGACTTGAATCCGCATACCTCGCAGGCCTTTACCTTGGCTGCAACGTATGTTTCGCTACCTCCGTCGTGACCCACCAGAATGGCGGCCAGGTGAGGGCGTTTTTCACCTCTCTCTACCATTGCGGCTACCTGAGCTGCAATCTCCTGCTTAACCTGTTCGGCTACTGCTTTTCCGTCTATTAACTGCATATGTCGTAATGTTTACCTTCTCATCATTGAACCCAGGTTGGGCAGCTTGGCGCCGGCCACGTTCTTCATGACCTTACGGGTCTGCTCAAACTGCTTGATCATACGGCTTACCTCCTGGATTGACTGTCCGCTGCCCTTGGCAATGCGGTTCTTGCGTGACTGGCTCTTTTCCAGAAGTTCGGGGTTGGTGCGCTCGGCGGGGGTCATGGAGAGTATCATGGCCTCGATGCCCTTGAATGCGTCGTCGTTGATGTCAATATCCTTGATGGCCTTGCCTACGCCGGGAATCATGCCCATCAGGTCCTTGACGTTACCCATCTTCTTGATCTGACCTATCTGCTCCAGGAAATCGTTGTAGTCAAACTTACCCTTGCCCATCTTTTTCTGCAGGCGCTTGGCCTGTTCGGCATCAAACTGCTCCTGGGCACGCTCTACGAACGATACTATATCGCCCATGCCAAGTATGCGGTCGGCCATGCGGTCAGGATGGAAGACATCGAACGCATCCATCTTCTCGCCGGTTCCCACAAACTTGATGGGTTTGTCAACTACGGTACGTATGGAGAGGGCGGCACCACCACGGGTGTCACCGTCAAGTTTTGTCAGAATTACACCGCTGAAATCCAGACGTTCGTTGAACTCCTTGGCGGTGTTTACGGCATCCTGACCGGTCATGGAGTCAACCACGAAGAGTATCTCGTTGGGTGAGACGGCCTCTTTGATGGCAGTAATCTCCTGCATCATCATCTCGTCAATAGCCAGACGACCGGCGGTATCGATGATGACCACGTCATAGCCCTTGGCGCGGGCCTCCTTTATGGCGTTCTGTGCTATCTCGACAGGTTTGTTGTTGCCGGGCTCGGTATAAACGGTTACGCCTATCTGCTCGCCCAGAACCTTAAGCTGGTCAATGGCGGCGGGACGGTAAACGTCGCAGGCTGCAAGCAGGGGCTTCTTGGAGCGTTTGGTCTTGAGCAGGTTGGCCAGCTTGGCACTGAAGGTGGTCTTACCGGAACCTTGCAGACCGGCCATCAGGATGACTGCGGGATGTCCCTTTACGTCAATGTCCACGGCCTCGCCGCCCATCAGGGTTGCCAGTTCGTCATGCACCACCTTGACCATCAGCTGGCCGGGGCGGAGGGATGTGAGCACGTTCATGCCCATGGCCTTCTCCTTGACGGTATCGGTGAACTGCTTGGCAACCTTGTAGTTTACATCGGCATCAAGCAGGGCCTTGCGTACGTCCTTGAGGGTTTCGGCAACGTTGACTTCGGTGATTTTACCTTCACCTTTCAGTATCTTGAGTGACCTTTCGAGTCTTTCTGATAGATTTTCAAACATTCCTTTGATCGGGATTTAAATTTCAAGTTGCAAAATTAGTAAAAAAACGCTTTCTTTGCGCATCAATAGTCTACTATGTCATTCAGTTCCTTTTCCGTATTCCAATGGAAAAAACCTGTTGTCATACTGCTGCTTCTGACCGGAGCGGCCCAACTGACCAAGGCTCAGGGGTTCTCAGCTGCCCTTGAACGCGTGGATCAGCCCTGGTATGCAGGTGTGAGCGCAGGATCTTCCTTTGGACAAGCCACATTCCGCAGCGTAACCGAACACCAGTTTCACATGGGTGCTCAGGGCGGTTTTTACGGTGGTTATCGCATGAATCGTCTCATGTCATTTGAGGCAGGTCTTCAATTCGGTCGTCAGACACAGACAGCCCTTGACTGCTGTCCCTATTGGCTGTCAGAGTCAGGTGAACGTTACATCGCACCTGTTTACGGGATGAACGGTTGGGCTTACCGTGACCTCAGGACCAGAACCGGGTGGGGCAAGCTTTTGCTCCAGGCTAATTTTGATGCCATCAGTCTGTTTAAAGGTCCGGATTGCAAATGGTCGGCCAGTCTGTCCCCGCAAATATCGGTGGTGACAACACGAACACTGTTTCTCACTTCCGGTGATGACATACGTCATGACCGTCAGTGGCATATGGGTCTGGGCGGTCAGGCATCGGTCGGCTATGAGTTCAAAGAAGGTATTGTGGCGACTGCCTACACAGGCATAACCTGCCTTACCGGCCAGCGTTTTGACAATATCCCCGAGCATTGTCACAAGAGTAACCTTATTTATGATGCCGGAGTAAAACTGACTATCCGATGGGATATACTTTGTAAAGGACTGAGGCTATGAGAAAGAGTACGTTTATTTCAATCGCCCTGACTGCCGTGTCATTTCTTATGGCTGGCTGTTACCATGATTATCATGAGTTACGTGAGTCTGAATTCGGTAATCTGCCGGTAGGTTATGTTGCACCTCTCATTGACTGGGAACAGGAGGACGCAACCGTACCGGTACGCGACCTGACAATAGTTGCTGTGGGCAGCGGTTTATCTTATTCAAAAAGTTATGCCCAAATCCCGGATTTTGCCAAGGATCCGCTTATTATTCCCATAGGTGAGTATACGGTACTCTCCATGGTCAATATGACGGAGTCCGATGGCTATATTGTGACGGATGACATGACTGTATCTTTTAAAGACTCCGCTAAGGTACCAGGCCAGGCCTGGTTTGGAGTAACAAACACCATCATCAGAGAAGATACGATGGTAATAGCCGAAACAACTCTTCAGCATCTGCTTTCAGTCCTTAAATTAAACATGACCAATGTACCTGAGGGAACCTCAATTACATTTACGCTTGGTAATGTTGCACAGGACATAAAGCTTAAAAACCTTGATGAAAGCGGCCGTTACGGTCTTCCAAGTATTATATCAAGGGGGGATATGACAGTAGGTACACTGACAGCCGGAACTGACGGCATGATTAATTCTGATGAACTGCTGCTGCCACCCACCGTATTCGGACTTGACTCTACCGACATCACTTTAGGGGTCAAATTGGCTGATGGCAATACTTTCAATTGCAGTTGTACAGTTCCGCGTACCGATATCGGCTGGTTGTACTCCCTGGATTTTGATTTTGATTCTCTCTCCACCAGTATGAAATTCACCTCAAACAGTGTAGGCGAGTTGGAAAATGCGTGGACCGCTGTTCCTGACGATTCTCAGGCGAGCGCCTATCCCGTTTGGAGGTTGGCAGTACCGCTTACCATTGAGGCTATGACTGCCGGAGCGCAGGTGCGTTTCACTTTGTGTGAATACATACCAGCCAACAGCGTGCAGTTCAGAACCGGCGACGGTACTGCTTGGAGTGACTGGACAGACTATATCGGAGGCAGTGATATACTGCTTGAAAATGAGGGTGATATGGTGCAGTTCCGCGGCAACAATGAAACGTATGCCTATGATTCTGAGTATTACAGCAATTTCAGTTTTACGGATGATTGTTATGTATATGGCAATGTGATGAGTCTGATATCAGGCTCAGATCTGAGCGGTTGCAACACTCTTAGAAAGTTTGATGTTTTCTTCCGTCTGTTCTATAACGACAGTCTTCTTCATTCACACCCAACAAAGGAACTTTTGCTGCCTGCAACAAAAATTGCTTGGGACTGCTACGAGGAAATGTTTAAAGGCTGCACCAGCCTGACAAGGGCGCCTAAGTTACCTGCGACCAAGCTATATGGTCGATGCTATGATGAAATGTTCTCGGGTTGCTCAAGCCTGACTGACATACCGGAGGATATGCTTCCTGCCACAACCCTTGATGACGGCTGCTATGAAAGAATGTTCAAAGGATGCACGAGCCTCACCACCATTCCTGAGAACTTTCTTCCTGCCACCAAGGTGTCTTCAGGTAGTTATTCCGAAATGTTCTGGGGTTGCACCAGCCTGACCTCAATTCCCGAGAACCTGCTTCCTGCCACCACGTTGGCTAATTGGTGCTATTCTGATATGTTCTGTTACTGCACCGGCCTGACCTCAATTCCCGATAACCTGCTTCCTGCCACCACAATGACTTATGGGTGTTATTCCGGTATGTTCTGTGGCTGTACGGGCCTAACCGAAATACCCGGTAACTTGCTCCCAGCCACAACGCTTAAAGAGGTATGCTATGGTTATATGTTCTCTGAATGCACGGGCATGACTACACTACCCGGCAACTTGCTTCCTGCCACCACATTGGAAAGTCAATGCTATTTTGCTATGTTTTTAGGGTGTACCGGCCTGACAACCCTTCCCGGCAACTTGCTTCCCGCTACTACGTTGGCTGAGGAGTGTTATGGCGTGATGTTCTTGAGTTGTACAGGCCTGACTACTCTTCCGGAGAGCCTGCTTCCTGCCACAAAGCTGGAGAATGAATGCTATGACAGAATGTTCACAAGCTGCACCGGCCTTACAACCCTTCCCGGCAACTTGCTTCCTGCCACCGAACTGGCTTGGGATTGCTATTCTTATATGTTCTCAGGTTGCTCCGGTTTGACCACGCTACCCGAGGACCTGCTGCCGGCAACCACGTTGGCCGGATACTCTTACGTCGGTATGTTCCGCGATTGCTCCGGTCTGACTGTCCTTCCGGAAAATCTGTTGCCTGCTACCACACTTGGTGAGTATTGCTATTCCAACTTATTCTCAGGTTGTTCAGGTCTGACCACCGTCCCAGAGAACTTGCTTCCCGCCACTACGCTGGCCAAGGGGTGCTATTTTGCAATGTTCGCCCATTGTCAGAACCTGATTTCTGCACCGGACCTGGTAGCTGAGTATCTGGTTGAGGATTGTTATGTCAGAATGTTCATGGAATGCTCAAAACTGAACAGTGTGAAGTGTCTGGCAACAAACGTTAATGCCAATAAGAAGAATAGTTTGTTCGGCTGGTTGGATAATGTTTCTGAGAGCGGAACGTTTACGGCCCATTTAATATATTGGATTGACGCCGATGATTATATCCCTGTCGGTTGGACCAGGGCATATTATTATGATGAGTAACCTGTTATCGGCCTGACAGATAGAGCATCTGGCGGATTTCCTCGTTGAATTTGCGGGATGCCAGAAGTTTCTCTATGGTAAGGTGCATGCGGTAACGCCAGTAGTTGTTTGAATCGGCCGGGACATTGATACGCTCTGAACGCGGGTCTTTGGCACGCAGCGAACTGCTCATGGAGAGCCAGTCCTGAAGCGGGAATATTGCCAGCATCGACGGCGATGCCAGGTGGGCCGATATTACGCTGGTGCAAGCAGCTACGGTTGCCTTTTGGGCCGATATCACGCTGTTGGGTTCCATTTCATCTTCAATCCAGGTGCGCAGCACGCTCATATCGTGAGTGGATGTGGTGCAGACCGACATGTAGGGGTAGGTGGCCGGGTCCGATACGCTAACACCCATGTTCTTGGGCATACGCTGAACCTCAAGGGCAATGATGCGCAGACGGTCCATTACCTCGGGGACGCAGGCGGGTATCATACCCAGATCCTCACCGCAAACAAGCATATCGGTAGCCTCGATCAACGCAGGCAGTTTGGACATGGCCACGTCACTCCAGAAACTGTTGTTGCGACTGTAGTAGAAATCATCGTGTAGGCTGCGGAAAACCTCTTTCTCATTGTCGGGCAGGGCCTTGAACATGTCTGTGTCAAAGGCCTCTATGCGAGGATGATAGGTGCCTGGACGGTGTTTGTCCTCAAGGAACAGCACGTTGGTCTCGGGGGTGCCGTCAGGTACCTTTGCATGCAGGGCCGGATTGAACGGAAAGCCTCTGTCCCACATCTCCTGAGGGGTGTAGGTGAGTGCGGGATTAAAGCGTCCCATGAGTCCGCTCCGGTACTCCAACGGTACCTCCCATATACGGAAGAATCCCAACAGATGGTCTATGCGGTAGGCGTCAAAGTAATCGGCCATTTTGCGGAAACGATCCACGAACCACGCGTATCCGTCGCGAGCCATGTTCTCCCAGTTGTATGTGGGCATTCCCCATTTCTGGCCATCTCTGGCAAATGCATCGGGCGGTGCTCCGGCCTGGCAGTCTGTGTGGAACAGTTCCGGATGGATCCATACGTCACAGCTGTGGCGGTTTACGCCAATGGGTATGTCGCCCTTTAGCAGTATTCCCTTACGGTTAGCATATTTCTTTACATCGGTCAGTTGCTTGTCCAGGTGGAACTGTATGAAGTAATGCTTGCGGATCTCGCGGTAGCGGTCATTGCCCGGAGTGCAGAAACGGTCCAGCAGGGCGGGGGTGTATTCCGACTCTTTCCACTGGCTGAAATCGGCCGTTCCGTATTTGTCGCGCAGGTAGCAGTACAGGGCATAGGGCTCCAGCCAGCTGCGGTTGGCAGCGAAGAACCGCTGATACTCGCGGCTCTTGCAGCACTGGTCGCCAAGCTCGGCGTAGAGGTGGTCCAGATATTCGCTTTTGAGCCTTGCTACACGCTCGTAATCGATGGCGGGCAGGGCGTTGAGTTCGCGGCGCTCCTTCTGGGCCTTTCTCAGGAACTTCTTGTCATTGAGCGTTCCCACAAGCTCCAGGTCTATGTATACGGGGTTGAGCGCGAATGATGAATTTGCGCTGTAGGGGTAGGAGTCACGCCAGGTTCCCGTCATGGTGGTGTCATTGACAGGCAGGGTCTGTATTATGCTCTGTCCGGTGGCTGCCGCCCAGTCAACCAACGGCTTGAGGTCTGTGAACTGGCCTATTCCGAAATCCCTTTCCGACCGGAGCGAGAACACCGGAATTGCGGTTCCCGCGCCTTTCCAGCGTGGGCGGTTGTTGTGATGCAC
>Ga0265300_10004412_pt1 | contig 11211 bp, 5 predicted proteins | sample AusTroGonzalo_MG_FD_193482 | JGI IMG/M metagenome (GOLD analysis project Ga0265300, IMG submission 193482) | Bovine rumen microbial communities from tropical cattle in Woodstock, Queensland, Australia - Gonzalo_03 | ecosystem: Host-associated > Mammals > Digestive system > Stomach > Rumen ... | reverse complement strand
CGGAAGCATTGAGCGTGGCTATGCCGGTAAGAGTATCTTCTGGAAAGAGAGCAGGAGACTGGATCTGACAAAACCACTTTCAGAACTCAACCCTCAGCTCATCAAGGACTATGCCCGTGCCTGTGCCTCAATTGGCATCAACGGCTCGGTGCTCAACAACGTCAATGCCTCGCCGAATATGCTGTCGGCCCCCTATATTAATAAGGTGAAACTGATTGCCGACATTCTGCGTCCTTATGGCGTCAAGGTCTATCTGTCAGTCAACTTCGCGTCGCCCATGACGCTCAGCAAGTTGAAGACTGCCGATCCCCTGAATCCTCAGGTCAGACAGTGGTGGAAGCAGAAAGCGAAGGAAATCTACAAGGCTATCCCCGATTTTGGCGGTTTTCTAGTGAAGGCCAACTCTGAAGGACAGCCTGGTCCTGGCGACTACCAGCGCAGTCATGCCGACGGTGCTAACATGCTGGCTGACGCCGTGGCACCTTATGGCGGTATCATCATGTGGCGCTCGTTCGTCTATGGTGCCAACCACAAGGGTGAGGATCGTGTGAAGCAGGCCGTTTCGGAGTTCAAACCCTGCGACGGACAGTTCCGCAAGAATGTTATCCTGCAGTCGAAGAATGGTCCACTCGACTTCCAACCCCGTGAGCCCTATGCGCCCATCTTCGACCAGATGACGCAGACGCCGCAGATGGCAGAGTTGCAGATTACGCAGGAGTATCTTGGACAGTCTACTCATCTTGTCTATCTCGCTCCGATGTGGCGGGAGTTCTTCTCATTCGTCAAACCCTCGAAGCTGGAGGGCATTGCGGGTGTGGCTAATATAGGTCTCGACAAGAATTGGTGCGGACATGACTTTGCACAGGCCAACTGGTATGCCTTTGGCCGACTTGCATGGAATCCTTCGATGAAATCGGAAGAAATTGCTGCAGAATGGCTTAATGCGACCTTCGGTCTGAAGGACAAATCGGAAAAGGCCAATGAGCAATTGCTGAGTCTGATGCTACGCAGCCGTGAGGCTTGTGTCGACTATATGATGCCCCTCGGTCTGCACCACATCTTTAAGTTCGACCACCACTATGGTCCGGAGCCTGACGGCTTCAAGCCCAGCTACCCGCTGGAATGGTGCCCTGTCTATTATCATAAGGCCGACAAGGAGGGCGTAGGTTTCAATCGTAGCCATACGGGCTCTGATGCCACCAGTCAGTATCCGGAGCCTTATTGCTCACTTTACGACGATATCAACACATGCCCTGAGCGTTATCTCCTGTGGTTCCACCATGTGCCTTGGACATACCGTATGAATAGTGGCCGTACGCTGTGGGAGGAGCTGCAGTACCGCTATCAGCGTGGTGTCAACGAGGTAGAGGACTTCGTGGCAACGTGGCAGACGATGAAGCCTTATGTTGACGAACAGCGTTGGGCAGCCGTTGACAGCCGTCTGCACCAGCAGCTGGACAATGCTAAGGAGTGGCGCGACGTCTGTTTGAAGTATTTTGGCAGTTTTGTTGAATCAAAGTAGCAATTACAGTTCTTGCGAACATCGCCCTTCCGGCAATGATAAACAAAGCGCCGGGGCAGTGTGAGACGCCTCTCATCTGCCCCGGCGAAAACAAAACTAACTACTACTAATAATATTACTAAAACAAATCTCTGTTTTCTGTCGGCAAAGGTACAGCTTTTTTAGCAACCTTGCATTATCAGTTGTAGCACATTTTTTTTCTTTTGTTGCAACATTCTCCACCTCTAAAAGGTTTGTTTGCCTGCTTATTTTTCTTCTTGTAGCTTACTTTTTCTTGATTTCGTCAAGCAAACGGTCTGCATGACCCCATTTGTCCATCATAAAGAGGACGTAACGGATATCGACGCCGATGCAGCGGGCAAGCTGGGAATCAAAGAAGATGTCGCTGGAGAGCGAATCCCAGTTGCCGTCAAAGGCGAGGCCGATAAGGCGGTTCTGTCCGTCGAACATCGGAGAGCCGCTATTACCGCCAGTAATATCATTGGTGGTAAGGAAGCAGAGAGGCATGTCGCCGGCACCGCTGAGCAGGTCGATCATCTCGGGCTCCACCTTATAATCTTCGATGGAATCGCCCGTTTTCATCTTTGCAACCATGCTGGGAGCCTTTGTCTGATAGCCAGAAGGCTTGCCTCCAAGATTATATTCCTTGACCTGTCCGTAAGAGAGACGCATGGTGAAGTTTGCATCGCTGTAGTGCGGCATGTCCTCCTCCATGCGCAGTTTGGCTGCGCAGAGGTAACGCTCTTGAATGTCAATACTGTCGTTGATTTCTTGGAAGGCAACGCGCAGGTCGCCAAGGAGAGTTGTCAACTGGAGTCCGTAGTCGACGCCGAGATCAGCATTAAACGATTTCTTGTTGGGATAGAGGCGTGCCTTTTTCTTCATCAGCTGCGACTTGGCGTAGAGAGCATCAGCATAGCGCTGGCAGTCACCACCGAACTGCTGGTCGATGGTCTGGTAGAACTCGGGCAGGTACTTCGCGTCGGCGGTCTGCTTACGGTAGTTTTGGAGCAGTGTACCAAGAATCTCACGATCGGTATCATAGTCCCATGTCTCAGCATTGTCTTTGATGTTTATATGCTGACGCTTGCCTGAACCAACAGGCTGCGCACCATTATGAACGAACATGGCACGTGTAGAGAGCTCGTCGGTGCGACGAAAGGTCTCGCTGAAGAGCATCCAAGCCTTGGAGATCTCCATGCGCTTGGCATAAAGACGTTGCAGCAGGGGGAAGTCGAGCTGGCCCTTGAAGAGACCTGTGCTGTCTTGCCACTGACGGAGCAGTGCTTCAAACTGCTGCTTCTGTCCGATGAGTCCGATGGAATCGATACATTTGTTCATGCCGAGAGAGTTTTTCCAGTAGTTGGAAGACTGTGCGTACTTGGAGTCGTACTTGATACGTACAGCCTCACTGGCATCCATGTGGCGCTTCATGACTTCCTGCTTGACACCGCGCACCTGAGCACGGATGGCATTCTCGGCGTAACGTTCCTGAATACCATAGCTCGACAGGTAGCGTGAAGTACTGCCAGGATAACCCATGGTCATGGAGAAGGAGCCCTCCTGATAGCCCTCATCGGAGATGCGGGCCCAATGTTCAGGATGATAGGGTACATTATCCTTGGAGTAGTTAGCGGGTCCGTTAGTTTTGGGATCGGCATAGATGCGGAAGACAGAGAAATCGCAGGTCTGACGAGGCCACATCCAGTTGTCTGTCTCGCCACCGAACTTACCCATCGACTTGGGAATGGCAAAGACCAGACGCAGGTCGGTGAAATCGCGATAAGTGGTAACGAAGTAGCGATTGCCCTCATAGAACGGCTTCAGTTCCAGACGTAAGGTGGAGTCGTTCTTGCGGACATCCTTAGCCCAAACATTCTCGATGGAATCGAGGAAATTTGCGCGTTCGTCCTGCGAGAGCTTTTCCAATCCCATCTCAATAAGCTGTGGTGTCACGTCTTTCTGCTCAACCATGAACGAAACGAACATACCTTTGTTGGGCAGTTCCTCTTCATACGATTTTGCATAGAAACCATTGAGCATGTAGTCGTGTTCGACGGTAGAGTGAGAGCGGATGGATTCGAAGCCGCAGTGGTGATTGGTGAAGACAAGACCGTCGGGCGAAACGACTACGCCTGAGCAGTAGCCCGAGAAGTTGACGACAGCCTTCATGATGGCATCGTCGGCATTGTACAGCTTGTCGTAAGGCAGTTGGTAGCCTTCCTGCTTCATCGTCTCGTAGACGGCATTGGGCAGGTTGTAGAGTGTCCACATGCCTTCATCGGCGTGGGCATTGGTCATGGCCATTGCGGCCATGATAGTAAATAGTAGTTTCTTCATGTTGTGTTGTTTATTGTTTTCTGAATTTCTTTCCAATGACGGGTAGGCTCGACAGAGGTAAATCGTTTCTGATGATGTCGACTATGAAGGCCAGAATCAGGATGGTGTTGCAAATCATCTGTGCCCATTCTGGCAAGCTACTAATAAATCCTAACATCAGAACCGTACAGATGGCTGCCTTGCCTATATAGAAGATGATGTCCTTTATGGGATAAGGTATTGGGTTCTTCTTCTGACCGACGATATAGCTCAAAACCATCGCTGTTCCGTAGCCGGCGACACCACCCCAGGCGCAGGCCCAATAGCCGTATTTGGGGATAAACAGGATATTGACAGCAAAGAGCACTAAACAGCCTGCCAGTGAGAACCACGCTCCGTAGATGGTCTTGTCGATGAGCTTGTACCAGAACGAGAGGTTGAAGTAGACGCCCATCATAATCTCTGCGACCATCACAATAGGCACCACGCCAAGTCCCTCACGGTAGTCTTCACCTATAATATATTGGAGTACAGGCATCCATCCTACAACGCAGATGAAAGCCAACAGGGTGAAGATGAGGAAGTACTTCATGGCAGAGGCGTAGTATTCCGTCTTATCAGAGTCTTTCGATTTAGCAAAGACAATAGGCTCATAGGCATAGCGGAAAGCTTGTGTAATCATAGCCATAATCATGGCAATCTTTACGCATGACCCATAGACTCCCAATTGTACATTCGCTTCGGTTTCATCGGGATAAACAAGCGGGAAAATAATCTTGTCGGCTACCTGATTGAGGATGCCTGCAATGCCAAGAATAAGGATGGGCCATGAATAGGAAAACATCTGACGCAACAGCTGTCCGTCGAAATGCCAATGAATGCGGAAGAGGTCGGGAATGAAGAACAACGTGATAAAACCTGTGCAGAGCAGGTTGATGAAGAAAACGTAGAAGACGGACGTTCTACCTAACCACACGAAATAAAGCACGTTGAGTCCAATGTTCAGGAAGATAAAGAGCATTTTCAGTGATGCGAACCTAATGGGTCGCTTCTGGAAACGCAGATAGCTGAAAGGCATGGCCTGTAAGGCATCAAGGGCAACGACAACTGCCATCATCGTCAAGTAGTCGGGGTGCTCAGTATAGCCCAAGGCACTGCTAATAGGATTAATGAAGACAAAGATTGCCAACAGGAAGATTGCCGTCAGGGTGCCTACAGTAGCAAATGCCGTCGAGAACACCGTATCGGGCTTGGCCTTCTCATCGTTGGCAAAGCGGAACAACGTGGTCTCCATGCCAAATGTCAGCAGTACGAGGATGAGTGCTGTATAGGCATAGACATTGGTGCTAATGCCATAGTCGCCTGAGTCTTTAGGCATATAATGGGTATAGAGGGGCACGAGCAGATAGTTCAGGAACCTGCCAACGATGCTACTGAGGCCATAGATGGCCGTATCTTTAGCGAGTGATTTGAGGTTTGCCATTTCTCAGAAAGTAGTTTTTTGTTGTCGAAGTTTTCTTATCCAAAGAACATGTAGCAGATGGCGATGGCCGAGATGATACCGGCAAGGTCAGCCAGCAGACCACAGGCCACAGCATGACGGGTATAACGGATGCCGACGGAGCCGAAGTAGACGGCAAGAATATAGAACGTCGTGTCGGTAGAACCCTGGAAGACACATGACAGACGTCCCACAAAGGAGTCGGCACCGAAGGTGGTCATAGCATCGACCATCATGCCACGGGCACCGCTACCAGAGAGTGGCTTCATCAGAGCCGTAGGCAGGGCACCCACCCACTGGCTGTCAAGGCCTGTCGACTCGATGCCCCATTTGATGCCGTCGATAAGCATATCCATCGCTCCGGAGGCGCGAAAAACACCGATTCCAACGAGAATTGCCACTAGATAAGGGATGATGCGGACGGCTGTAGTAAAACCGTCTTTGGCACCCTCGATGAAAGAGTCGTAGACGTTGACCTTTTTGCGTAATCCTGCAGCGATGAATCCTATGATAATCGTCATCAGCAGGATATTGGCCACAGAAGTGCTGACGCGATTCATCGACTCACCATCTAACTGCGAGAAACCCCAGATGACGGCTGCTACAAACAGACTGGCACCAAGTAGGGTGAGCATCAGTGTGCGGTTGAGCAGGTTAATGCGCTGGTAGAGCGAGGTAATGATGATGCCGGCCAGTGTCGAGAAGAACGTTGCCAGAAGGATTGGAATAAAGATGTCGGTGGGTTGCGATGCCCCCATTTGGGCACGATACACGAGGATGCTGATGGGGATGATGGTAAGACCGCTGGTGTTCAGCACCAGGAACATAATCATCGAGTTCGATGCAGTATCCTTCTTCGTGTTTAGTTCCTGCATCTGCTCCATAGCCTTCAGGCCCAGCGGTGTGGCGGCATTGTCGAGTCCGAGCATATTAGCGGCAATATTCATGAAGATGCTGCCTGTTACGGGATGTCCCTTGGGAATATCGGGAAACAGGCGTGTGAACACAGGTGACAACAGACGTGCCAGTACATTGACCACGCCACCTCGTTCGCCTATCTTCATGATGCCCAACCAAAGTGACAGAACGCCTGTCAGGCCGAGGGAAATCTCGAACGCTGTCTTCGACGAAGAGAACGTAGAGTCCATCATTGCCGGGAATACCTCAAAGTCGCCAAAGAATATCAGTCGCACCAATGCGATGACAAAAGCGACGAGGAAAAAAGCTATCCAAATGTAATTTAATACCATAATGGTGCAAAGGTACAAATAAAAGGAGAAAGGAGAAAGGAGAAAAGGAGAAAAATACAAAAAAAATGCTTTTTCTTTTGTGCTTTCCGCAGTTTTTCGTAACTTTACCCGCCAAAACAGTTGATTATGAAAACGAAAGAGTTATCTTTTCTTCTCCTGACAGGTCTTACGATGGTCTTTTCTTCATGTGAGAAAGAGCAATTCAGTAAGGAGGCTTATGACGAGTTGGTTGATTTCAATTTTCTTGTTGACAATATGGACAAGGAACATGACTGGTGTCTCACCCATAGTGATACCGTAACCTTTGTGACAAAGTCAGAGGCTATTTGTGGGGTAGAGGTGCTGACGCAGAATCCTTATCTGTCAGAAAAATCGGAGATTGCTGCAGAAGGAATCTGTTCCCGAAGCGAACAGGGAAACGGGTATCAGACAACATTGGCTTATACCTTACCTATTACCCAACAACAGGCATTCGTTGCTGCAAAACGGCAAGACGGCACATACATTGGTGTTGCCAGTTTTACAGTAGGTGCAGGCACGCTGGATATGGATAAAATGGACTTTGAGACGGCAGGTTCTTTCAAAAAACCGCAACCTCAGACCTTTACCTATCTTTATGAGGAAGGGTTCCCGCTTCCTGGCGACTTCGACTTTAACGATATGGTGCTGCGTGTCAGCAAGAGTGCAACCGCTGATGCTCCCCAAATTGATTTGAAGGTGACTCTGGAGGCTGTAGGAACGTCACTGCCGTATGCAGCGGCTATTCAACTGGCAGGTATCAAATATGACGATGTAGAAAAGGTAGAGATTCTAGAGGGGACGGCTATGGATCAGGGCTACCCCTTGCGCCGCATGACCATCGAAAGTAGTAAGACATTGTTGAAAGGCCGCAAGGGTGAAGCAGTTATTAATCTTTTTGAGAACGGTCATTATGTGTTGAATCATGAACTGAATGACGTTGGTTCCGTCCAAACACTCATCTACAATACAACAAGCTCTGAGCGTGAGACATATAGTGCTAAGGTGTCGTCTGTCAGCCGTATTTATCGCATTTTCTTCAAAAAGAGTCAGGCCATCGGCCTCACTTTCGACCAAATAGACCCGTTCCTCATTCATGAGTATAATGGTAGTCTGTGGGAGGTTCATACCTATCCCTATAAGTTCTCGGAGACGCTGAAGAATATCTTTAGGGGAAAGGAGCATCTCTATGACAACCACGTTAGCTGGGCTCTCGTTGTGCCTAAGGCAGACTTCCGCTATCCAGTCGAAGGCATGTCATTAGGTACCTACAACAGCGAACTTGGCGAGTTGTTTGGCCCCTATACGTCGTTTGCTGATTGGGTAAGAGAGCACACGCAGAATCGTGATTGGTATGAGCGCCCGACTTATCCACAACTACTCTATTGATTGTTCACGAACAGATAAAGAAACGCCCCCCATTCATCTGAGTGGGGGCGTTTCTTATATAGTGGATAGCTTAGTAAAGCAAGTCTTCTACTGGGTTCTTATACCATTCTGTGTAAGCCGGATTTTGAGGGTCGTTGGCAAAGTTGACGAAGTCTGGATATGCATCTTTGATGCTGGTCCACTCTTTTGGCCAACGCCAGTCTGCGGGGATAATTACTGCATGTGGATCTTGACCGGGATTGGAGATGTGTATTTTCCTTCCTGATGCTTCTACCCAAAAATCGGCTGTGCTGAAGTTGAAATCCTTGGGTGTTGCCACCTGTACTGTGATGGGGTCCCTGCGCTCGAATTTATCACCATTACCGGTATTAACGAACATACCAGAAGTGCCCGACAAAGCAGCGTGAACCTCTTGTCCTCCAAAGATCTTTCCCTTGTCGCCTAAATGGACGTATATGTTTAAGGATGCGCCTGTACAGCAGAGGGTGACGTCAAGTTTTGTTGTGTCAATAGTATAATCGTCTTTCTGGAAGTAGCTAACCTTCAGAACAACGTCGTTCATGTCGTAATCTGCACGGGGGGAGTCTTCAAAAGCATAGCTCCAGATGGCAGGCTTTACCTTCTTTCGTTGTGGAACACTCGACTCATAACCAGGTGTGCAGCCGCATTTGCCTGCTTCATAATCGTCGTCGCCATAGATGTCAATGTCGGCACATCCCTTCTCTACGAGTACGGCACTACCATTGCCGTCAGGACAAGCGGTCTGGCCAATGGGCGAGAAGTAGTCATTTGACTTGCCATAGCCGTTGAGTATGAAATCACGCATGGCCACATAAGCATCAGTGCCGTGAGCTTGGCCGGCACCCATTGTCTTGTCATCAACGCTCATGGCAATGTTGTTGATGAAATATCCCTTCTGGATAGGTTCGTCTCCCGTCCAGTTTAGATAGGTGATACCTCCAACTTCCAGAATGGCATAGCCGTTCTTCGGTCCTATCCAGCTGGTGTTGTTGTTGCGTAGTGTGCCAATTTCCGTCAGCGAAGCACTACCCAGGGCTACATAACTGTCATCCGCTGTGCCGTCGTTGCCGCTGCTCATAAACAATTCGCCGCCCACCTTGAAGTAAGAGCCTTGCGCTACCTCGAGAATGTAGGCACGCATATCCTCATCGCAGTACCAGTGGCAGGCATTGTAAATGCGGATGTTAGGTGTGTCGTAGTTGCCGCCCCACGACTCTGCCTTACCCGATCTTGTGATGTGTACCACGGCGTGGTTGTAGAAGCTACTCAGTCCGGCACCACCCATCAGGTTCGTACATGTGAATGTTCCGTAGTTGTGGAATGTTCCGGCGTTGTTGTTGAACGTGCCAATGTCGATAGTGCCACCATTGTAGCCCTCCAAGCCTTCTGCATTGCCGTTGGTTACTACAATCTTTCCGCCGCCAGTTATTTTGCCACCAGGCATGACAACCAGACGTGCTTGGTTGACAAACGTCATCGTCATGCCCTCGGGGATGATCAGCTCACCACCATCGTCAACAACGATGACGGCACCGCCGCCTACGCGCTGCTCTCCACTATTGTCCGGGCTTGCCACCATCCACTTTCCACTGATATATACCGAACGCGCGTCGCCTTGGCCGGCTTCAGTACTTAGTACATTAATACCCTTGTCGTAGTAGTCTGTTATTTTGAATTTCTTGACATAGGTCTCGTCAGAAGCCGGAGTGACGCCGTTAACCCAGCTTGACCATTTGCCTGCTTCGCTGAGTATCTGATAAAGATACTGTGTGGCCTCTGTTCCTGTGTAGCCAAAGTAGTTGCTGGCTTGGCCCCATACAAAGAGCGTATAAGGCCGGCAGTATGTTTCAAAGAATGTGCGGTCTTCGTCGGAACCGGTAAATCCCCCCGGATTATATTGGAGTGTATTGGCATCGCCAGCCCATGACCACCATACTGCAGAACCTCCGCCGTCATCATGGTTGTCTATCGTATTAGCGTCTGTTGGCTCCTTGGCTCCTTCAAGGAAGGACTTGGCATAAGCATCGTCTGGAATAGTTATGTGGGGAACGTCCGGAGTCGTAGGGCTCTTCAGTATGCCGCGTGATGGGACCGTTGAGCTACTTCCGATGGTCAGCGAAAGTTTTCCATCGACAACGGGAGCCGTTCTGTAGAAAGTATATCCTCGGCTGTTGGTAACCCCCAGAAACAGGCGCTTGTCGGTAGAGGCGCATTCAAACTGGCGAACAAATATTTGGCCATTCTCCACGGTACCCTCGGTGAGCACTGTTCCGTATTCTTCTGTCAGTGGGTCGTTGGAATAGACCTTAATGGTATAAGTCTCTCCGTAGTCTTTGTTGATGAGAATTTCTGCAGTTACCGAAGAGGCCAAGTTCCAATCCTGGTCTGCAGGAATGTCAACACCAAGAACCTTATTGGCATGTTCTAATGCATCCTGCTCAGTGAACAAATCGTCGCTACATGCGGCAATAGCCATGCCCATGACCACCGCGGCCATGGTGTTCATTATAAAATTCTTACCCTTTATCATAGGAAAGTCAATTATTAATAGAGTACTCTATTTTCGTAGTGTGGACCAGCCAGGGCTTGAACCTGGGACCTCCAGATTATGAGTCTGTTGCTCTAACCAACTGAGCTACAAGTCCGGTTTTGTGGCTGCAAAGGTACGGTAAAAAAACGAATTATCCAAACTTTTTTTGCCCAAATAGCAAAAAAGCCGTAACTTTGCACCCTGTATGACAGAAGAAGTAAAGAAGAATAGGTCAAAGTCCGCAGGTTTGACGGCAGAAGAGGTTGTCGCAAGTCGGGCCCAATACGGTGCCAACGTGCTGACGCCACCCCGTCGCAGGTCTCTGTGGCGACTATACTTGGAGAAATACGAAGATCCCATTATTCGCATCCTGCTGGTGGCTGCTGTTGTGTCGTTGGTTCTGGCTTTTGTGGAGAACGACTTTGTAGAGACCATTGGCATTATTCTGGCCGTATTCTTTGCTACCACCGTTGGCTTTTATTTTGAGCGCGATGCTGCCCGGAAGTTCGATGTGCTGACGGCACTCGACGAGGAGCAGCCGGTGAAGGTGTTGCGCGACGGCATCATACAGCAAGTAGCGCGCCATGATGTTGTGGTGGGCGATGTGGTCATTGTCGAGACGGGCGATGAGATTCCAGCCGATGGTGAACTGTTTGAGGCT
>Ga0265300_10004399_pt1 | contig 11230 bp, 6 predicted proteins | sample AusTroGonzalo_MG_FD_193482 | JGI IMG/M metagenome (GOLD analysis project Ga0265300, IMG submission 193482) | Bovine rumen microbial communities from tropical cattle in Woodstock, Queensland, Australia - Gonzalo_03 | ecosystem: Host-associated > Mammals > Digestive system > Stomach > Rumen ... | reverse complement strand
CATTCTTTTAAAACTGCAGCCACCAACACGCGTTCTTCAGTAGAAGGAATGGGCGGTTTCTTGTCCAGTGATAAAGTGTCCGGCGGTATTATGGTGAACGACGTTAATTTTCAAAGCGGCAGCGGTCACTCTTCCTCTGATTTTAACTCACTCAACGAAAATAGTTTGAGAGGTATAAATACAGGCCTTGGTGTAGATAGCAACATGATGGTAGATGTTAAAAAAGAGGTGGAAGCCCGCAAAAAATTGGAAACGGCTATTTGGGTAGCTTTGCCGATTGCCATGCTAGCTATGGTCGCTGCAGCTCTTTTAGCCAATATTGCTTATTCATGGTTTTCGACTGGATTATTGGCGTTTATGGGTATCCCCTTTATGATTGCGGCAGTAGCAGTAGCATTGGCTGGTTTAATACCTGTTTTTGTAATGATGGGTATTGCTGGAGAGCTTGTCGGAGAGTATGGAAAATCTAACCTGACTACTTTTTCATTCATAACAGGCGGCGTTTTGACTGCAGCGATGGGGCTTGCGTTTGTTCCTGCTGTGGGTAAATTCTTAGGTCAAAGTTTACTGTATACGGTTGGGTCATTAGTGCTTGCTCCGTTAATTGGCGCTGGGATAGGGTGGTCCTTAACCAGTAAGGAAGGCCCGACGGAAACAGTGCAAATGACTCCTGAGCAAGCCGAAGAATACTATAAGAATCATGGTAATGGATAACGAGGCTTTTTATGGAAAAACAGCAGACATCAATGACTAAAGAAGAAGCCAGAGAGTTGGCAAATCGCCGTATAAGCGAAATGGTAGAAAGGGTTCAGCATGCCCTTCCCCCTAAGTTCCGCCGGATATGGTTTGTGATTTGGTGGATATTAGTGATAGTGTGGATTGGCGGCGCTGTTAAGTTATATAGCGATTTGCAGCAATTGCGGGCAGCTCGTATGGAGCGCGAAGCTGAATTGCAGCAACGGGAAGAGCGCTTTCAGCGCGAAGCCCTTTACCAACAGCGTATTATTAACCAGCAGGAAATGCGTAACCATTCGCAAAATGCGGTGGACGCTCTTGCTAAAGAGGAGAAATAACTATGAAATGGTTTAATTTCTTTAAAGGTAAGACGGGTAAGATTAACATCGGCGCGCTAGCTCTTTCGGGTGCTATTGTTGGTGGCGGGCTAATATATGGCGCTTATCAAAAAGACGTAGCACAAGAAGAAGCCATGCGCACTTCTTTGGCGGGGACAACCACTGCCGAAGATTATGGTATGGCGCGGGACTCAAAAGGTCGCTTGACCGCCATGAATATCGGAGGTGGACACCGGTTAGATTTTTCTGCCGATAGCGATGGCGGTTTTTCCGCCAACGAAGGAGCCGCCGGACGTTTAAGCGCCAATTTCCAAGGTGGTGACTATAGTTCCGGTTCGGGCGCACAATTAGTAGATAGCGACGGTCTTGGTCTAACTGGGAATGCAGCTGTTGAATTGCCATCGACTGGTGGTGCTATGCGAAATTCTGCTTATGGAAGTGGCGTAAGCGGGGACGCAGTAGCCGCGGCTGCTGCGGCGGCAGGTAAACACGGTGCAGATGGTCCGCAGTTAGCACGTGCCGCTATGGCGACTTCCAGTGCTGCTAGTAGCGGTAATACGGCCAGAAACGGGGCTTCCATCGGCGGAAATGTTAGTTCCACTAGTGGCGGTAACGGTCATGTGCGGATGGATAACGCTGGGAATTCCAATGCCTATAATTTTTCCGGTAAAATGGACGAAGGTACTTTCTTAGCCGGGAATCCAAAAGCGGGTAAATCCTCTTTCGGTGGTAATCGCGATTTATCAGTAGGTAAAGGTCGCCGGCCGGTTTCAGGTGAGGGTAGCGAAATTCAGCAGATGTACAACACTACCAAGCAGGTAGCCGGCAACCAAGACCGTCACAATACGGCAGCTATGGCGGCATTTTTAAATGATGGCTCTCATGGTGTCGGTATGGGGGAGAACGGCATGACGAACATGGGTGGTTCGGCTGTGTCGGATGATTTTAACGATCCCACCAAAAAGTTGAGGCGTGGTTTTTCTCAATTAAAAGACGACACTGATAAAAAAGATGAAGAACAGAAAAAAGCCCAAAAAACTGTCATGTATATGGTAGCTGCTATGATCTTATCCACAGCGGCTTTAAGTGCGGCAGGTTATTATTTGATTAAAGCCGGTAAAATTGCCTTGAAGGCAGCTCAGGCTTTGGCGGATAATCCGCTGACTGCAGCGGAAGCTCCGGCCGCTATATCCGCTGCTATGGCAAAGATAATTGGTGGTTGGATTTGTATTGGGGCTGGTATTGCCTATGCCATTGCAGTGTTAGGTGTTGCTTCTCATTATTATAGAATATACGGAAAAGATGATGGCGTAGGGTTAGGCGGCATTATCGCTTCTATTGTTTGTATGGGCGCGTTAGCTCTAGCCGGTGCCTTGGCAAATAAACTGGGTAGCCAAAATGAGCTGACAGCCTCTCAGAAAAAAGTGGAAAAAGCCGGAGCAGCTGTTCTGCTGGGAGCTGGAGAAAAGGGCTGGAGCAACCTTCAAGAAACGATAGAAAATGACACTACTGATGCGGCCGACCAAAAAACCAGTGATTCGGCAGATAGCAAGACGTCTTAATATAAAGCACATTCGTTCGGGGAAAGGAATATTTCCTTTCCCCGTTTTTTGTATAATAGGGACGTAAAACTATGGTCCAAAATATTCCTCCCCAAAATGGAAAACCGGTTGTTTACTCGGTAAAAAACAAGCAGACAGCACTGTCGCGCACTCCTTTGCCAAAGGAAGCACCACGTGAACCGTCTCGCCCGTGGTATGTGAGGAAACGTATGTGGGCGGTTTTGGTGTTACTTGTGATGTTATTACTGGGTAGTTGGTTTGTTCCGGCGGGGAAAATACCTTTATTACGTCAAATAGTTGCTGCTATGGGATATTCGGCAGATGAAGCCGAAAAAACTTCGTTATTAAAAGCTTTGCTTAACTGGCGAGAGCATAACCGAATTGCTCGCGGAGAAAAAGAAGATTCGGACGAGCTGGCTGTATTTACCAACTCCAACGTACTGGCCAATGCAATAGGTGTGAACGGAATGGACGAACCCGGCAAAGTTAAAAATTCCTTATACAATGTGGCTTCCGTCAATGCTGCTTTGGCAAAACAAGGCAAACAAGCAGAAAAAGTAACAGGTTCTGCTTACACCGGGCCGCGTGGAGAAGAAGACCCGAATGCTCCTGCGGTTTCGGTAACGGATACGCGGGCTTCCGCCGCCACACAAGCCAATGCTCAAACGGCGGATGTATATTTCGGTGCGGACGTCTCTGCTGTGGGACGGAATAAAAAAGATGGGTACAATTCAGTTAATTTGCTTTCCAAAATACGTAATCCGCATATCACGGGAGGTGCCGGCGCGGGGGACTGGTTAGACAGACTTATAGATAAGGCTTCGATGGAAAGTTCCGGCATGGAAAATTTGTTCGATAATAACGAAGGGAAAAATATGAAAGCCATGAATTCGGAAATGACTAATTTAGGGAAGACGCGTGCCCAAAGAGATATGTATTTTGCATGGCTGATGTCCCGTGCAGCTAATCGTACTCCGCAGGTTATTTTGAAGAAAACGCTTGCATCTGCCGGATGGGAAGGCGGAGAATTGCATAACATGGTGTTTACTGCGGGTGGTTTTTCCGGCGTAAACATTAAAGAAGCTGATATAGAAGTTGATATTAACAAAGTAGAAAAATATTTGGGCGCTGATGAACGGTGTGAGGCAGCCATTAAAGCAACGGACGCGACGATTAATAACGCCATGGAGCAAGCTATAGCAAGTATTAATGGTTTATGGAATAAATTCCCAACAACATGTGATGAAGCGAATGATAACAGTTTCTTAGAGGAGTTAGCCAAGATTCGCGCTCAGTGCGAGCAAGCCCGCGCAGCTTATAATGTGTTATCCAATGGTTGTTCGGCCATGAGGGTGAATGTCGGTTCTTGTACCACCAATAAATTGGAAGACCGTTTTGCTGCCTATCAACTATACTGTCAAACAGCAGCAGATGAATGTACGGCTCATTCGCAAAATGATCCGGAATTTGATGAGCAAGCCTGTATGAATGAGCGGGAAAAAGCAGATGACTATAAAGAAGGAGACTGTGAAGACGGCTGCTCCACTGGTGATATTAAAGAGTTAGTAAAAGACAGCTTTAACGTGGTAATTGATGGGGAAACGAATGAAAATGCTAGCGGATGTTTCTCGCAAATTACTTGGGGCGATGGGTCCAACAGCGAAGGGTTTGATATAAATCTGGACTTTTTCTAAACTGTTTTTATTGTAGAAAAAATGTAAAAAACCCCCTTGAAATTTTTAAATTTATTTGTATAATATATGTAAGCAGTAATCAGGTGAGTAAGTTGTTACGGAGTGGGTAGCCATCTCTGAACAGCGCACTTTTTATTATGCGAATGTTGCAAATTGGGAAATTGTCCGACGGAAACAAAAGATAATTTCTCCGGGGGAAACCCCTAAAAGCAGTTTTTATTTTAACAGGAGGCTTCTTATGCCAGAGGAAAAAAAGAAGGAAAGTTTTACCTTTAGCGATAAGATCAAAAACAGCAAAGGCGCTGCTTCCAAATCTTTCGCTAATCGTATTTCCTCCAAAATCGGTAACGATGGCAAACCGCATCAAACACTGTTTGAGCGCACGAAACGTGATGCTCCGTTTTTGATTGCAGGTTTAGCGGCTCTTTTGATGCTGCCGTTTTTGTATAAATACAGCGGCCAGGCAACCGAAGAACCGAACATGGTTACCCCTGCTGGAGACGCGATGTTTGACCCTACCCTGCGCGATGCGCCGGATTTTGATATGATCACCGGTGATCCGTCGGGTCAAATAGCGCAGCTTTCGGGCCGCGATTCAATGGATTTGATTCGCTGGGGCGGTAGCAAGGAGGAAGAAGAAGAGGATGAAGATCAACCGCTTCCGATGCGCAGTGCGCCGGAACGGAGCAGCGTAGATAAGAGCGCGTCTAGACGCGCGGCTTCTTCCAGACGCGAGGAAGAAAACAATATTCGTAACATTTATAAACCTCGCCCGGCTGCACCTATGGCTCGTACGGCTATTAACCGCTTGAATTCCAGCGGGCTCAACAACCGCGGCGGCGGTAAATTGGGTGTAGGTATGTGGGGCGGCAACTTGAAAGGTGCTGCACAGAAAGTGCGCGCGCCGAAAGCTGTCAACAGTGTAAAACCCGTCTCGCTCCAACCGTTACAAGCGGCCGGCAAGCCTTCTCGTTCGTATTTTGGTAGAGGCAATGCGGCAGAAGCCAGACGTTCGTTAGACGCTATGTCTAAGAGCAATGCAAGGGACGCTATCCGCGACGCTCAGATGAATACCGTAGAACCCGGCCAAATTGGTGGTATGACGTTTGGTGCCGGCGGTATGCCCGGCGGTAACGGCGGTTTGGGTTTCAGCCCCAACCATCAAGCGGCTTTGAAACCGTGGTGGTGGGATGAAATGCAACTCCGTGCTCATATGGATTGGGAACGCAAATTCAACTATAAATGGGGTTGGATTGACTTCGCTACCAACTTGGCACAGAAATTTTTGGATGGGTTCTTGTCTTGTATGGTGACGGGAACGGATGACTGGTCCATGGGCCGTATGTTAGGCGCCAGAGCCGGCAGCGGAAGACAAAATAAATGCTGCGGTAAAAAGGAGAAGGACATTATTCTTGCTATTCAAGGCCAACTTAATGGAGGCGCTTTTGACGAACAAAGTTGTAAGAATTACCAAGCTATCGTTGGAAAAGATAAATGTCCGGAAGGTTGGGAAGATGGTAATGTCGCTAAGAGAGACTTGGGCTTTTTCGGTACGCGGCTTGACTGCTTGAGCAACGGCCTTGGTACACTCTTTGATGGTGACCGCGGCTCGTTCACAGGGACAGCAGCCGATTGTCAGCACTTTGCTATCTACGGCAACTATACGCCTACGTTTGTTAGCACCAAAGGGAAAGATTGGCAAATTTTCCACTACGTTGTAGGTATTGAAACCGGTACATTCAAAAAGAAGAAAGACAATAATGCACCTGCTCAAGCGGATGGAAATAATCAACAAGATGAAGTGAAACTTGCAGATGCATTGGAAGAGTACTATTCAAGAAGAAAACCGGAAGACCAGCAAAAAGCGTTGACAATTCTGTATGTCGGTAAAGGCGATACGTTTAATTCCAATATCGAACAAGTACAGAATATTAAAGGCATGCCGTTGTTTGTGGAATTTGCGGCCTTTAAGAAAACGACTACGAAAAAGACCAAAAAAGGAAAAGATAGTTACTATTGGACGGCTAAAAACCGCTATGTAGTTGCTGATGCTGCACATAATGGTGCCGAAAATGACAAAACGGCGAAAGACTTGGAATATACGCCTAACAATAAAGATACAGGTACGTCTTATGGAGACTTCTTGTCCAAACTTCGCCGCAGCGGCTATTTAGTATATGATACGTATGAGGCCGATGGAACAGAAGTGACCAAATGGGAACGTGTGAAGAAAGGCCGCATGAAAAAGAATCGTGCCATCGGCGGACGTTGCCAATTCCCGTTAGCGCGTATCAGCTGCGACTACTATGCTAATGCAGGTGCCAGTAGCACTACAGTCTCTAATGTGCGAAGAGGTACCACAACTCGTCATACAAATGGTCAAAAGATTACTGAGACCACTGAAACGAGAACCGAAGAGACGACTATCGAACCCGGGTTGCCTTATGCCCACGTAACTTTTTGGAATGGTGCACAGGATGTTGATGTGTATAACATCTTAAAGAAGCGCTTTATGTTAAGTTATGTGGTACAAGGGCGTGATAATAAAGATGGCCTCGGTATTACGACATCTAATGATATCGGCACTTCGCAGTGGTTTAAAGCTCCGCATGAAGATGTGCGCATCTTTGAAAACACTTGGAAAACGGAAGATAACGATAAGAAAAATCACACTCTTGGCCATGAAAGAGAAGGAAATGGAAAGGGATTCCAAATTATCGCTACTTCGGATAAGATTAAAGACTTGCGTAATAATAATGATCGTGTGATTATTACGTGGGAAGTACGCCAATGCCCCGACTTGGAAGTTGATGGTAGTTCCATCAGTGGAGGTGGGTGTCAAAACGGCTTACTCCCAGAGGGAAGAGGAGCCGACAGACCCGGTGTGATTGTCAGCACTGCTACTTGTGTCTATAATGATGGCACCGATGTATGGGGTTCTGCTTCCGAAATAACAGACGTGGAAGAAATAATAGAGACCCATACAGAAGATGATAAAGTGCAGTTGGCGCAGACGTTTACAACCATCCAAGACGAATACGAGTCCCGTGGTGAAATCTCGTTTACAAGAAGAATTGAGGACTTTGAAGGTTGTAAAATTGACCATATGTCGAATTATGTAGTCGGCTCGTATAGTTCGGTAGCTAAAAACAAAGTCAATCCTCAGATGTTGCGTTATGTAAATGAAGTCTTGACAAGGGTTAATGCCGATGAAAGACTACAAAAGGATAACGGAGGCAAGGTTAAAGCGTTCAAAACATATACACAGGTATCATTGTCTGAGTTTACGGACGCGATGAGCTTGGCTTATACCTTAGATTCCAATGCTAAGATTGCAAAGAACATCGTTTGCGAAATCGGTAAAACGATTGCAGGCAAATCTCAGGATCCGGACTATCCGACTATGAATAACCAGTTCGGTGCCTATGCCGCCTATATGGGTTACGACTCCTCTTTCTTCCCTGCAAGAAAGGATGATCGCGGAAATGAAGATAAACGTTTCTCGGGTTGCAAAGGAGGAGAAGAACAAAATTGTGGCCTAAAGTATCATTACGGGGTGTATAACTGGAATGAAAAGAAGTTAGGCGACTTGGACCGTGGACACTGGGGACGCGGTGGTTATGAAGAGGTCTTGGATGGTAAAAACCCTGATGTCCGCTGGTCTACATCAAATGGTTTTTTCCCGTTACAAGCCCTTGCTGATGCTGCCATTAATCATGCCTCGTTTCCACAGGAAACTGCGACAGATGCAGAATTGGCTTCACACAATGGTACTATTGATGATGTGAACAGAGAAGGATATATGGGAAGAATGCATGGCCAGCATATATTGCTCTTCTTCGATAAAAAAGCTTGTAGTGTCCAAGGTGATATGTTTGTCCGTGATGCATTGGATTACTTAGCGCTTGTTTGTAAGAACGGCGACCAGGCTAAGCCTGAAAATGGTTCCCCAGCGTCGTCGTGTAGTGATGCGTATCACGCATCTAACGTGAAAGGGACAAACTAGTCTGTTTCAAATTCCCCGGGGGAACCCCCCGGGGATTTTTTATGTTAACAGATGACGGTGATTTTTAGATTAGGCAGGCCTTAGGGCCTGCCTTTTTTGCGGTGCAAAAATGTATCATATATGTATGGTGTGTAAGCGTTTTTGTTTCACGGTGCTTTTGCTTGTCTGCGCTATGGTGGTGCAGGCACGTTTTCCCTTTTCATTTGGCAAACCAACCATCCGGACCGATTATTCCCAAACAGTGCTGGATCAAATCATGCAACAGCAGGCGCTGACGGATATGCGCCGCGGCATGGGGGAAATGGCGGTTGCGCGCTATCAAGATGCGTCCAACAGTTTTGCCAAAGCCGTTATCAAAAATACCAAAGATCCGTTGGGATATTTGTTACTGGGGGCGTCTTTATATTGGGCGGGCAAAGTGGACGATGCTGTCAGTGAGTATAACGAAGCCCTTTCAAGGGATCCAAATAACGCCATGGCATACCAATTGTTGGGAATTGCGGCCGGCTGGAAAGGAGATATACGTCAGGCACAGACTTATTTTTTGCAAGCTGCTCGTTTAGATCCGAACAAGGCCGACACGCACATGAATTTAGGCTCCACGTATGCCGTTTTGCACGATTTAGATAGTGCGTTGGACCATTTCCGTCAGGCGGTGGAACTGGCGCCGCGTGAGCCGTTATTTCATTACCAGTTGGGCATGCTGTATGATCGATTGGGCAGGGATGAACTAGCGGAAGCATCATTAAAAAAAGCCTTACATTATTTTTCTGCGTACGAGGATGCACAATTAAGTTTAGGTGCTTTATATGAGAAAATGGAGAACCCGTCTGCTGCTCTAAAATACTATAAAAAAGCCGTCAAAACTAAACCCGGCGATTATGTGGCCCGTCTGCGCTATGCCTTTTTGTTATTACAGCAAGGGGATGAAACAACTGCCCGGCGTATTTTGGAAGAAGCATTTTCTATTTCCCGTTTTAAAAACGAAGGGCTTGCCCTTAATGCCGTTTACCGCGCAAGTGGCAATGCTCCGCAAGATTTCGAAAAACAGATTAAGCAGTTTCAGGATATGCTTTCTAAAGTAGCTCCAGCTAAACCGGTGCACGTAGAAGTGACGTTAGAGCGCATTCCCGAAGATGTGCCGACTGATTCCAACCATACATCGGGAAACACATTTGAGAGGGAATACCAAAAAATGCATGGCAATGTCTTGTCGGCGGGAGATAAACAAATTTTTCAGCGTGTTTTTACTTTTCCCGCGGCAGACGCCAAAACGCGTACGGAACAACTGGCTCAATTTGCCCAAGGTTTGCGTCAAAGTGTGGCCCAAACAGATGCAGGCTTGCAGGTGAATTTATCTTTGCAGGGGCGTACGGCTGATTACGATTCTCCACGCGCGTTAACCCAACAAAACAATGTGCCGCCCAAAGCTGTCTATGATCCGCATATCGTGGGTAATGATATGGGGTTGTGGGTGATGGGCCGTACGTGGTTAAAATTTGTAGATGAAGCCGAGGAAGAATTGCAGGAATACGCGTGCCCGTCTGCCGGCAATACGTGTTTGTTATTGCAAGGGCTGGCCGTGTTGGCGCGAGGCGGCGATGCTGCCCCTTATTTTAAACAGGCTGCCGAGCGAGTTCCTGCCGATCCGCTTGCGCAATTGGGGTTGGGAACCGCTGCCGTTGTGGCGGACGATATCCCGGCGGCAAGAAAGTATTACAATGCGGCTTTACAACGGGAAGCGTCTAACAAAATTGCACAACGTAATTTAAAGATTTTAGCGGAAGAATAATATGCAAAAATATGGACAACACTTTTTGGTCAACGACTCTATCATCACGCAAATCACCGACGCGGCTTGCTTGCTTCATACGACGCACCAAACACAGCAGACAGTCGAAATCGGCCCCGGAAAGGGGGCGCTGACACAGGGATTATTATTACGCCCGCTTTCACCCTTAACGTTGGTAGAAATAGATCCGGAGATGGCTGCTTATTTACAAATGCATGTATTACCAAAAAACGGAAACGTTCCGTTGCGGGTGCAGAATTTTTTGAAGAGTGATTGGCAAACGTTTTTGCAGGTGCCGACTTTGTTTGTCAGCAATTTGCCGTATATTGATGCAGCCGATATTTTGGATAAAGTATTGGGGTGGAAGTATTTTGCTGCGGCTGTATTCATGTTCCAAAAAGAGCAGGCCCAGCGCATTTGTGCCAAGGCGGGGGATCCTTTTTACGGGCCGATCAGCGTGTTTACTTCTTTGCGGGCAAGAGCAAGTTTGCTATGCAACGTCGGGAAAGGATGCTTCAATCCTCCGCCGAAAGTAGAGAGCCGCGTTTTAGTGTTTGAGCGGAAAAAATGCCCGGTGGAAGATTGGAAGCGATTGGTGCGGGTCGTGCAAGGCGCATTTGCGCATAAACGGAAAACGGTTTTCAACTCGCTTGTGCTCAGCGGGTTTGACAAAGCGCGTGTGGAAGAAAGTTTGAGAATAAGTAAAATTGCGCCGAACGAACGGGCCGAAAAAATTCCGCCCGAAAAATACGTGCAGTTAAGCATGCTCTTGTAAGCGGCGGTTCAATTGATATTCTAAAATACGTTCGTTTATATCAAACGGGCGTATTTTTTGCAATTGTAAATGTTCGATAGCGTGTTGCAATAAGGTGTTTTTGTCTGTAGTGTTTGGCGTATAAAAACGTCCGGCATCTACTAGTGCCTGTTCGGGAACAAGACCGATGAGTTCACTACCGCTTATGATGAAACCCCTCTTGTTGGCTTCCTGCTCGCAGGCCTGATACACTTGGGCCAAACCGTTAATAGTGTAGTCCGTTAAATTAAAAGATACTTGTGCCGCATGGTAGGACGGCATGTACCATCCGATAGCGCGCACAGCTTTT
>Ga0265300_10004397_pt1 | contig 11234 bp, 7 predicted proteins | sample AusTroGonzalo_MG_FD_193482 | JGI IMG/M metagenome (GOLD analysis project Ga0265300, IMG submission 193482) | Bovine rumen microbial communities from tropical cattle in Woodstock, Queensland, Australia - Gonzalo_03 | ecosystem: Host-associated > Mammals > Digestive system > Stomach > Rumen ... | reverse complement strand
CCGTCTGTGTCTCAAGGGGTCTTATGTATTTGTTGGAAAGTACGCAGGTATTGGTGTTGACGATTTTACGAAAGCGGGATTGGCTCGTTCGGAACCTATAGAAGATGGTGGCAAAAACCATGATTACGTGAATGCGGAACTGTTTTTCCAGACATATTTCTTTATAGGCAAGGCTGAGAATTATGTGCTTTCGGCAAAAGAAGCGCGCAAGACAAGAAAATTCTACACGGACTTTTCGCTGAACGAAGCTCTTCGCGTGTGGCGACCGGAAAATCTTGTGGAAACATTGTTCGAACGACGCGTGCTCGCTTTCCAGTACCGTTTTGTTGCAATGTGGGAAATGGAAAAAGGTGGCGCTCCCTATACGGCTTTTCGCAGTTTGAATGCTAGATTCCCGTTGCGTGGCTATTCGGGAACGTGGTCAAGTCCTTTTGTAATGGGTTTGTCGGCGGAATACCGCTGGCCGATAGATAGACTTGTCGATGGTGTCGTTTTTAACGAGTATGCAATGATTAGCGATAAAGTTAATCGTTGGTCTAAGAAGGATTTGTACAACTCATGGGGCTTTGGCGTTCGTGTGCGCAAGCCGGACATGTACTTGTTCCGTGTGCAGTTCGCCTTTCACGGATGGCATGGCATCAGCATGATTTTGACCGTCGCCCCGGAATTCAGGTAGTGGATAGTGGTTAGGGGTTAGTAGGCAGTAGGAAGTAGGAAGTAGGCAGTGGTTAGTAAACAGTGGTTGGTGGTTAGGTTATAGGTTTTAGGAGTTAGGACAATTATCACGCGTCCATTATAAGGCGGCTCAGCCGCGATTTTTCTCTCCTAATACCTGTCACCTGTTACCTAATACCTATCTTTCGTCTAAAACTACAGTTCCAGTTCGGTTTGTTCGCTGAACATGGTCTTGGGGATGGGCTTGTGCAGCATCTTGAACGCATTTAGTGTAGCCATTCTTCCACGCGGTGTTCGCGAAATCAATCCCTTTTGGATGAGGTAGGGTTCATAGACTTCTTCGAGCGTGTCGGGTTCTTCGCCCATGGCGGCACTGATGGTGCCAAGCCCCACGGGACCGCCGCCGAACTTGTCGATCATCATCGCAAGAATCTTGCGGTCCGTCGGGTCCAGCCCTTCGCTGTCGATGCCGAGCATGTCGAGCGTCTTGAGGGCGCTGCGTTCGTCGATGACTCCAGTACCGCGCACTTGAGCCACGTCCCTGCAACGCCTTAAAACGCGGTTTGCGATACGCGGCGTTCCGCGGCAGCGACCGCCGAGAATGTTGGCCGCCTCTTCGGTGAGCTCAACGCCTAGAATGCGGGCGCTGCGCATGAGAATTTTGACGATGTCCTTTGCGTTGTACAGCTCCAAGCGGTACTGCAAGCCAAAGCGGTCGCGGAGAGGTCCTGTCAAGAGCCCGCTGCGGGTGGTTGCCCCCACGAGCGTAAAATGCTTGAGCGGGAGGTTCACGCTCCTTGCCGCAGGGCCGGAATCAAGCATGATGTCGAGCCTGAAATCTTCCATGGCGGGGTAGAGGTATTCCTCGACAACTCGGTTCAGGCGGTGTATTTCGTCGATGAAGAGGATATCGTTTTCTTGCAAGCTTGTGAGGAGGCCTGCGAGGTCGCTTGCTTTTTCGAGCACGGGACCGCTCGTGATGTGGATGTTCACGCCCATTTCTTTCGCGATAATGCTCGAAAGCGTCGTCTTTCCAAGGCCCGGAGGACCTGCAAAAAGGCAATGGTCGAGTGCGTCGCCACGGTGCTTTGCCGCTTCGATGGCGATCGAAAGGCTTTCCTTGATGTCGTCTTGTCCCGTAAATTCGCTTAAGCTAGGCGGTCGCAAGTTGCGGTCGGAATCGCCTTCGTCAAAGGAACTTTTTTGCGGAGAAATAATGCGTTGATCATCCATGGGGTTGGCAGTGGTTGGTGGTTAGGGGTTAGTAGGCAGTAGGAAGTAGGCAGTGGTTAGTAAACAGTGGTTCGTGGTTAGGTTATAGGTTTTAGGAGTTAGGACAATTATCACGCGTTTCACGCGTCCATTATAAGGCGGCTCAGCCGCGATTTTTCTCTCCTAATACCTGTCTCCTGTTACCTAATACCTATCTTTCGTCTAATTTACAAATACTTGAGTGCTTCCGGGATGAGTGCGGCTGCATCGGCACTGTCGCCGAGGACTTCCACGGCCTTGACGACGGCTTTTTCGGCGGCGGGATCTTTCACGCCGAGCGTGTGGAGGGCGAGGACGGCTTCGAGCTTTGCTCCCGTCAGTGCTCCGACGTTTGTGATGCCGCTACCTTCGACTTTCCCTAGAGACTGCATCATCGTTCCTGCTTTGTCCTTGAGCGTAAGCGTCATCTGCTCGCAAGTTTTTTTGCCGAGACCTTTGATTTTGCTCAGGGCGGCTTTGTTTTCGCTTGCAATCATGTTTAAAAGGTCGGACGGAGTCACTCCGCTCAAAATGCGTTGGGCCATCTTTGGACCGACACCGTTCACGCTCAAAAGCATCAGGAACAGGTCTTTCTCGGTCGTGTCGGCGAATCCGAAAAGTGTCATGGAATCTTCGCGTACAACGAGGTTCGTGTGCAGTATAACTTCGGCACCTTCATCGGGAAGCTTTCCCGCCGTGTAGGCTGAAATGTTGATGCCATAACCAACGCCCGCACATTCCACAATGACAAATGTAGGGGATTTCTGTAATAAAATGCCACGGATTCGCTCGATCATGATTTCTCCTATTAGCCTGCTTTGTGCACTTTTGAGCTACTGCACAAATATACAGTTTTTTGAAGGAAATGTCAAGTCAAACTGTATTTTTTTACAATGATGCGGTCATGTCGAATATTGGTTGTTGCCCTACTCTAAGTCATCAAAGTCTTCTAATGGGTCAATATCTGGCCTACCATAATTAGGACCAGGTGTCCAACAACAAGTATGAGGAGGGCCACGGACCATCGCTAGGCAAAAGCCAGCGTCATCTCTAATATACTGACGGATAGGTTCAAAACGGTCACTCTGGATTGATTTCTGCATGAACAATGCATAAGCTTCAATAGCTTGGTGAACCTTGTTGAATGTCGGACGCAAAGTTTTACGCTTGCTTTCCACACGCGGTGTCGGCAACTGACGAGCAAAATCCAAGGCAAGAACCTGAATGGAGTCGAACTGGCTCTGCATGGAATCGTAGGCTTGACGAGCACTATCGCGAGAAGCAACAGACACAATCGGCTTATCAGAAAGATCTACAGCCTTTCTCAAAGCGTCGGCAGACTTCCAATATTCCTTCTTCATGAAGTGGCAGTAACCGACCACGAGATAAGCTTCGGGCACGGAGAAGGACTCCGAAAGGTTGTTGATAATCCACTGGGCAAACTTGATAGCTTCATCCGGCTTGTAAACCTTGAGAAAGCACCATGCAATACCGAGCATAGCTTCGCCGAACACCGGAGATTCCTTATGGACCTGGAGATACATCCGAGCTGCGGCAACGATGTCTAGCTTTTCTGCAGAGAAGAATAGGTGACCGAGCTTGACCTTCGCAGCGTCCTGAATGTCGCGTTCGGACTTGTTGGAAACCGGCTGTTCCGTAACAGTGCGGAAACAATTTTCGGCTTCATTAAACTTGCTCATACGGCTGTAAGCGATACCCATGGTATAACGAGCGTAGAGGTAGTTGGCGTTACCCGGAAGAATGGAGGCGTGCAGGTCAATGGATTCCTGATAGAGTCCCTGTTCGAACTTGATTTGGCCTGCAATGTAGTCAGCGTCAACCTTCGCGTTGCTTTTGCCAAAATTTCGGGCAATGATTTGGTACTTGTCCAAAGCCTCCTTGTACTTACCTTCCTTATAATCGATGTTCATCAACTGGAAGTGAAACTTGGCGAGTAGGTTACTCTGCGGATAGCGCTTGATTGCGTCTTCGTAGATGGACTTCGCAGCCTTGTGCATACGGAGGTTTTCAAAGGACTTTGCCATGTAGAAAGCAGCCTCGTCCGCCAAGCGGAATTTCGGGTACTTGGTCTGGATTTTTCCGAAAGCGTATGCAGCATCCAAAAACTGACGGTTTAAATAAAGATTTATAGCTGCATGGAATACATCGAGGGGACCCGTTTCAAAGATTCCTGTTGGGTCCTCATACATCCAAGTGTTACTACCATATTCGGGAGACCACTCATCCTGCTGATACTTACTCGACGTGTAGGAGAACTCTGCAAACAAAGATGTGCAGGCTACGGCAAGTCCGAGAGCGAAAGTCTTGATGAATCTAGTACGCAATGTCATTTAATCTACGCTTGAAAAACTCTTCTATAAAACCGACCTTTCCAATATACATTATTTTGTATAGATTCACAAGCGATTGGGGTTAGACAGCCTCAAAATCAAGATGTCCGGGCCATAAACCATCTAGCAAAGTTTTTCGAAAGTTTCTTTTTTTACAAGAAATTTGGGGTTTTATTCGCTAGATAAAGGAGGAAATCATGAAAAAAATGATTTCGTTGGCAATGTTCTTGTTCCTTGCGGTTGCCGCCGCTGCTCAAAATTTGGAATCGCAAAAGATTACGCAAACAGTTGTGGAAGGCAAACTTGAACAGACTGTGTTTGCTGGCGATAACATTGAGACGATTCGAATTCTGTATGAAAATACTGGCTTCGGTGAGAATTACGATCCTGAATATAAAGAAGGATCGACCAAGTTGACTGATAATTTTGGGTTGACGAAAAGGTGGACTAAAGGCCCTATTTGTGAAATTTCTGGACAGATGAGAAAAGATATTGCCGCCGGTACGTACAATGCTTATATCGTAGTCAAAGACGATGAAGGCAATTTAGCCAAGACCGAATTTACATTTATAGTGAAGGAAAAACCGCTCCCTCCGATTTCTTTAGAGTTGAGTAATCGTAGCGGTGAAGCGGACCAGAATGTCGAGGCTGGCAGTTCTATTACGCCTATCGTTTTCGATTATGAGGGAATAACAAGTTACAGTGTGAGGGGACTCCCGTCTGGACTTACTTATAATATTGATGAAGCAAATCAAAAAATCTTGATTACCGGTACTGTAGATAAAGATATAATGTCCGGTGATTATGAATACAAAGTCACTGTAGAGAATGATGCCGGTGGTACTGCTAGCCAGATGGGAAAGATTTCCGTGATAGATGGCGAGGCTAAGACTGATATAGAAATTTCTGAAAACGAAACACAGAAGGTTGTGGCGGGCAATGAGATTACACCGGTTGTGTTCCTGTTTAAAAATGTCCGTGTCGATGAAAACTTGAGTTCTTTTAATACAGGTGAAGGCTCTCTAAAAGGAAAGTTTAACTATAGTGTACAAGATAATAAGTTGATCGTGAGTGGAACTGTCGATGAAAACTTGGAGGATGGTTCTTACTCGATAAAGATTATCGTAGAGGGCGAAAATAACAATGATACCGCATTTGCATCGGTTGAAGTGACTCATAAGCCAGTCGTGACGAGGATTACTGTAATAAAAAATGCATCGCAGAAGGTGACTGCTGGCGATTCTATTAAGCCAATAGTTTTCTATAAAGAACATGCTCTGGAACTAGTACTTCCGAATTTTCCGGGCGGTTACGAGCGTATGGAAAATGATGATACGGTGACTATTATTGGGCTGATTCAAGAAGGTTCAAGGGGACTGCATGATATTGTGCTTTCTGTCATTGGTCCCGAAAATCAAGCGACAGCCAAAGCAACGATTGAAATAATACCAGCGACTATGGCGTTCGATCTCGTTGAAGGTAGCGATAATCAGACGGTTGTTGCTGGCCAAGACATTGTACCGATTGTCTATCAGTACAGCCACATGTATTCTGTGAAGGGGAATGTTCCCGCTAATTTGAAGGTGGAACAAGATAAAGAAAAGAAGCAAGTTAAGATTTCTGGAACGATTGATCCTGAATCGGCAACCCATGAATATACTTATACGTTCGAATTGACCGATTATTATGAACAAAAAACGACCGTATCAGGTAAAATTAAAGTCGTCGCCTCGTCATCCTCGACCCCGATCGAGGATCTATCGAGCAGTTCAGCGATGTCTTCGGGCAGCGATCATTCCTCGAATATCGTTGCCGCCATGCCGAGTTTCGTGTTCAGTTACGCCAACAACGAACTGACGGTCGTATCGCCGAATTCCGCCATGGTTCGCGTGCAGGTGTTCGACCTCATGGGTCATGTGGTAGAAACGTTCACCGAATCGGCCACTTCTGTGAAGAACTTCAGTCTTGCATACCTGACTAAGGGTAACTATGTAGTGCGTATCGAAAGCGCACACGCTGTTCGTTTAGCGAAAATTACTGTAAAATAATCAAAAATTGATAACATTCTCGTCAATTGCCTGTCCCCCTGGAGCCGTTCTTCTTCCTGTCACCCTAGAGGGGAGTGCAACGGACCGATAGGGCCCATAAACATAATGGATGGGGTTTACCCCAACCCTTTAGCTCGGTCATATCCATGCACGCAAGGCTGCGACACTCGCCTTTTGGGTTGTCTATCGCTCGCCTAGTGGCTCACTCCAGAATGACAGGAATGCCGCGGGGCAGCGCGGGAGGCGAAAGGCGTGGTAACGTCATGGCAGTCATTCCTGCAACTGTCTCCCCGGCCAAAGCCTGCCCTGAGCGAAGTCGAACGGATGCCGGGGCCAGCTTACACGGTTCTTCCCACTTACACAGAACCTCTTGCATTTCCAAGCACCAGCCACTAACCTCTGTTTATAGACCACTAAATTTTTTTTACACAAAAACATCTGAAAATTTTGGTCCAAAATCTCCAAACAAGCGTGTTAAATAAGTAGGAACCCTCAAAAGGAGGACTCCCGAAAAACACAATTTAATGGAGGTGTGCAATGGCAACAGACGAAGAAATCCTTTTTGAACCGAAAACGAATGACAACAAAAGCGCGAGGGAGAAGTTTAAAGGACAATTGTATCTCGACCCGACTTACGATCCTGCGTTCAAGGCTTTGTTCGACAGCGAGGATGCCTTGAAGGACTTCCTCGACGGGGTGCTTGGCTTGGAAGGCGAAAACAAGATCAAGACGCTCCGCTTCAATTTCGACAAGTCTTTGATTTTTCGTGTTCCGCAAGAAAAGGAGGTTATCTTTGACATTTTTGCGATTACTGGTAACAACCGTTTCTTTAACATCGAAATGCAAATGTATGAAGGCGGCTTTTTCATCGACAGGACCATGCTTTACAAGGCCTTCCACATCATCAAGGGCCGCAAGGAAATGGAACTTTCGGAGGAGTTCAAGGCTCTTTCTGAGGATCAGAAGAATTACCGTCGCTATGAACTGCCCGAATGCGTATCCGTGTGGATTTGCAATTTTGATTTGCCCGCCGCGAAAGGCGAAGTTCGCGACGAATGGGGACTTTACAGCAACTACGCCTTGAAAACGAAGGCTGAACAGAAAAAGGTTGCAGCTCCGATTTCGGCGAAAAATAAGTATATTTTCTTTAGTGTCCCGAACTTCAAGAAGTCCGTCGAAGAAGTGAATGGGGCTGTGGATAAGTGGCTTTATCTGCTGAATCATGCGAAAGACGGAAACGAGCTTCCGAATTTTGGCAGCGAAATCATTGAAGATGCGATTGAACGTATCAAGGTCGCTAATGCCCCCGATGAACTTTTGGCAGCACAGGAGAAGTATATGATGACAAAAGAAGATTACGAAAGTTGGGCTGCCGGGCTTGTCATACACGCCCGCGAAGAAGCCATGGCTGAAGGTCTTGCTCAAGGTGAAGCCAAAGGCCTTGAAAAAGGTCTTGAAAAAGGTCTTGAAAAAGGCTCTACTCAAACTCTTGCCGACACCGAAGCTGTTTTGCGCGACATGGGGATTGCTCAAGATAAAATTGTCGAAATGCAAGCTCGGCTTGAAGCCCTTCGACAGAGTCGCCTCGCACAGAAGTAGTGGCTCGTCATCCTCGACTTCGGGCAGCCCGGGCCTGTCATTCCCGCGAAGGCGGGAATCTCCTTGCATCTTTCACCCGTTGCTGTCACCCCGGCCAGACAACTTACCGCCTACCAACCCCCAACCCCTATCCGCTGTTTACTAACCACTTGTTTAGTATAAATTTACCTTGACCTTGTACACAATTGCTCGACGGTGCGATTCCAGCAATAAGAATGTTGCGACAACGTGTTTAGATGTTCCGTTAGAAAAACTCGCTTTGCCGTAGTAGGTGTTGTTTGTTTTCTTGTTAATGCTGACTGCGGTGCATTCGATGGGATCTTTATTGAGGATTTCTTCGTTGATGTAAGATTTTGCTTCGTCTTCCATCCAGCCGTACCCGCTTGTGGCTGAGCCTGCAATAATCGCGGTAAGGATACTTGCGCAGACCATGATTACGCCTACAGCTCGGAGTAAAAATTTTGCCGCATCATGCTCGGAACCCTTGAATAATTTGGCAGATTGCTTGAAAATCATGCAGAATGATATAATCAAGACAAATTCTGCTATGCCTCCCTTTGCGGTTTTGAGCAGTTCCCAGCCTATGAGGTAGTACTCCCACACCGTTTTGGCGCAAATGGCGATGAGCACAATCCAGATGCAGAACAAAAGCAGTGCTTTCAGGGGATTCTTCTTGAAGTCCGCGCACCATTTCTCGGCTTTGAGAACGTCGTCCTCGTCGTTGGAATCCGCAGTGTTATTTTTAGAGTTGTTCAAAAATGACATTGCTTAAATATGTTGTTAGCATCCGACATCTTGGTTGTCATCTGCATCGGAGGATATGTCGGAGGATGTTTCTGCGGTTGCGTCAGCGGAAACATCGGTGGGGGAGGCTGCGGTGCAACACGCCGGCTTGTCGGCAAGCAATCCGAAAATCTGGCCTTTCACGAGCCAACTGACTCCGAAGAATGTGAGCGCGATTGATTCGACCACGAAAATTTTTGCATCGAAATTGATGGGCAAAATTAGCAAGAATAAAGTAGAAAACATTCCGATTCCGCAGACTTTGTAAATGATGTTCCGGATTCTTTTCTGCGGTGTATTGCTTTCGCCGAGTGTGAAAAGGAATATGCTGTTGATGGCCAAAAGCAAGAAGAATAGAACGGCGGCGGTGCAGTGAATTTTATCTGAAATGCTCACGGATAATTGGAAAAATCCAACCGTCCCTTTTGCAAGCGAACATTCGCAAGGGAAGATGACGACCATCAAACCGAAAATGCCGGATATGGTCGTAACCAGCTCGTCTTTCCAGTCGTAGCCCTTGTAGCATATCAGCACGATTGCCGCAGTCGTGAGAATCCCTGTCAGTGAAGGCGTTAAGTAATACGTCGCCGATATGGACAACGTTTCCCAGAAGTCGTCGGGAATGATTTCCGGTTTTGCTTTTGCAACGATAGTCGCTCCGACTAACGCAATCCAAGGGAGTATCATCCCCAGGAACCCCGCCAAGTTGCGGATTCTCTTGAGCCAGGACTCCGCACAACGTTTTGTAAAGACAATTTCTTCTTCGCACATAAAATTTGTCTATTATTTTAAATGGTTTGTTTGGCGAATATAGCTTTTTCTGTTCATTAGCGAAATTCCGAATCTGTTTTACATACCAAAAACGATTTTTATGCGTTTTAGTATGTAATTGAGAATTATTAGTTTGTTTGGTTACATACTAAAAAAACGTTTTAATGATTTTAGTATGTAATTTTCGCCTGTAATTTGTTCTTTTAGGGGTCTTTTGGGGCGATAAAATGCATTTAAAGACTGTTTTAGTGTTTTTGAAGCTGTTTTTTATTCATTTTTACATACTAAAACAACAAAATTGCTGATTTAGTATGTATTACAACAAAGTATCTTGTATCAGCATGCGAATAATTAAACGTATTCTTATATAGGCTGAGTCTTATATAGGCTGAGTACAGAAAGAATCGCCTTAAAGCCTTAAAGCCTTAAAGGATTGCGGGTTGCAATAATTTGCGGTTTCTTAATCGCTTGCCGCTAACCACCAACCACTAAATTACTACATTATAGCCCGTAAAATTTTCTGGAGTTTAACATGTCTAATTACTGTCCCGTTATCGGTCTCGAAATCCATTGTCAGCTTGCGACCAAGACAAAGATGTTCTGCGGTTGTGAAATTGAAGTGAACACTACTCCGAACAAGCACGTTTGCCCTGTTTGCCTCGGTATGCCGGGCGCTATGCCGGTCCCGAACAAGCAGGCGGTGGAATACGCTATTCGCTTGGGCCTTGCCCTCAACTGCGAAATCGACTTGAACGCGATGTGGACCCGTAAGAACTACTTCTACCCGGACCTTCCGAAGGGTTACCAGATTACGCAGACGGGTGGACTTCCGGTGTATGACCATCCGATTTGCAAGAACGGCTGGCTCGAAATCGTGAAGGCCGACGGCACCAAGAAGCGCGTGGGCATTACCCGTATCCACATGGAAGAAGACGCCGGTAAGCTCATCCACGACATGAGCCCGACGCAGAGTCACTTCGACGCGAACCGCTGCGGCACGCCGCTTTGCGAAATCGTGACGGAACCGGATATCCGTAGCCCGGAAGAAGCCGTGCTCGTCTTGAAGAAGATCAAGCAGACGCTCGAATACACCCGCGTTTCGAACGCCAACATGGAAAACGGCAACATGCGCTGCGACGGTAACATTTCTCTGCGCGCTTCCGAAGACGCTCCGTTCGGTATCCGCGCCGAAATCAAGAACTTGAACAGCTTCACGAACCTCGAAAAGGCTCTCTACTGCGAAATGAACTTGCAGGCCTCGACGCTCGATGCTGGCAAGGAAGTCGAACAGTGCACCAAGCGCTACGACCCCAATGCCGACAAGACCATCGTGATTCGCAGTAAGGAAGACGCTCACGACTACAAGTACTTCCCGGAACCGGACATGGTTCGCCTCGTGACTGACCCAGCATTCGTCGATGAAATCCGCCGCACGCTTCCGGAACTGCCGGATGCCCGCCGCGAACGCTTCATGAAGGACTTCGGCGTCTCCGAATATGACGCCCAGGTGCTGACCGAAGACCGCGACGTGAGCGAATGGTACGACGCCGCCGCGAAGAACTGCAAGAACGGCAAGGTGCTCGCCAACTGGGTCATCACGGAACTCCTCGCCAAGCTCAAGGATGTGGAAGGCGGTCTCTCCGCTCTCAAGATCAAGCCGGAACAGCTTTGCACGCTCGTGAACCTCATCGCCGACAATACCATCAACGGCAAGATTGCCAAGACGGTGTTTGCCGAAATGTTCGAGACGGGCAAG
>Ga0265300_10004396_pt1 | contig 11236 bp, 8 predicted proteins | sample AusTroGonzalo_MG_FD_193482 | JGI IMG/M metagenome (GOLD analysis project Ga0265300, IMG submission 193482) | Bovine rumen microbial communities from tropical cattle in Woodstock, Queensland, Australia - Gonzalo_03 | ecosystem: Host-associated > Mammals > Digestive system > Stomach > Rumen ... | reverse complement strand
GCCGAATCCAAGAAAGGCGCAGTAACCTTTGAGGAATACAAGCGGATGAAAGAGGCGAAAGGAGAGAGTGTTTCTGAAACTCTTAGCGAAATGTTTGGAGATTCAAAATAAAATAACTATATTTGCAATATTATTCACTTAAAATTTATCATTATGAAAGCTAAAGAGAAAGTACAGGCGTTAATCAACATTGGCAACGAATGCAATCCAGAGCACGAGGCTTTGTTTGCTATCTATGCAACAAAGAAGAAGGGCGACTACTTTGCGGCAGGAGATATGAACATGATTGGTTCTGGAATCTACAACATCTTGAAGAAAGGAATTGCTGGAGCAGAGGAAGACCCGAATACGGCTGTTGCTTGGGCAATCCTCGGAGCATTGCGTAACCTGCAAGACGAGGGTATCAACATCAACGACCTGCTGACTGCATTTGACGAAGACGACGAAGAGCAAAAAGACTGCCTTGACTGCGAGTTTTTTAGTAAGTGCAAAAACGAGCGTGCAAAAGCATGGAGAACTATTCTTGAAACAAACTAACTGTATGACATCTGAATACGAAGAGATTATGGAATCAGAAAAAAATAAGTTCGCGGATGTGCTATCCGAAATGTTCAACACATACAAAAAGAAGAATGCAGACTACGGAAATAGCTTTAGCGAAACTATTCAAGAATTTGGATATATACCTGCCGTTGCCCGTATCAATGACAAGTTGAAGCGGGTAAAAAATATGGTTAAGGGGAATGAAATGAACATAAAGAATGAAAGTCTACGCGATAACCTCATGGATATAGCCAACTACTGCGTTCTAACTATTGTGGAATTGGATAGCCAAAAATAAAGCCCTACAAGCGCGTTTTATTTCATTGGTAGTAACTATACCACCTTTGTGGTGAAATGCGCTTAGAGTGGCTAAAAAGTGGCTTAAATCGAAAATGTAGAACCCTATCGTCGGGATTTGATTATGAGTGGGAAGAAATATTCAACAGAAAAATTTATAGAGAAAGCAAAACAAGTTCATGGCGACAAATATGATTATTCCAAAGTCATATATAATGGGGCTATGGAAAAAGTGTGCATTGTATGTCCTATACATGGAGAATTTTGGCAGACACCAAATTCGCATTTAAGCGGATATGGTTGTCGGCTGTGTGGCATGCGTTCTACAAAATTCAAAAATGATTTTGTCAAAAGGGCAATCATGGTACATGGCGACAAGTACGACTATTCAAAAACAATAGTTAAAGATTCTCATAGTAAAGTTGATATTATTTGTCGAAAACATGGTGTTTTTTCGATACGTGCTTTTTTGCACTTACAAGGTCAAGGATGTCCACGTTGCTATGCCGAAAGTGTCGGAGATAAAAAAAGAATGAAATGGGAAGAGTTTGTAAAAAGAGCAAAGGAAAAGCATGGCGATAAGTATATTTACAATAAGAAAGATTTTGTTAATGCAACGACAAAAACAAAGATATTATGTAAAATACATGGATTTTTTGAACAAACACCATCAAGACATTTGACAGGTGAAGGGTGTCCGCAATGCGTGAATGAAAACATGTGGGATGTTTATAGGCACAAGAAGACAACAAGAGAATTTATAGATGAGGCAATTGCAATACATGGTGATTTGTATGATTATAGTAAGACTGAATACGAGCATTCTCTAAAAAAGGTTTGTATAACATGTAGAAAACATGGCGACTTTTGGATTACACCAAGCGAACATCTTCGAGGACATGGATGCCCATATTGCAGTTTATCAAAAGGAGAAGAAAAAATAGAAAAATTCCTTCGTAAACATGACGTTTGCCATGAAAGGCAATACGAAATTCATTATAAAACACTTTTCTGCCAACAGAACAAAATAAAAGTAGATTTCTATATACCATCACAAAATACATTTATAGAATACAATGGCCAGCAGCATTATAATCCAATAGAAAAATGGGGAGGTCAAGAAGAATTAGAGAAACAACAAGCAAGAGATATGGCATTACGTCAGTATTGTAAGGAACGTAATATAAGACTTATCGAGATTCCATATACAGAATTTAACAACATAGACAATATATTAGCAAAAGAATTAAAATTCAAATGAACAGATTTATTCTAACAGGAGAAATCCGTACGATAAAATATTTACCAGATTCTATCGTTTTGTATATTGACGATATGGAACGTGGATATAAACGTACTGATGGGGTTACAGTTGATGACATGTTCTTCTCGTGGAAAGTAGTGTTTTCCAATAATTACAAAAAATTTATCGTAAAATTTTTTAACGAGGGGATGCTTGTTGATATTGATGCGAAGATGCGTCCATTTGCAGTTGAACGAGGTGAAAGTGTACAAGGTTATTCATGCCTCGGATTATCCATACAACGCTCAAGTTATATAAAACGAAATGCAAAGCAGGAAATTAAAATGATTAAGGAAAGTCAACTTGCAAGCAACGAACAGCCCAACCTCGAAGCATACAACCAACCAGACTTTTAAAGTAACGCTACTATAAATATTTATTGTCTAACTTTTAAATTACATGTAATTATGAAAAAAGAAGAATGTGGTAGAACGCTTGGCGAATACCAAAAGAAGATTAAAGACTTGGAGGAGCGTATTGCTGCCATGCAAGCAAGCGACTCTGCATTATGTGCTGACCTCGCGCACTGGAAAAAGGTTGCAGCAGGTTTGAAAGGTCGCAACGTACAACTAAAAACATTGAACCAAGAACTTTCTTGTAAGTTAAGTCAAAAAGAGGATGTTCTTGCGCTTGCAAACGAATCAATCGCCAACTATAGCAAAACACATGTAATGCTAAGTGACTACAGGGTTATTGTTGAGTGGTACAACGAACTACCTTGGTGGAAAAAGATGTTTGTGTGGAAGCTGTTTAGAACAGACTAATTAGAAAAAGAGAGCCGCTTAGTCCTCACGGATTGGGCGGCTTTTTGCTTTTTCAAAAAAACACAGATAAGTAGTACAATATATTATGTCGTTATTGAAGAAGGTTTTTCGAGTGTTTTTAGTTGTATCTTGCCAAGAATATATGTATTGCCACCCCTGTGAAGCTTGATTGTGGTTGGTTCAACATTATCTATACAAACACAATGAACCTGCTTGCCAACGTAAGAACTTTTTACCCACACGTCAGTATCGGTCATGTAATTTACAAAACTATCATATACTGTTTGTGTGTCTATTGTTGCACTCGCATAACGTTGCCCTACAATAAAAGTGATTGTAATATCGGTATTCTCGCGCACAATCTGTCCGTTGTTGGACGTAATCATGAAGTCAGTGCCACCAGCAATCCATTGTTCAACGTAAACATTCAACGCCTTACCGCGAGAATCAAATCCATCTACTGCAAGAATATTAACTCCATCGAATAGTGTTGTTGCATCAGAGTAGTTTCCGTTTTCTGTATTCTTCAGGAAATATTTGCCATTAAGTTTCTTCATAGTCTCAACTCCTTTCTAAAAGCTTTTACGTTATTTGTTAGACAATACCTACCAGCATCAACGTCAGATTCGTCACTATACTTGTATATGACAAAACTGCAAGTTTCATCTGCATCGTCAATTACCAAACGGCTGTTGTCAAACAAGTATATACGAACCGAATTGTAGCCATTACAGGTAATGCGCAACTCAGTGTTGCAGCCAACGTATATTATGGGGCATTTAGCGGTTTCAACATCTAACGTAGCACAATCACACCACATGAATGCAGAAACATCGCTGTTGGGCTTGCAAATACCGTTATAGCCAACAAAAAGCGAATATGTATAACCCGCAACACCATCTGCATCATTAATCAACTTCTTTCCGTTGATATAGTCGCCAAATTCGTTAATCAGATATTCCTTGCTCAATCCCTTACCTTGTTGGCAATGTGTAATAAAATACGGAAGTGATTGTTGTCGCAAAGCAAGCTTAACCAACTTTTCCTTATCCTCTCCACAAGCCCGCCATTCATTTTTATATTCTGCACACAAGGGATTCGTTAAAACCCCTTGTAGTGCATACTTGTAAAACATAAACATATCTCTTTCCATGTTGCAAAGATAATATTTTTATTCTTAACCACCAAATTTATGAAACTAATTCTACCCTAACGGCTTGTCCGCTTGGATTGTTCCACCCTTCAAGTATTCCTTGTATAGCCATTTGAACAGCATAGGACTGTTGCAACTGCAATAGCATTTGAGCTTGTGTGGCAACTTGAACGTCCGCATCGAATCCAACAACAACGTCACGTATCTCCCTGATAAGCGAACCTTGTTCAAAAATTCTTTGCGAAACAATGTTCATATACGATTCCAACGCACCAGCAGTATCTTCGGTAATACCTTGTATGCCTTGTTGCAATGCGCTAAGTTCTTTTGTGGAATCTTGACCAAACAAGATGCCGAACGCATCCATATACGCATCAAATGTTTTTTTAGCGTCATCTTTCATTTCCGTTGCTTCTTGCTTAACACTTGAAACGTCATACGGCGTAATAGCAACATTATCACTATACAACTTATTCAGCTTTTCCAACGCATCGCCATAAACCTTTTTGCCTTCCTCTGTCATATTCCGAGACATAATCTGTTCGAGACCTTTTCGCCATTGTTCTATCGTCTGGTCGTTTGACGAGAAATACATGCCTTCGTTAATCCAGCCGCGAACCCATTGTGAGCCTGTATCGTCGAAAATGTCCTTAACATTTACAACCGTTTGGTCTGCGCGTTTGTTTGCAATTTCTTGTATTCTATCGAAGATTTCTTGCATCTTTTCACCGATGACTTTGCCGACAATAGCTTTCATAATCATATTATCAATCATGTCCTCAAAGGTTTCGGAATACTTACCCATGTAGTCCTCACCTTTCTTAAACGCTTCAATCATCTGCAAAACCATAGATTCGGCAGCATCGCCAACGCTTGTAATACCAGTTAAGTCGCTAACGATTTCTCGCGTAGCGTTCTTTATTTCAAGTTCAAGGTCTATAATCTGACCTTTCAAATCCTCGATTTTGTCGGCATCTTTGTTCTTGCTCTTTCTGCTCTCTTCGAGTTGCAGTTGACGCTTCAATTCCAATAACTGAATTTCCTTATTAGCAATAGCGGCACGTTTAGCACCGATTTCAGCAACACCGTAAGCATCATTAATTGCTTGCTGCAACTTCTTGTATTCGTTTTCAAGACGTTTTACGGCGCGTTCAGATTTTTTTACTTGTGCGGAAATATTCTTGTCCGAATTATCCATCCAAGCACTAACGGTAGAAAATACCCCAGAAAGTATGCTTGCAGCACCACCAATGTAGTCACCGCTTGCAAACTGTCCTATTCCTTGTGTTGCAGTGGCCGCGCCTTGCAATGATGTAGCAATATCATGAAATGCTTCTGCCGTGGCATTATATTCATCGGGATTACCAAACGCATCTGCAATTTGACCTACAACATCAACAAGGTTGCCAAGTTTGCCAAGTTCTTCGCCAATAAGTTGTACTCCATGTACCCAATCAACAACACCATCTTCTCCTTTTGTAAACGCTTCTGTTATTTTCTTGATAGTACTTTGTGTCTTTTGAAGTTCTTTATCAGCATTCTTTATTTCCTTGCCCATTCGCTCCTTGCTGATACGTGAGATTTGCCCACTTATCGGGTCGCGTACTGAATATGTATTGTCAGCATTAAGCCCGCGATTCTTGCCTTCTACAAGCATGTTTTTGTAGTCTTTTGCCAACTTTCGCGTCATCCAAGCACTATGCTCGGCAACCTCGCCAAACAATCTTTGGTATGTAGGAAGTAGCTGTAGTAGTTCTTCTTTGAGTTTGGCAATTGCATTCTGTTGGTCTTGAATCTGCAATTCAAGAAGTGCCTTTTGCTTATCGTTTGTCTCTTGTGCAAGCCTTTGGCGTAGAACAGCAAGTTTTTCCTCCTCAATAGCAATCTTGCCATTGTTGTCAGCAAGTTTATATTGTAGGTCTTGCGTTTGCTTTACAACGTCCTGTGCCCATTTCTTTGCCACGCCAATAGAACTATCAAACGACTTTTTGAAATTGTCTACCTGTTCCTTGGAATATTCCACAGCCTTACCCCAATCGTACCATTGTTCGGTATTCGCCTTAAATACATTCAGCGATGTACCAAGGTTTAGATTCATGCGAGCTTTGTCAAATTCCTGTTGAACACGATTCATATAATCGCCGATTGTTCTTGGGAAGTCCGTAGTGTCAAGACCAAACATCTCCGTGAACACATTTCCCATTTCAGGGTTAGCATCCAACTCAACTGCCAACTCATACTCGTCCTTCAACTTGCCAAGCTCGTTGTTCAAGCCCTTGGTAATCATATCAAGGTTGTAGGTCTTGGCAGATAGTGTAAATTTCTCAACAACAGCCTCAAGTTCCTTTGAACGCTCCAGTGTCAGCATACCTTTGCTTACAAGCGTGTTGAGGGTTTGTTTAAAGTGAGCAAGAGCCTTGTTTGGGTCTTTACCAGTAATCAATTGTGATATGTCAAGTTGTGGCAGACCATACTTATCCAACTGTGCGTTGAGCAACCTTATAGTTTTGCCGTATGCACCACGTATTGTATCAAGAGCATCTGCCTGTGACGCACCACTCTTAGATAATTTATCGTAGTCGCTTTGCAACTTTTCTACAAGACTAATCTCTTGCTTGAGGGCGTCAAGCAATGGGTCTTTCTTTGAACCCTTGCCGCTCTTCTTGTTTGCCTTTTCTTCGGCATCTGTCAGTGCGTTGTATGCGTGAATGTCTGCAACAAGAGCGTCGTTTTCTTCTTTGTATCTTTGCTTGTTGTCTTCCCAATATTTACCTCCAGCCTTACGCGCAGTCTCCATCTCATTTGCAACCTCTTTTTGCTTTTTCTTCAAGGTGTCGATAATTTCAACCTGAGTCTTTGCGTCTTTAATAATAGGATTGCTTGAGAATTTCTTGCCAGTACGTGCCTCGTAGTCTCTCTGTACGTCAGAAAGAGGTTGGCCTATTGTCTGGAAGAACACAGGAATGTTGATAGACCAAGTGTTTGCATTAAGGACAAGCCGATGGAGGTCATCGAACGACACGCCATATTCCTTTGAGAATTTGCGAGCCATTTCTTCGACCCACTTAGCGTTAGAGTCTTTAAGCCACTCTCCCTGTTTGATTTCTTCCTGAGTCTTGCCGCGAAGCATATTCTTTACGGCATGGTCTTGCTTTTCAGTAAGCCATGTAAAGAAGCTCTCCTGCAATGACTTGTTAGTACCAAACTCGTTATCAAGGTCGTTTATACGTTTTTGAGTTAAAGCCTTTTGTGCCCCATCTTGATATTCAAGTTGGGAAACAAGTTGCGCTCTTGCGTATGCGTAGTATTCTTTTTCTGCTTGCATACGGAAGATTCTTGTTTCTTTTGCACCCATCTGCTCGGCTTGTGCAATTTCGCTAATTTCTCTCTCAAAGAACTCTCTTTGTTCGTTGGTGTTGAATCCTTCTTTTGACGCAATGTTGTATAGCGATTTTGTTGTTTTTTCAACCTCGCCCCTAAACTCTTCGAGTGCCCTTTTTTGGTCGTTAAAATATTTTTCGCCTACACCGCCTTGTCTAAGGTTTTCGTTAAGAGAAATATATTTTTGATAAGCATTTATAAAGTCTGTGAGGTCGTCTTTTAACCCCTCGCCAAATAGACCGCCAAGAGTGGTTGTAGAAACTTCAATAGCATCATCACCAAGAGTTTGCATGACACCAGCGACACGTTGTATGTCTTCGAGATAACCGAATCCAGTGGAAAGACGCTCGTTAATGTCGTTGATTTGCATTAACTTAGCTATAAATGCGTTAGATGCAGAGGAAGATAGTTCAATCTTCTCTCGCATTTCATCCCAAGCCTTTTGTCCAGCAGCGTCATTTTCTACTTTTCCTCCATTATCAAGCCTATCCCGTAACGCAGATGTCACATCGCTTTCAAGATATTGTTTAATGTTTTCAAACGCCTCTTTTGCGTGTTCTGCTGCTTGCTTATTGACCTCTTTTACGTGTTCTCCGTAACTATCCCAAGCGTGATATAATTCATATATTGCACCAATAACAAGCAGAGGCCACATAGACGCAGCAAATGCTTTGATTGCTAATGCCGCACTTCGAATAGATATTCCAATAGACTTGAATACGATTGCGAGAGCCTTGCCTGTTGTTATGTTTGCGACTTCTTGTGTTGTCAACAAGCCCATATTAACAACAGCAGCCTTTAACTGAACATTGTTTTTGTTGAGTGCAACGAGAAGTAATGCCTTTTGTTTCGTGAGTTGTTTTCCGCTCAAAGCATTTCTGTAGTCTGCCGCCGTAACCTGATTTTGTGCAGCGACCTGTCTTAATTCATCTACAGTTAGCTTTCTCGTCAATGCTTGTTTTTCGAGCATTGCAGCTTTGTTGCGCTTCATGGCAAGAACTTGTGCATCAAGAGAAGCAGCTGTTGCTCCCATGAGTCTTGTCGTAATTATTTGGTATGCTTTGTAAGCACCCAAGGCGACGACAAGTTCATACAACACATGCTCTATATCTTTCCAGTGTAAGAAGAATTGCTTTAATGTGCTGATACCACCTACAAGAACACCCTGAGACTCCTCGCCCATTGCGTTCAACATATTGTTCCATGCCAACGTGAGGTTTGCAAGTTGAACCTTGAGGGTTTCTGCCATCTTTGCTTGGAAGTCGTAGAATTTACCTCCCTCGTCAGTCATTTTGGCTATTACGCTTGTAACCTCCTCGTAGCCAATAGACTTCTTTTTAATCCTGTCATAGATGTCGGCAGTTGACACTAAACGTCCTTCAAGTTCTGTGTAATACTCGGACAATTGCTTCACGAGAGGAATACCTGCGTTTGCAAACATACGCGCATCACGGGCATTAAGATAACCATAAGCCTTAATCTGTCCGAGAGCATAAGTCAAACGCTCAATAGGAATACCAACAGCAGCGGCCATATCAGCCAAGCGTCTTGTTGTGTCAACAACATCTTTTGCGGCAACATCATAAGCCGTTAATTGTTTTGCGGCAGCAGACAGTTCAATAAGTGTATATGGAGACACAAGAGCCATCTGAGAAAGCTCGTTAAATATCTGAGTGCCACGTTCTGCACTATTTACAAGGATGCCAAGAGCACGTTCGTTCATTTCGTACTGCGAACGTACTTCGATAAGATTCTTAATAAACGATGTGCTTGCTCCAACGGTAAAGTAGAATGCCAGACGGTTCTTCATGTAGTTCCAAGAACGGCCAAGGGCTGTGTTTGATGCAATCATCTGCTGGTTTTTCTGCATCACCTCGTCCATTCGCTTTTTAAGTCTGTTGTACTCGTCGTTGACTTGTTGAATTTCTTTCTTTTGCGTATCAACATTAAGCCCACTACGATACGATGCAAGTTGGCGCATTTTGTAAGCGATGTCGTCAAGTGTTTTTTCAGAACCACCAAGAGCGTCTTTTAGGCTTACAGGACGACTCATCGTTTGCTGCAACTTTTGCATTGCGCGTTGAGTCTTTTGAATTTCGTTGGCAAGGTCAGTTCCTTCACCTTTCGCTATTCTGTCTGCACCAAGACGCTGATAAGCTGACTGTAGATGCTTTAAATATTGTGCAAGTTGAGCATAAGACGAAGATGTTGTGTTTGCCGTCTTTATCTCTCTTTCTTCTACCTCAAGCAGTGATGCTACTTGCTGCTTTAGATATTCTGTTTCTTTTGATGCAGCCCTTGTTGACTCTATTTGCCTTTGTCTTCCAACTGACACGCTTGGGTCAATTCCAAGGTCGTATGCGGAAACACCTTTTGATGCTTGTGCTGCTTCTTTTGCTGCCTGCGCTTGTTGTCTCTTTGCTTCTGCGGCAACCAATGCTTCTTGAGCCTCTTTTTGCTGTGCTTGCACAATCTGTTCTTCAAGCGACAATAGCAACTGCTTGTCACGCTTGGAAACGTTTGCACGCTCCTTGTCGTAGTAGTTTATGTCGCCAACCGTAACAAAACCCTTCTCTTTCCACTGCTGAGATTCACGTATTGCTTGCGCTTGCTTTCTGATTTCCTCCGTGTAGCGTTGAGCGGATTGAGTAGTTTGTTGCTGTGCTGTATTTGCTTGACCAATAATTTGTTCAAGTTTACGAATTTCTGCCTCAGTAGACGCAATTTGCGTGTTGCTTAATATTCCGCGTTCGCGCATATCACGTAACAAAGCTTGTAAGCGTTCAAGTTTTGCTTGCGCAAGGTCTAACTGGTCTGTTGGAATCTTCATTGTACGAGCAAAAGAAAGCCTGTATTGGTCGTCTATCATTTTCTTTTGCGCAGCAGATTCCTTTTCCATTGCTGCAACACGTTTTTGCCTTTGACGCTCCTCGTCTTGTATTGCTTTTTGAGAAAGCTTTTCTTGCTCTGCGTAGTATTTGTTAAGTTGTTTTAATCTGTCGTCGGTAGAAAACGCATCTTTCAAAAGCCGTCTTCCGTCGAAAGAGAAAGCTTTTTGGTTAGCGTCTGCCATTGCGGATGCCGATTGCTTTAATTTGTCGTTGTACTCAACAATACGCGAAAGTGCCTGTTCGTAACGCTTGTAATCCTCGGAAGATGGCAAAATACCGCTTGCACGACTGGTATTGAACTCACTAACAGTTCTTCTTGCTTTGGATAATGCGGCAGCAATTTGGTCAAAAGACATTTCGACCTCTTTGTTCTGCTTGATTTGTTTATCTCTTGCAGCAATGGTCTTTTCTACCGCATCTGTTTCTGCATTCTGAGCCTTTGCACGCTTAGATGCGCCGCCATCAGCAGTGCCGTTTGAATCAATTTTGAGGTTGCCTAACGACTTTAGTTTTTTCTCCATCGCATCAACGGTGGAGTTAGTGTCTGTTAGCATTGTGTGCAAACCTCGCTTGACGTGAGCAACAAGGTTTGCTATTGACTGTTGTAACTCCTTGTCATCCAAGGATGCTGATACGATGGTAGGATTTGGCATATCTATATAGAGTTTAAATTGTTATTTCTTTTTCTTGTTGTTCTTTCTAACTGGAATCTCATACTCCTCGCCCTTTTTGAGTTGTGGAATCTTGCCAAAACCAGATAAGAAGTTGTCAAACTTTTGTTGTGCCTCGTAAGCACTCTTGTAGTCGTTCCAAGCCTTTTTGTCCGTTCCTTTGAGGTACTTCGTGTGAGTGTTGTCAACCGCCATAAACTGAATCTGTGCAATACTTAGTCGGTACAGGTAGT
>Ga0265300_10004392_pt1 | contig 11241 bp, 6 predicted proteins | sample AusTroGonzalo_MG_FD_193482 | JGI IMG/M metagenome (GOLD analysis project Ga0265300, IMG submission 193482) | Bovine rumen microbial communities from tropical cattle in Woodstock, Queensland, Australia - Gonzalo_03 | ecosystem: Host-associated > Mammals > Digestive system > Stomach > Rumen ... | reverse complement strand
CCACACAGTGGAACGGCTATGCGCAAACATTCACACAACATCCGTAAAAGCATGAAAGAATACAAATATACCATCAATGGTAACAAGTATGAGGTCGTGGTAGGCGATATCAAGGATAATATTGCCATGCTGACCGTTAATGGCGAGACCTACACTGTTGAAATGGAGAAACAGCCCGAGCCGGAGAAAAAGAAGCCAGTCGTGAAGGCTGCTACTGCTGCCAGCGACGATGCTCCTGCTGCCAATAAGGCTGCCGTTAATAAGGCAAATGCTATTAAGGCTCCACTTCCTGGTGTGATCACCGATGTCCTTGTGGCTGAAGGCGACGAGGTGAAGGTGGGTGACACTGTGGTTGTGCTGGAGGCTATGAAGATGGCCAACAACCTGACTGCAGAGAAAGCTGGTAAGGTAACCGCCGTATGCGTAAAGGTTGGTGAGAGTGTGATGGAGGACGACGCTTTGGTTGTCATCGAATAAACATCATCTATCCATATGAAGAGAGAATGGGCACACAGCTCATTCTCTCTTTTTTGTTCTTAAAATTTGAATCAGTTACTTCGTGATTCTGATCCAATCTGCGTCTATCCAACCGCGATCACATTGGGGATCGGTCTCGGCAGCGATGAAGCCGAACTTGGCACCAATCCACTTACCTTCTTTCATCTGGAACTCATCGCCGCAATCAGAGAACTTCTTACCATCCTGACTCCAGGCAAAACGGAGTTTGGAATCAGCCACTTTCATGCGAAGATAGATATCCTCGTGGATGCCTGGCTTATAGTCGATTTTGTCAACAGCCGTAGGCTTCAGCGTAGCAATCACCTGTTCTGACTGTGGTGTACCCTTATCAGCAGCCTTACAGGTCATCTGCACCAATTGGAAGTTCTCTCCCACCCGTTTGACGACAAATGCAGAATAGTCGAGTCCCATCATGATCAAACCACCAAACTGTCCATCGGCCTTGGAGGTCATACGCAACTTCGCTGTGACAGTGAAAGCATCGGCAGGCGTCTTTTGAAGCAGCAAGTTAGGCACTTCCCAGAAGTTCTTCCAATTCTCAGAGAGTTTATAAGTAAAGATACGGAAGGTTCCGAAAGCCGTAGGCATACCGAACGCTTGATTGTAATTGGCGTGCCACTGCCACTGAAGCCCCATCAGAGGAATATTGAACTCGTCGTTCTCCACAGGATTCATAATCACATTTGAAGCACTCTTGGGCTTCTGATAAGTGGTGACAGGCTCGCCCTTTTTACCCATAATTGGCCAACCAGAGGTCCAATCGACAGGATTGAGATGTACCACACGACCATAAGCTTCCTTATCCTGAAAGTGCAGGAACCAATCTTCACCATACTTCGTGTGAATCCAACCGCCTTGATGAGGACCGTTGATATTCGTATTGCCCTGAGCTAAGACAATCTTGTGTTCATAGGGCCCATAGGGAGATTTGGAACGCATCGCCAATTGGAAACCTGTAGGCACACCACCTGCAGGACACATGATCCAATACCAACCGTCACGTTTATAGAATTTTGGGCCCTCACAGGTGCGGTTCTCTGTGCCATTGCCATCGAAGACAATCACAGGATTAGAGATAGCCTTTGTTCCGTCGGCCGAGAGTTCACGAACTGTCAGTACAGAGGCAAACTTATTGCGAGAATTAGCCCAACCGTTCACCAGATAGCATCGACCATCGTCATCCCAAAGTGGCGTCGTATCGATCATACCCTTGCCTGGAATCACAAGCAATGGTTTCTCCCACTCTCCTGCAGGATCACCCCCACGGGTCTTCACCATAAACACACCGTTATCCGGATCACCCCAATAGATATAGTACTCGCCATTGTGGTAACGAATAGACGGTGCCCACACGCCATTGCCATGAGAGGGTTTGTCGAACATCTCTTTAGGTTCCAACTCCTTCACCGCATAGTTGATAATCTCCCAGTTCACCAAGTCCTTGGAATGAAGAATTGGCAGACCAGGGATGCACTGGAAGGAAGAAGCCGTAAGATAGTAATCATCACCACTGGGACCCACACAGACATCAGGGTCGGAATAGTCGGCATTGATGACTGGATTGGTAAACGTACCGTCGCCATTATCAGGCGACCACACTTTAGATTTGTACTGGGCACTTGCCATCATCGGCAAGGCCAAAGCCAAGTAGATTAGTTTGAATTTGTTCATCGTTTGCTTATCTTCATTTTGTAAATATTTGAATCGTATTCTATCTTCATCAATTTGGGTAGTCCTGAAGTGAGTTCCGTGAGACTGATAGCCACATGGCCCATGGTACGTCGGAGGTTGATTTCAACACAAGGATGCAACAGGAAACCATCGCCATCATCACGCCTGACCACCATCATATCAATACCAAAAACACCCGTATATTGATCCTTCAGCCATGAACCCATCTTGGCGCATATCTTTTGTTGAACAGTTTTTAATAAATCAATTGGTATATAACGACTTATCAAGTTCTCCTTTTCTTCTTCTGAAGCAAGAATATTACCCGTATAGGCACCGTTGGAAGTCTGGAAGAGAGAGAGACCGATATAACTGACCGAGCCGTTACCATCGCTCACGAATTCCATACCGAAATCCTTCACCTTGTTGTAGTAAGGTTCCACCATCACAGAACCCTGTTTGACAATCACGTTTCGAAGCCATCCATTGTCATAGATATTCACATCGTCTTCCATAAAACGGACGCCACGTCCGCTGCTGCTCCAGGGAGCCTTCACAACAAGATGTTCGCCACTATGAAGTCGATCAATGATGTTTTCAATCTGATCCGTCTCACAAGAACTTCCGATGACACCAGGCATCTGTAGGTAGTCTAACAACTGCATAGCGTAACGACGATGAGACAATTGGCGGATGTCGTCGATCTGAGTCACTGTAGGCAAGACAGCTGCATCGACGCCCCAGCGGATGAGATAGGCACGGATGGCCAGATCCCACCCCCAGACATCAACAGCAGTAAATTTGTATTTGCAGATCTGCTCCTTTGCAATATAATGTCCAAAAGGACGACGCGTCAGGCGCAGGAACCGACGTTCGGCATCCTCGACATTCTCCACCAACACAAAATCATCGGCTGCTGCCCAGATAGCAGGAATGAATCCTAAGTCTGCGCGCAACTGACGGCCGGCATGGGGGGCTGTGAAATTACTCAGATTAGCAGCCAATGCCAAGTCATGTTCAGGGTTAAAAACAAGTAGTTTCATCTTTCAGGGGGCAAAGTTAAAGAAAATTTTTCAGTTATCAACAAAAAAATTTGGTAATATCAAACTTTTAAGTTACTTTTGCACCATGAAATATAAACCAAACTCAACTTTATGGCCGTAAAAATACTTAGTGTAGATGACGAGAGCGATCTGGAATTGCTGCTCACCCAATACTTTAGAAGGAAGATCCGTAAGGGAGAATACGAGTTCTCATTTGCCCACAATGGACTGGAGGCGCTTACCATGCTCCTGAAGAACAAAGACTATGACATCATCCTTTCGGATATTAACATGCCGGAGATGGACGGACTCACGTTGCTCACAAAAGTCAACGAGATGCGCAATCCCGCCCTCAAATGCATCATGGTGTCAGCCTATGGTGATATGGGGAATATCCGCCAGGCGATGAACAACGGTGCTTTTGACTTCGCGACCAAGCCCATTGACCTCGATGACTTGAGCATAACCATCGAAAAAGCCGTCGAGCAGATCAATTACATCCGTCTGTCTCAACAGGAGCACACCCAGCTGGAGTCGATCAAAGGCGACCTGGCAGTAGCAAGAGAAATCCAGCAGGCAATCCTGCCCCGTATCTTCCCACCATTCCCAGAGAATCAGCACCAGGTGGATATTGCCGCATCGATGAATGCTGCCAAGGACGTGGGAGGTGATTTCTATGATTTCTTCCGCATCGATGAAGATCGCATCGGTTTTGTGATTGCAGATGTCAGTGGTAAAGGTATTCCCGCAGCCATCTTCATGGCCGTCAGCCGTACGCTGATTCGCGCCACAGGCATTCGTGGTGGCAAGCCTTCTGATTGTCTGACCTATTCCAATCAGTTGCTTGCTAACGAGTCTGTGGATTGTATGTTTGTCACTGTATTCTACGGCATCTATACGATCAGCACGGGCGAAATCACCTATTGTAATGCCGGTCATAATCCACCATACATCCTAAAGCCAGACGGAAGCACCGAGGTGCTGCCCATGCCTCAGGACTTCCTGGTTGGTGCCATTGAGGGACTCGAGTATCACGACCAGCAAATGAAGCTGGAGCCAGGCGAGACTCTGGTGATGTTCACCGATGGCGTGAATGAGGCGATGGACATCGAGTTCAAGGAGTTTGGTGACGACAGACTGGAAGCATCATTAAAGAAATGTGCCGGTCAGGATTGCCAACAGATCATCGACACGGTGAAAGCAGATGTAGCCGAGTTTGTAGGTGAAGCAGAACAAAGTGACGACATCACATTGTTTGCACTCAAAAGGAAGTAGAACTAACCCGTTTTAAGCTGCGTGGATAAGAAAGTCGTTATTACTGGTGTTATAAGCCTTATCTTGGGTGGCGCTACTGTTATGGCATTCAAGGGTTGGGACTCGTCTGAGAAAGAGAATATTGACGAGCTGAAAGCCCAATTGGAGGTCCTGCAACGACGGGATAAGCAGTCTGCCGTTTTGCAAAGCGTCAGTAAGCAAATGGAGGAGATCGCTTACGAACAGAAGAAGATCTCTGATGAACAGCGTGAAGAGGCAGAAGAACAAACCAAAGTGGCCAACGAGATGCGACAACGTTCTGAAGAAGAACGGCATAATGCTATTATCGCCCAACAGAATGCGGTTGCTTCGGAGCGAAAAGCACTTGATGCCTATGATGTAGCGGAGAATCAGCGACTGGTAGCGGAAGATGCCAGACGTACGGCAGAAGCACTCAGTTACCTGGCGTTGGGGCGTTCACTTGGTGCATTAGCGCTCACGCAATTCAGAGCAGGAAATCAGGAAATAGGCGATCTACTGAGCTATGCGTCCTATCTTTATACGGAAAGATATCATGGTGATGTGTATTATCCTGCTATTTATCAGGCCCTCTCTCAATCCAGTCAAAGCAAGGATGAATGGAACCGTCATAGTGATGCAGTCTATAACCTTGAATTTATGCCAAAGAGCGATAACAAATTGGTTTCTATCAGCAGCTATGGTGAGATCCTCTATCATGAGGTCAGCGGTAACCAATTGAAGACGACTACTCTTTTCAAAGACAGGAACTACGACTTCCGCGACATTTTAATCAATCCAAACAATAGCACCATTTACGTCATTAGTCGCAACGGTTATCTGTATATTAAAAACGGAAATGACGTAAAACTTCTAGAAGTGCCACTGGTAAAACCCTTTAAGATACAGACATGTTTAGACGAGAGATATCTGTTGCTGAGTGGTGAAACGAATCTGGCACTCTTTGACCAGACCACAAACACCATTGTAGGCACTAAAGAATTGGATTATAAAGTGGTATTGTCAGCCCGCTTGGAGCATATGCCATTGCTTTTCGATGACAAAGGGCGCATGCACATCGTCAAGGATCTGAACAAGATCGAAACCCGGAAGGTTCCTATTTCTGGTCAGGTTACTGCCTTTGCCTCCTCTAATAGCTCCGGTTTAGAAGCTTATGGTATGAAGGACGGCACTATCTATCTTTACGACAAGAATAAGAACGTCCGCAAACTGGTAGGCCATCGTTCACGCGTTTCCAGGCTCAGAATTTATCAGAACCGTATTTTCTCCTCCAGTTACGACGGTACCATCAACCTCTGGATAGCCACTAGTGAAAAGATTGAGCCCATCACATTGTACACCTCAAACAACTGGATACTCTACTTCAACTACGACCGTTCAAAGAATTATCTGTGGTTAGGTGATCAGAAAGGAAGTTTGTCTCAGGTCTTGATCTCTGTGCCTATGATGGTGGAACGCATCAAGCACAAGCTGAAGCGCAACTTTACGCAAGACGAATGGAACTACTTTATTGGTGAGAAGATACCATATGAGTCGTTTATTTCTACAAAAGGAAAGGAGGCCAAACGATGAGACGAGCATTACTCTATGGCATGATGCTGTTGTGTTTTTGCATGGCTGCCGCCCAAGGCATACCTTTCATCAAGAACTATACATCAGACGACTACCATGCCCATAATCGCAACTTCGATGTAATCACTACAGATGACGGTAGTGTCTTTATAGCCAACTTCGAAGGTCTATTATATTATAACAATGTGGAGTGGCGTATGATCCACACACCTGGTATCACTCGCGTCACTGTGATTTATAAGGATAAGAACAATGACATTTGGGCTGGAGGCTATAACTATTTTGGAAAGATACAAAGAAGAAATAATGGTGAGTTGTATCTCCAGACCGTTGGAAAGCAGGGCGCTTTCAGAGGAGAAGTACAGGAAATATGGGAAGAGAAAGATAATTCATTGAATTTCTTTGTCAACGACGGAAATATCTATGAAGTCAAAGACAATCAGTTTCATGTTAAAAAGCAGATCAGTACAGAGCGCTTAGGCATCGGCCTTTCTGATGTTGTGGACATTGACAAACTTGAACAAACAGGTAAGGCAGAAGTCTTATCGGATATCACCCAGAGAGAGCCGTTGGGAAATGGTCTGGTGGCTGTCGTCAAACGTGGACAAGGTCTTGTGATCACTGATGACAATGGTAAGGAGCTATATACTATCACAGAAGAAAACGGACTCTGTACGAACAGCGTGGTCTATATCGCCTACGACGGTCACGGAAGGCTCTGGGGATCTACCGAGAACGGAATCTTCTCGATTGCCATACCATCAGCCTTCTCTTATTTCACACGTAATGAAGGACTGTCTGAAGAAGTGCTTTCCATCGCAGTGTTCAACGGAAAGAAATATGTAGGCACCATTGACGGTCTGTTCTGTCAAGAAGGCAAGAAGTTTGTAAATATTGGCCTCGGTAATCATGCTTGTTGGCAACTGACCGTAACCAGTCAAGGGCTGCTGGCTGCCACATCTAACGGTATCTATTGTTTAACCTCCAATGGTACCATCAGGCAATTGTCTTCTATGGCATCCAACTCCTTCCTTGACCTTGGTACAGAGATTCTGAGTGGCGAGATTGACGGTGTTTATGCCATCAACAAGGCAACTAATACCAGAAACATGGTTTGTAAATTGGAGAAGGTGACTAAGATCATCAAAGATCAGAAAGGCGTTATCTGGCTTCAAAACATCTATGGTGAGGTATGGTGTAAGCAAAGCAACGACAAGGAGTTTCATTCCTACCATTCTAAGACTAACGACGCCTCCACGATTGTTCCTACTTTGAATTCCATCATGGTAGTGGGAGCAGAGGCGGAAAAGCCATTCCCCTATCCTCTTTTCTCTTATTTGGATAATACTGGCATCACATGGTTGACTAACAGCGAAGGAAAATCACTATACAGATGGAAAGATGGTAAGGATCTGGAAGATTTGAAGTTCCTGCTCAGGCCTATCGAAAAAGTGACAATACGTGCCATGTTCGTTCAAGACAATGAAGTTTGGTTAGGTAACGACGCCGGATTTACGATCATCAATACGCAGGAGAACGATCCTGCACTCAATACCCAACCCAAGTTGCTGATACGCACTATCAAACTGAGAAACGACAGTGTGGTCTGGGGCGGTTATGGAGAATTGCCAACCTCGCTCTTCTTTAAGAGTAAAGAGAATCATCTCACCTTTACCTATTCACTCGACTTTGAGACAGTGATCGGCGAAAACCTATATCGCTATCAATTAAACGACGGAAACTGGAGTGCATGGGCTGATGATAAAGACGTCGAGTTCACGAACCTGCCTTATGGCAGTTACACCCTGAAGATTCAAGGACGTGACGGCTTCGGCCATGAGACGGAAGTCGTATCCTTCGATTTCAACATCGCCTATCCTTTCTATCTGAAATGGTATATGATTTGCTTATATATCCTTCTTTTCGGTGCTTGCGTCTATGGATTGGTTCAACTGAGACTGCGCCAGTTAGAGAAAGATAAGCAACGACTGGAGAAAGTGGTACAGGAACGTACGGCAGAGGTTGTGAAACAGAAGGACGAGATTCAGGAGAAGTCTGAAAGTCTGGAGAAAGCTCTCGACGACTTGCATAGTGCTCAGAACCAGTTGATCCGTCAGGAGAAGATGGCCACAGTCGGTAAGCTGACACAAGGTCTGATTGACCGTATCCTCAATCCGCTCAACTATATCAACAACTTCTCGAAACTGTCTCAAGGTCTCGTGAAAGATATTGAGGCGAATATTGAGGATGAGAAAGACAACATGAGCGAAGACAATTATGAAGATACAATAGATGTCTTAGGTATGCTGGATGGCAATCTGCAAAAAGTCGGTGAGCATGGTGTGAACACCACCCGCACGCTGAAAGCGATGGAAGAGATGCTGAAAGACAGAACTAGTGGTGTGGTTGAAATGGATCTGACTTCTGTTTTCAAACAAGACGAAGAGATGGTCGGCAAATACTATGCAGAGGAGATTGCCCAATATCATATAGCTACGAAATTCAACTATCCTGAGTCTAGTGTACTGGTGCATGGTAATCCCGATCAGTTGAGTAAAACTTTCATGAGTATGATTGGAAATGCCATTTATGCCATCGTGAAGAAAGCACAGCGCAAGCCTTACGAGGCAGTTTTATCACTGGATGCCACAGTTGCCAATGGTGTAGTTACCATCGTGATCCGAGACAATGGTATTGGTATTGAAGAGAAGATCATCGATAAGGTCTTCGATCCCTTCTTCACCACGAAGACCACAGGCGAGGCCTCTGGTATCGGACTTTATCTAAGCCACGACGTCATACAGAACTATGGCGGTAACATCTCTGTTGAATCGGTCAAAGACGAATATACTCAGTTTACGATTACATTGCCCGTCATAACCCAATAAGCTATGGAACAAGAAATTAACAACCTCAAGAAACAACTGCAGAAACAAGAGAAGTTAGCTTCTCTGGGAATACTCAGTGCAGGTATTGCTCACGAGATTCAGAATCCGCTTAACTTCGTGATTAATTTCAGCAAGATGTCAGACAAGTTGCTGAAAGACCTCACAGAGATTTTGGAAGACAACGCAGACAAGCTTCCAGAAGAGGATCGTGATGATCTGGAGGATATCGTAGCAGATCTCAAGGAGAATATGGGAAAGATTGTAGAGCACGGAGAACGGGCTATCAGTATCATTCGTGGTATCCTGCTTGTATCGCGAGGCAAGGAGAACGAATACCTGCCGACTGATGTCTGCAAACTGGCAAAAGAATATGTTTGGCTGAGTTATCATGCCATGCGTGCCAATCACAAGGACTTCAATGCCAGCATCCACGAGCAATACGAGGAAGGTATGCCCCAGATGATGGTCATCCCACAGGATTTGAGTCGCGCCATTCTCAATATCATGAACAATGCGCTTTATTCACTGTGGAAAAAATCGCAGAGCGCGCCTGACGATTATAAACCCGAGGTCAGCATCAATGTCAGCAAGCAGGATAACAACTGTATCATCACGATGACTGACAATGGAATAGGCATGAACGAAGAAGTGAAACAGAAGCTCTTTGAAAACTTCTTCACCACGAAGCCTGTCGGCGAAGGAACAGGCCTTGGTATGAATATTGTACGCGACATCATTGAGAATAAGCACCATGGCAAAATCACCTTCGAATCAGAAGAGGGCCAAGGTGCCAGTTTCACATTCACGATACCCATTACCAAATAGTAGATGCCACAACCAAACACTGCAAAGTTCATTCTCAGGCTTTTAGACTCATTCAAGACGAATGAAGACAAAATTGCTGTCGTTGACCAGAATGGCCAGCGACAGACCACATATAAAGAGCTCTTCACAATGGCTTGCAAAGTGGTTGGTTACTTACAGCAGAAAAACTATCCGGCCCACTCATTCATAGGCATTTGTCTGCCGAGTTCCATGGAGTATGTGGCAGCCGAAATTGGCATTTGGTTGGCAGGACATGCCATCGTCCCGATGGGCGACAAATATCCCAAAGACCGCATTGACTATATCATGCATCATTGCGAATCTCCATTATTGATTAATGACGATGTCATTCAGGCAATAATGAAGACAGAACCTGCAAAAAACTATGTACTTCCGAATGAGGAAGAAATTAATGCACTTTTCTATACATCAGGTAGTACAGGTGTCCCTAAAGCAGTGATGACCACCTTCGCATTCTATAGGATTTCTCCCACATATGAATCCTTCGTCGATGAGCAAAATGTTACCGTAATGGGTATCACTGCTCCCATGTTTTTTGTTGTCAGTAAGCAATTATATATAATTATTGTCAAAGGTGGTATAGCCGACCTCATTCCTGCAGAGACCATTAAGGATATTCGTCTGTTTGAAACCTATCTAGACGAGCACCAGATAGAGTTTGTTTTTATTCCTCCTACAGCCCTCGTTTACTTTCAAAACAAGTCGTCCCATCTAAAAATTGTCACTACTGGAGCCGAACGACTCTCAGGAGTCGGTCCTTCAAATTATAAGATTTATAACTGCTACGGCCAGACAGAAACTGGTGGCTTTACTTTTTCCTTTCTCGTAGATAAAAAATACGAAAACACACCTATCGGTAAGCCCGATGTAGATGTAGAGTACTGCATTTTGGATACAGAAGGACAGCCTGTCGCACCAGGGGAAGAAGGCGAATTGTGTGTTCGGGGACCGTTTACCTCTGGTTATTACAAGGAGCCAGAGCTTACAGAGAACCTCTTCCGTGGTGGATGGTTGCATACTGGAGATATCGTTTGTCAACAACCCGACGGTAATGTCATCTATGTCAATCGTAAGGACTGGATGGTAAAAATCAACGGCCAGCGAGTTGAACCTGGTGAAGTTGAAGCGGTTATAAAACAAATTGACGGTATAAAAAATGCAATCGTTAAAGGCTTTATCACAAAGGACAGGCAGTTCCTGTGTGCCTATTACATCGCCAACGACAACATCTCGGATGATTCTATCCGTGAGTATTTGCGCTCCAAGTTGCCATCTTATATGGTTCCTGCCTATTTTGTGAAGATGGACAGCTTTCCTCTTCTTCCTAGTGGGAAGACAGACCGTAAAGCACTGCTTGCGCCTTCCGATAAGACAAAAGGGATCGTTCGGCCGCCATACGCTGAACCTAC
>Ga0265300_10004390_pt1 | contig 11248 bp, 13 predicted proteins | sample AusTroGonzalo_MG_FD_193482 | JGI IMG/M metagenome (GOLD analysis project Ga0265300, IMG submission 193482) | Bovine rumen microbial communities from tropical cattle in Woodstock, Queensland, Australia - Gonzalo_03 | ecosystem: Host-associated > Mammals > Digestive system > Stomach > Rumen ... | reverse complement strand
GGTAGATTTTACATAAACCAAGCGACACGCCATTCTGAACGCCCACAAGCCCTTCTGAGGCCCTTTCTGCCTTCTCTGGGTTAATCTGCCTAAATCCGTAAAAATCCGCTTAAATCGGCTTAAATCACTTCAAATTTTCCTTTCTTCAATCATCTTTTGGTATCTCCCTAAGAGGGAGCCAGCACAAGCAAGAACCTGATTTTTAATAGGTTTCCTGATGTGGTATGGGTTGCAAACCTTGACAAAACCTTTTTTCTTTTCTTTTTTCTCTCTTAATAACATCAAAATAGTTTCTTTTTTCCATGATATTATCCATTTCACATTCTATATTTTTTTGATAATCTATAATAAATTTGATGAAACCTAATACAAAAACCAAAGAAGCAAAAAAAGCTAGATGAAACCGGTTGCATATAACCTGTCGAAACGTTTTGACAAAAGGGGAAATACTATGGATAAAACTATGATGTCTATTGCAGACTACGCCAGAACAAGAAGAATATCTCAAACAGCTGTTAGAAAACAGATTGCCAGGTATGAGGAAGAACTAAAAGAACATATCTTTGCAACAAACAGAAGAAGAATGCTGGATGATGTGGCCATATCGTTTCTTGATTCTCACAGAATGTCAAGAGATATTATCATAGAACAGGCCGACGAGGTGGTAAGGCAAGAGCTGGAAGAATCCAAGAAGAAAATAGAGCTCATGAATGAAAAAATGATGAAGCTCTATGAAGCCATTGTTACTCTTCAGCAAGAAAACAGGGAGCTTATCGCTTCAAGTACAAAAAGCAGCTTGTTGTTAGAGATGAAAACAGAGGAATCAGAAAGCCTAAAAAGTCAGATGGAAGAAGCAAAGAAGGAAGCTGAAAGTTATCAAAAAACAGTTTTTGGATTATATCGGAAGATGAAAAAATGAAGCAAAACCCCAAGAATGGAAGGCTGAATTTTACAAACCAATTATTGAAGGTAGTAGCAGAAACATATTATCAGGGATTATTCCAGGGACAAAATTTTACCATAATAAAAAAATAATCCTGGAAGATTCAAAAGGAGGTTTTTTTCCCATGGAAAAATATCTTGCAGGAAAAAAACATATATGATACTATCGCCATAGAGACGCCCATACCGTCTCACAAAGAGATACAAGGCAGTCACATATGACACACAAAAACCCTGGGTGCGGCAACATCCAGGGTTTTCTCGTCCCAATTTGAAAATGGAAGGGCTTAGGTCCATAGGCTAGTTACCGCTTCTTCAGGCTGTCTAACCATTTGATGATGTAATGGCAAATTACACCGCCCACAACAGCTACTAAAAGAGATACAACAAAATCAGCCACGTATGACACCTCCTTCCTGATACCAGTATAGGAGTGGTAACACTATTAGTATTACATATATTTTTTGTTTTGGCTTGCCCATATAATATATTTTCTTGCTATTGCCTGGTGAAAAAGTTTTAAAAGTATTTGTAAAGAGGGAATTATTGTTAATTAAAATTCCTATCATACATACAATGTTTTTTAAGAGAGCCCTTCATGGGCTTTTTTTTGCGGCTCCTGAGGGTATTTAGTATATATTTTGCGGATAATTAGTATAAGTTTTGCGGATAGCTCTATATATCTTTTATTTCCAGGGAGCTTTTGTTTATGCGATTCCTGAGAATATTTGGTACCCAAAATCGGGAAGGGTTTTATCTAAAAATTGTCGATATGCTTTTTGATTTTCAAGAAAAGAATTTTTGCATCACTCTCTATATATCTTTTAATCTATCTTTTAAAAAGTATCTTTTAGGATTCCAGGGAGCTTTTGTTTATGCGATTCCTGAGAATATTTAATCTAAGTTTTGCGGATAATTTATCTATGTTTTGCGGTAATTAATCTAAGTTTTGCGGTAATTAATCTATATAGTATTGACATTATAGATTAAATGTAGTAGTATGACCTTGAGGAAGGAGGTGAATAAATGAGAGAAAAGGAAAACACAAACATAGTAAAGTATCACAACGACCTGAATGAGCTGACTTTTCAGAGATTTGGACAAGTAGACTTTGACTTTTTTATGGTTTTATGTTCCAAGCTGAAAGACTCCGGAAGCAATAGGCTTGTTATTTCTTTTGATGAGTTTAAAAAATTGGCTGGATATAGCCCTAAGAACTCAGAAGCAAGGTTTATCAATAGTCTTCAATCTATGAATCAAAAGCAGCTTCTTTCTACCGGGCTGATAAGACAGGGAAACAAGATAAAACAGTTTGTTTTGTTTACTGAATTTGAGATTGACCCGGATGAGAAAATCATAACGGCAAAGGTGAACAGTGATTATATGTATATTCTGAATGAAGTGACAAAGAACTTCACCAGGTTCGAACTTGAGGAGTTTATAAGGCTTGAGTCTAAGTATTCTAAGACACTTTATAGGCTTTTAAAGCAGTTTCGGACAACAGGGATATACAGGGTTACCCTTGATGAGTTTAAAAGGCTGTTTGGAGTTTCTAAGGGGTATAGCAACAGATTAATACTAGATAAGATTATCAATCCGTCTGTTAAGGCCCTGGCAAAACACTTTGGAAGCCTGGAATGTAAAGTGCTGTACGAAAAGAAGCCAGGAAGGCCAGTAAAGGGCTATGAATTTACTTTTGAACCTGAAACAGTGCCAAGAGTCGGCACGGCCGCAGAGATGCCAACGCAAAAGAAACAAAAGAAATCAAAAAACGCCTTCCATAATTTTGAACAGCGTGATTATGATTATGACGAGCTGGAAAGAAAGCTGGAAGAGCTGAAAAGAAACAATTAAAAAGCCTATTCCGAAAAGCGCCGACCAAGCAACAAAACGGAACAGGCAAGCCCCAGCGAAAGGAGCCAAAATATATTATATCATGGTTCCCTGGGAGAAAGAAAGGAGAAATCATGAGAAACATTGCAAAGCAGATTGAAAAGGGAAGAATTGTTTGTGAGGATACGCCAAGCCTTGACCTTCATGCTTATGAAATGAGACAATTTTATGAGATGTTCAGAGAAGATGAAGAGAAGCATGGAAGAAGCAATGCTCTGTTCTGCCTTATCAATAACGTATATATGATGGGGGTTTCTGTGGGATACAGAAAAGGAATCAGAGATAGTGAAAAATTAAATGTATAAAAAAAGAATTTTAACAGTATAGCAAGCATACAAGGGCCCTACAGCTTTATAAGTTGTGGGGCTTTTTTGTGCTTATGGACAGCATGAACACAATGTTCAAGGCCTTGTCCATGGTGTACCTCATGTACATGGGGGCTGTACCTCATGTTCATAGTTGGAACATCATAAGAACCTCATGTTCCAGGATGCGACAATCATTCCGTATTTTAGGCCATAAAATCATAGAAATATCCGTAAGCAAGGTACGCATTTTGTAATACAAAATATCACTTGTTAGGGGAACCCTAAAACCCTGTCCATGGTGTACCTGGTGAACGCGTGCGACACAGTAAGGCCCTACAACATCAATTAAGGTGCTATAGGGCCTATTCTATGGATTGACTATAAAAAGGCTTCCTGAGGCTTCTGAGAGCTCCCGGAAAGGCTTATTTTTCTTTCTTGGCCTTCCATTCTTGGAAATCATGTTCTTCTCTTAGGCGGGTTAAGATGCTTGTTATCCGGTTCTGGTAGTGTTGCATCCTTAATTCTTGGATTTCTTCTTTTTCTCCATCTTCAAATCTTATTACCTTTCTTTCTTCCAGCTCCCCAGGAAGCTTCAGAACTAAACATTTTCTCATGAAATACAAAAGATTCTCTTTGTTTTCCAATAGCGGGCTTTCTCCCGACTTGTAAAAGTCTGATTTCCCAGGGGTAAAGAAGTTTACCATGGAAAGTTGTTTCTCTGGAGCCTTGACAAGAAATTGGGTTTCAAGAATATAATTCAGCATTTCAATATTTTCTTTGTGACTCTCCTGTTCTCCCTTTGCTAAGAATTTCAACACTTCCAAGGCCTTCTCTGATAATCCGGTTTCCTGGCAGATGAATTTATTATCATGGGTTTTATATTCTTCTCTGCCCAGCAGATAATCTGTAGAAACACGAAAGAGCTCTGCTAGCTTTTCAAGGTGGTAAGTATCAGGCTTTCCTTTCCCGCTTTCCCAGTTATGAAGGGATTTGATTCCGCATCCTATTTCATTTGCCAGGGTTTCCTGGGTGTATCCATGCTCTTTTCTTAACTTTTTTAAATTAGAATCTTGATTCTTCATCTTTCAACACTCCTTTTTACAAAACAGGTATTTTATTACCGATTTTTATATTATTAATTAAATAAATAAGTAAAAACTTGTAATTTACTACTGGTTTCACCCATATTATAATACATTTAGAAGCCAACAACAACAACAATTTAAAGAAATTCAGAGGAGAATTTATGGAAAGAAAAGCAAATATCAAAATTAGAAACGCCTTAAAGGAAACAGGGCTCCACCAGTGGGAACTGGCGCTTCTCCTGGGGGTAGGGGAATCAACACTTGTTAGGAATTTGAGGAAAGAGTTACCAGAAGAGGAGCAAGAAAGAATTATTTCATTGATTCACAAGGCCGGGAAGGAGAGCGCAGAATGAATAATGATATGGTTCAGAAAAAAGAAATTCACAAGATGTTAGAGGAACGCTATGGAGAGCTGGTAAAAATCCGCCCGCCATTCAAAGTAGAGAGAGCATATTTTGTCGAGAATGGATGCTGCCCTGGTTTGCCAGTTGCGCTTGTATCTAACATACGGCCTGATGGAAGCAAAAATTATGCTGCTCAATGTTTGTGTGGGTGCTGGGCTACCGGTGGTTCCCGGTCAGCTGATGAAGTAATAGAGGAATATCGCCGGCAGAGCTTCAAGGAAAATTATTGGCGGAAGAAATATAGTCCAGAGCTCCAGCGCGTGTTGTGGGCCCTATATGCAAGATGGATACATGAGCCGAATGTAAGCCAGGTCGAAGTGAAATTATATTTCAGGAAGGCGGGGAAAGTACATCTTGAAACTATCTCTTGGGCAGGATTCGTAGATGAAGAGATTTTTGGCATGAGGAATGCGGTCAGGGAGAAAGAAACTTCCTACGAATTTAACCGGATTCTTGAGGTTTTGGAAGACTGCTGGATAACCGAACCCCAAACTGATTTAGCGATTTCGGAGCTTTATTTTCAAAACAGGGAAGGCGAGCCTCACAAGGAAAAAATTATATGGTCAGCCAGTATCGATGATTTGGTGGGGTGAGGGTATGAACAAGTATATTCACTTCGATGAGGAACAAATAAGAAAAGAAATCAGCTACAAGGAGCCAGGACTTTATGAGCTTAGAATTATCATGAATGATTTTTTCAGCACCAAATTATCATGTTACTTTCACTCTGAAGAACCTGATTCCATGATTAAGCAGATGCTGAGCTGGAAGTATCCTGATAATTGTTGCATAAATTGGTACCTTACAATAAATCCGGTAAGGGCCTATTGTGAGGCAAGGGAACAGTTTAATTCCTTGCGAAAAGTGCGGATTATGACAGAAGCAGAAGATATTGAAAAGTTGACCTGGTTTGCAGTCGACATTGACCCGGAGCACCCACGCGGGGTATCGGCTTCTGAGGCGGAAAAGGAAACAGCCAAGGCCCAGGCTTTAGCGGTTTGCAAATATATGAGGGAAGCTGGATTCTCATGGCCTGAAGTTGTTGATTCTGGCAATGGATACCATCTCAAATACAGGATTGACCTTGAGAATACAGAGCCTAATAGGGAGATGCTACGGAACATGAACAGAGTTCTGGGAGAGCGGTTCCCATTGGTAGATGCGGCGGTTAAGGATGTATCGCGGGTTTTAAAGCTTCCAGGAACCATGGCTATGAAGGGAAGAAGCACGCAAGAGAGACCCTTCAGAATGGCGCGGATACTTAGAGAACCATGGGTAGATGGTGAGGGGAGTGGAGATGATTGAATAATAATAGGGTTCTTTCTCAGGAAGTTGCAAGATTTACTTCTCAGAGAAAGCAGAAACAAGAAGAGGGAGCAAGCCGAGCAAGGCCCGGAGCATGGAAGCCCGGAGAAATAAAGCCCGGTTCTTATTCTGAGGAATGGCTGGAAGGTGTTCTTGCTGAAGCTGCGGTTCCTGTCTATTACACAAAACTTGATAGAGGCACAACAGAATTTTATGTTCCATGCCCTAATGAGGCGGCCCATACAAGCCCCACTAATCGCGGGGATTCTTACGTTAAAATCTACAATGGCCATGGTAAGTTTCATTGCTGGCATTCTCATTGCCAAGATATAAAATTCTCTGACTTTGCAAGGGCCTGGGGGATTGAATATAGGGCAAGGGCTAAGCAGAGCGCCAGCACAGATAATAATTATCTTCCTGAGTTTTTCGAATGGAGAGAAACAAAGGAAGGCTCCCGGCGGGCAACAAAAGTAATAGATATCCAGGTATGTAATTGGATTTGCGAGAACTACCAGTTTTTCATTATGGGGGACTTGCCCTATCTTCTGAATGATACTGGCTGTTATGTACTGGATGAAGGCGGGGCTAAGCTGAAGAGAATCATTCAATCTTGTATCATGCCTCATTTATGTAAGGATGCTGTTATCTCAGGAATTTATAGGATGATTCTTTACCAAGATAAGCGGAAAAACTATGAAGAGCTGAATCAATATCCAGTTGAGTATGTGCCATTCCTGAATGGCTTCTATGACCCTATCGAAAATAAGATGATTCCTATCTCCCCAGAGCACTACCTTTTAAACCAAATACCCCATGAGTTTACACCGGGGAAACTCTTTCCCAGTCCTACTTTCAATGAGCTACTTCTTCATCAGTTGCCAGGGGATACAGAAAGGGAATTATGGCTAGAATACTGTGGGACCTGTTTTAATCGTGATATGTCTGGCCAGAAATGGATGATAATCCGGGGAGATGGTGGAACCGGCAAGAGTACCCAGCTTAATCTTCTTGCTGAGTGCATCGGAGAAGATAATATCTCAAATGAAACCCTTCAAGGGCTAAACGAACGGTTTAATGCTACGAATCTTTTTGGAAAATTTGTTAATCTGTGCGCGGATATATCCTCAGAGGATATGAAGAGAGTTGATGTTTTGAAAAAGATAACAGGAGAAGATAAGAACGGCGTTAAGTATGAGAGAAAGGGGAAAGATTGTTTTTTCTTCACTCCCTTCTGTAAGCTTCTGTTCTCTGCAAATGAAATCCCATTGAACAGGGATGAAAAATCAAATGCTTTCTATCGGCGGCTCCTGGTTACAGTGATGGATAAGAAGCCGGCAAAGGTAGATAGAAGGCTTTCGCAAAAGCTAAAAGAAGAAATACCAGGGGTTATCTATCAGTATATGGAGGCCCTGAGAAGGTTTTATAGAAGGGGAGGTTCTTACCCTCAGAGTCTTATTTCTGATTCTGAGGTTCAACGGCTCAGGAAGTCAGCGGATTCTGTTATAGCCTTCTTTGATGAAATGCTGGTGAAGGATGCAGAAGGCCAGATTGAAAGAGGGGAGCTCTACAAGGCCTATACAGACTATTGCAAACAGGAAGAAAGACTCTACCCAGTGACCAGGAACCGCCTTTTTGAACGGTTCAGAGATTTGGGAATCCCTGAGAAACAGAACCATGGAAAAAGATTCTTCACTGGCCTTTGCTTCCATGATGAAGGATTTTCAGAGGAATCAGAAGAAAATATTCCATTTTGGAATAAGTAGGAGCAGATTTGGGTGCAGTTTGGTGCAGTTTTTTTTAAAAAGTGCACCCAGAATATTGTTTATTTATGCGGTTCTTGGCAGGAAAAGCAGAAAAAGCACCTTTCATAACTCATTATGTGAGAAAAATTTATATATAAAATAAAATATATATAATCGGCTGAAAATATGCTTTTTCTGCTCCTTCTGCTCCAAATACAGAAAAAGAGGGAAAGGAGAGAAGAAGAACAGACAACAGAAAAAGAATCAGAGAAAAAAGAAAAATGACCACCAAAGGCAGCCAAATTTCCCAAAAAAGATAAACCTAGAAAAAATATAAAATGTATGGGGGCTTGCTGTCAATGGTACAAGAGAATCTAACCAATGAGCAACTTGTAATGATAATTCAAGAAGGTGGTGATTGCTCAATTAATACCCTTGAGGAACTATGGAATAAGAACCTGGGAGTGATACAAATCTATGTGAAAAAATATAGTGGAATGGCAGAAAGTGAAGATTTGACCCAGGAAGCCTATTTTGCCTTGTATGCTGCGGCTAAGAACTATTGCCCAGGGAAGAGCACCTTTTCTTCCTATCTTGGCTATTGGCTTTCTTCCAGGCTCTTGAAGTATTGCAGAGAGAACCAGGGAGCAATGAGAATCCCAGAATGGAAACACGCTCTCTTGTATCAATTCAGGAAAGAAAAAGAAAATTTTGAACAGAGCTTTGCCAGGGAACCAACATTCCAAGAGCTCCAGGAACTTCTGGGAATATCAAGAGAAGAACTTGACCAGGTGCTTTTCTTGGATGCTACCACAAAATCATTAAGCTTATCTTCTCCGATTAAGTCAGAGGAAGGCGAAGAGATAACCCTGGAAGATACTATCCCGGCTCCGGAGAATATGGAAGAAGAGGCAATAGAGAGAGAATTTCAAGAAGAAATGAAAAAAGCTGTTCATGAAGAACTGGATAAGCTTCCACCGGAACAGAAGGCCGCAATTAACCTTGTGTATTTTGATGGGCTTACTCTACAAAAAGCGGGCGCGGTTATGGAAGCAAAAGCGCACCAGGTACAAGGAATGATAGTAAAGGGATTCAATACTCTCAGAGCTAAGCCAGCAAAAAGATTAAGGCCATATATCAGAGATGAAGCGCTTACTATGGCTTATAGAGGTTCTTTCCGCTCATTTAAGGAAAGAGGGGCCAGCGCGACAGAAAGAGCGGCCTTTAGGAACTTAGGAATCTTCTTAGAAAGACAATAAGAAATATCAAAATTTTTTAGACAAAACCGCGTTTTTGTCGTATAATGGAAGTGTAAAAACAGGAATATTCCCAGCACCCCATTTTCCAGATTGCTTACTTTCCTGGGAGTATTTTCTGTTTTGCCGCGCTCCTTATACTACCCTGGAAGGAAGGCCTTGTTCGGTTTGGGGCTTTCCTTCCACCCTACCCCACAAAAAGGAGAAAAGAGAACATGAGAAATAAAAATTCTGTAGTAAACAAAGATAAATTTGATAAATTAGTAGCTCAGCACAAAGAGCAGAAAGAGCAGAAAGAAAAGGTTGTAAAAGAATTTACTGAGAAGTATGAAGAGGCAAGAAGCACCGCAGAAAAGGCCCGGCAAGATATGAAGGAAGCTCAAAAAACCTATGACCCTACAGCAATGCTGGAAGCCAAAATCAGGCTGAACGCTTCTGAAGAGGTAGAAAAGGTTTTTGAGGAAACCTTGAACCAGGAAAAAAGAAGAAGCCTTTATTCCGGAGAAGAAATGGATTCTCTGATTCGTGAGGCCATTGGAAACTTCAATGAAATGAATGAGGCCGCCAACTATGCTCTTGGGGAAATTGCTTCTAAGATGCTTCCTATCTTGGATGATGCACAACAGCTTTTTTTGAGCACAACGGATTTCATTACTGATGTAGCTGGCATTGAAATGTCATCTCATTATATCTTCAGGCCTACTGGGTTACTGGCAAATCTTCTCAGAGAAATTAATCATGATAGGCAAGCATTTCCTGAGTATATCTCAGAAACCAAACTTTAATAACATTTCCCAGGCGGCATATGGAGTAATAGCCGCCAGCACCGGAGAGAGTGAGGGATAATGTTATATAAAGCTTTTCCTCCCTACAAGGAAACGTGCGGAGCTCTTGGCCTCCTAATCCAAGTCATTCCCAAGGGCCCCGCATTGAACCCGCAAAAAAAAGAAAAGGAATGATTCACATGAAAAAGGCGGAAGCCATAGATAAAAATATCAAAGCTTTAAAAAGAGGGTTGGATTCCAGGCGGGCAGAGCTAAAAGAATTTGACTCTAAGCCAGCATCAGAAAGAATCAGGCTGACAAAGGAAGGCTTAAACCCTCACGAATCAAAAGAAGTCAGAACAAGGAAACAGGATAAGATAAAACTGGAAGAAAGAAATAAGTTGCGCTCTAATATGAGCGCTGAAGAATGGAAAGAGGTTCAGGCTTTAGGATTATTTCTAACCAGTGAAGAATCAAAAGGCTTTATCTTTAGGCGCTCGGCTGATTCATTCTGTATTCCTGGAGAAGAGGGGGTATAGAATGACAGAGCAAGCAAAAGAAGCAAGAAGAGCTTATCGGAGAGAGTGGAACAGAAAGAACCGCGATAAGGTAAGGGCTTCTCAAGAAAGATACTGGGAGAAGAAAGCTGAAGAGCTCCGGACAACAGGAAAAAAAATAGAGAATGAATAAACCTGACAGTGAAGAGTGTTCCAAGTATGGGATACTCTTTTTTGTATATCTTGCCAGCTTACCCTTCACAGGCCTTGATGGAGCCGGGGCCCTGAACAGATATTTTCTCAGCACAATGCACAAAAAAGAATAAACCGGCAGAGGCACAACAACTTTTTACTTTTGGGTAATCGTGCGCCATGGTAAGCCTGACGGAAAATAATCAGCACCATATTAAGATGCGGGAAACCCTGATAAGCCGCGCCAGGTAAAGATGATACAACACTGGGCCATGTTAAGGGGAGGATGCGCAGAAGAACCGGCGCACCAGGTTAAGGTGAAGGGCTTCAGCAGATTGACGATATAAGAATACTAATAACTTTAATTTAGCGAATAGTTAGCCCGGTAATATATCCAAAGATAAGAGCCCAGGCAGCGCACCCAGGCAAACAGAAGCTAATCTTATTCTGTATGCTCTCAGCATACAAAAGAATATAAAAGCGTATAACTCACTACGGAATCTTATCCCAGGCAAGAAAGAACCATAGCCCAGGCCGCCCAGCTTCCCAGGCTAATCTATAGTAAGTTATATGTATCTATAAAGTATCTATAAGGGTTTTGTATGCTCTCAGCATACTATAGAGCATATAAGGAGCATATGAGAACGGATGCAGAAAAAAGTTTGAGGCGAGAGAAAAATTTTTTTATGATTGGTTCTTCTCTTGAGCTGGAAGGAAAGAGCCCAGGGAGGGAGACATAAGGGAAAGAGCAATGCCTTTTGTTTTTTCTCAAAAAAATTAAAAAAAATAAAAAAAATATTTTACTTTTGTTTTCTTTTTATCCCCCCCCATTGAAATAAAAAATGTTATGGACTATAGAC
>Ga0265300_10004388_pt1 | contig 11250 bp, 15 predicted proteins | sample AusTroGonzalo_MG_FD_193482 | JGI IMG/M metagenome (GOLD analysis project Ga0265300, IMG submission 193482) | Bovine rumen microbial communities from tropical cattle in Woodstock, Queensland, Australia - Gonzalo_03 | ecosystem: Host-associated > Mammals > Digestive system > Stomach > Rumen ... | reverse complement strand
CCAGCCTTCAGCTCATTCTGAGCATAGCCGACAACGGGAGGAGCCGCGAAAAACCCTGCAAACTCGCCATATCCGCCCTCGCCAATGTGCAGAAGAAGTGCAGAAAAGTGCAGAAAACCGCCCTCTCTGCGAGGATGGTTTCCTATTGCGCCGCAACGCAATCTGAGCAAGCTGCGGTTACAACGTTTCGAGAAAGCGGATTATAGTCGAGGTCGCCTTGTCTGGCTCAATCTGCAGCCAGTTGGCACGAGCGCTCGCAAGACGCCGCATAAACTGCCGCGAGGCAAACACATCCTTAAGCACGGACACGATCTCTGCTTTGTTCGTTGGCTGGATTCGACGGTTGGAATATATCAAGGAGTCGATGCAGACGCGCAGTTTCGTAACATCTACGAAGTCGCACAGATAGCAAAGGTCGAAGATGTCCTTGGGACGCCGTGAAAGGCGGCGATGCCGCAACAGACTCAGCAACTTCTCCGCAAATATCTGTTCATTGGGATTGGCGAGCAAATCTGCGGATGACATGCCGTCGGCGAGCGAGAAAGAAAAGTCTATCTGCTCTATTTCTTTGTGCGTATGAACGCCGATATCGAGCTTCATGCGGATTGGCGTGGAGATGCTTCCGTCGGTGACGTCAAGGTAGAGGCGCTTCCCGCGATAGTCCTCGTGGAGCAGTTCGCCTATCGTGCCGAACATGGATATGCGCACCTTTGGAAGGCAATTCAGCTTTCTCACAAAGCGGACGATCGAGACGTCTGAAATGGAGCGTTGCACAAACGCTATGTCCATGTCCATTGTGGTGCGGCGGATGTCATTGGTGACGTGGCTCATTACGATTCCGCCCTTAATCGTGCTGTGCTTTTTGAATCCACAGACATCCATTGCAAGTAGCACGGCGTCATGCGCCACCTTCGCCTGGGCTGCCGCCTGTCCGTAGCCCTGCGACACCAAGATCTCGATCTGCTCCGCGAACGGTCTCATCAGAACACCTCCTCGTAGAGTATGCGCTCAATCATGTTGCGCTTCGGGAAGAGCTGAAGATATGTGCCGATCTTCTCCTCTGACATAGCGCCAGTGCGCGAGCGGAAAGCCAAGATGACTTCTTTGTAGAGATCGGACGGCAGCTTGCTCTTCATCCTTGCCGTATCTATGAGAAGCCGTTCCAAATCGTATGTCCGCACCTTGTCGCCGCAGTAGGTGATTTCCGTAATGCCCACTGCGTGGATTTGCGCCGGGATGTAGTGCTGCCTTATACGCGGATCTTTGATTGCCGACGCGTTGGTCGGTGTTGTGAGATGGTATGCGTCAGGTATTGCGTCAGTAAGGTCATGGTAGAAGTACGCGCTTTCAAAGGACAGTATGCCTTTGGGATACTTGAACTGAATGGTCTCTAGTTCGGATACACTGCCACCGTCGGAATAAACGCCGGCCTCAACTTTTCTTAAACGACCATCAGCAATCGCCTTGTCGATCTGATAAGGCGATCCGAAGCGTTTTCTACAATCTGCGAAGCTTAGATACATTTGACCAAACCTATGTGATTCATCTCTTTTTACCTATCAACGGTCTAAATTGTATCATACCATTTGAGGAAAGGCAAGAGGGGATTTTGATGTTAACGAAACGTGGCACAAACCGGGTGTTTTTCGCTCGGTTTGAGCAACAGTGCGGGCGGCTTCTCTGTCGCGTCGTCACTTCCCGCGCTTGGGGTCGAACTTGATCTGGAGGGGCTTCTCGGGAAGCTTGCGCGTCTCTTCCCAGATGGCCTTCTGGTATTCGTTCGTCGGCGCCGGCGCCCAGCCTTCCTGGCAGGCCTCAATATACGTGGTGAACTTTGCAGGCGTTACGCCCAGCCCCTTCAAGTATGGGACAAAGCGTTCCTGGATGTCCATCTGCAACCGGCAGCCCAAGAACCGGTCAAGGTCCTCCGGGCTGGTCACGCTCGTCAGAAGGGAGTCAGGATAGTTCGAAGTCTGCGCCCCGGCTAGCAGGCAGAATCCCCGCGTCACCTCCTTCTTCACCCGCTCTGCATAAAACTGCGGCTTGCGTCCGTTCCCCTCGCGTAGACGTGCGATGTTGACCATCGTCCATTTGTCTTCTGGTGCATGGATAATGGTCGGAAGGCTCGGATCATTGACGATGAACAGTGACGCGTTGCCTTTCAGCGTCGGCTTGGGGAAGGAGAAGTCTCCTCTTTCGACGTCGATTTTCAACTTGTGTGATTTCGCAAAGGCGTCTGCCACCTCAGAAATCAAGGATTCGTCGGCCTCGTTTTGCGCGTTGACGAAGACTATCTTCCCTCGTTGGGAATTTGGGACTTGGATTTCGCCGCCAGTCCTGGCGTTCCAGCGCTTCAGCATCTGCTCGCGGTTGAGTTTCCGCTTTGTGCGCGTAGCGACATTTGTCTGGGTGTCCGCCAAAGCAACCGCCGAGACGAGAACCAAGGTTGTTATAATCAAGTGCTTCATTGTTTGCTCCTTCAATATCCGTTCGCTTTCCGCAAAAGACGCCTTTTAGCCAGGGGGCCAAATGTCATGGGGGCGATGCCTTTGCTGTCCAACAAGATGTTTGCCGATTCGATAAAGTCGTCGATGTCTTTTTCTGTCAGTCCCGGCTTGCCTGCCATTTCGCGGAAAGCCGATTCAATCTCCGATTTGTAAATCGACAGGCGTTGAAGCTCCTCGCGCGTGTTCTTCATGATGAGGGCGATGTCCTCGCCGGCATCATACCGAGCCTTGAGGTCTATTTTGGTAGCAATCATGTCACGCTTAAGCTGCGCTTCCTCCGGGGTGTCGTCCTTCGTCACGATGATGGGAGTCTCAAGTGACTTTAGGAAGTCCTGCGTAAACCAGAGCTCATATTCTGGATCCCCGACAGCCGCCGTTCCAGGCGGAACCGTCAGCAATGCAGCTATCGAATTGTCGCTTCGCGTATCGAAGATTGCATATGCAGGGCGCGGCTCGGTCTGCGACGTGTTGTTTGTGTAAACTGCAGGGGCACGGTGGTGGATGTTCCACTTCATCTTCTGTCGAAAAGCAAGGCCCTCTGGCGACTCGCGCTCCCAATACGGAACCTCCTTGGGTTGCGGCTCGGGAGCTGGCTCAACAGATTTTGGCGCGACCTTGTGAGTTGCCTCAACTATCCTTGGCGGTTTCTTTGCCGTGCCCTCGCGCGTCGCCTCGCCTTGCTTTTCCCCAAGGAAATGCCAAGCGCAGATAGCAAGAACAACTACAATCGCGCCAGCCGCAATGCCTCTTGCAACCTTTTGGGGCATCTTTTGCGTCCTTGGCTGCGGGCGCTTGCTTACCCCCTGTTCAATCCTGATGGCGGTAATTCCCCTGTCCGCCAGAAGTTTGAACAGCACCTCGCGGCTATCAGCCTCGAAGACATCCACGGCCTGTTCGCCGTCCTTGGCTCTATATGTTACGCTCCAGTTCATCTTGGCTCTAAAGAACGAAAGCCCGCCCGATTGCTCGGACGGGCTTTGCGTCATTTACGCTTCAGCGCTATTAGGCGCGACGGCGACGGAGCGCGAGGCCCGCCATGCCGAGAAGCATAAGGAGACCAGAGGTCGGCTCCGGGACGGCCGTGTACCAGCCAGCGGTTGTATATCCGCCAGCAGCATCCTTGAGCGCAGTCGAGACGCCGCCCTCGGTGAAGTTGATGGTCGCCGATCCCGTTGCTGGGCTAGATGCAGACCCCACGGACGATATGTAAAGGTAGTCCTGTCCACCGACATTTTCCGTGAAGGCGAAGATTGCATCAAGCGTAGCTGCTACACCAACACCACCGTAGTCAAACATGGGTGACTTGGTCGCAATCTTTCCTGTTGCAGCAATAGTATTGCTGTCAAGTGCGCCAGTCGTCCAGTCATTACCAGCGGCAAAAGCCGTGACAATGGCAGACGCCTGATCGGAGGTGAATATGTATGCCGTGGACGCAAGGAGCGATCCGCCGTCAAACGCATTCACTGCACCTCCCGTTTTCGCGGTCTTCCAGTTAAAGGAAGCCGCCTGCGAGAGTGCTGCCGCACAAATTACTGCGGCCACTATCATCAGTTTCTTCATTATACTTGTTTTCCTTTGTTTGTTTTCCAATGGCTCACGACCCTATGCCGAGAACCTTGAAATTCATTAGAGGGCAGAAGGAAAGTTCAACTTTTCCGTCGTTGCATTGGCCTTGACCCAAATCGCCTCACCTGGATTCAGAGCTTCGCCAGAAACCTCCTCGTCACTTCCGTCAAACCAAGCGGTGCCATCTTCGTCATCATACCAGTAGTACATGCTTCCATCGACGGTATAACCATCCTTGTCAAGTTTCTGGACATAGATAGACCCGCCGACATAGGTGTCGACATTGTAGCCCATAGGAGCGATGAACTTGCCATTGCCATTATCGTCATTGAACGGGACTGCAACAGGAGTAGGATTGCAGACAAGCTTGAATCCAGCACGAAGATATACGTCAATAGAACCATTGGCAACCGCTCCTGAAGACTGAAGCTTCTCTGTGGTAGAATTGCCCTTGACCCACACTGCATCGCCAGGACCGAAAGTCACCTGACCACGAACAACCTCCTCGTCGCTTCCGTCAAACCAAGCGGTTCCATCTTCATCATCGTACCAGTAGTACATGCTGCCATCGACGGTATAGCCGTTAGCATCAAGCGACTGGACATAAATCGAGCCACCAACGTAAGTGTCCTTATTGTAGCCAGTGGGGACAATGTCGCAAAGATCCATGCCCGCGCCCGAAATTGGCACGAACTGAGCACCAGTAGCCGAGAACCCAGCCTTCAGCTCATTCTGAGCATAGCCGACAACGGAAGATTCGACAGCCATCGCCGCCGTTCCAATCAACGCGGCCGAAACCGCAAGCATTTTCTTATAGTCCATCTTGGACCTCCTTCATTTGCCCTCTCGGGCGAGTTTTTTTTGCACGAGTCCGTCGTGCGCGGTTGCCAAAGTTTGTGTAGAACGACTCTACAATTCGCCCTGACACCACGGAGTATAGCATAGTGGGTGCCGATAAGTCAACAGGAAATTTTATAAAAATGAAAAAACTTTTTTGTTGTCAATAGGCCGGATTTCGCCACCCAGCCCGCCCGCCAACGCCCCATGCGCCCAAACCCCTGATTTTATTGGGTGAAATGCGCGTTGGAGGCGGCCGAGGCGAGGAAAAGAAGGAGCGAAAGAGCGCGAAAACCGGCTAAAAATATTTTTCCGCCCGCCGCGCTATCGGCCACTTTCACCGCCCCTCGCGGCTTTGGCGGGGCGAAAGACGCGGTTTAGAGTTTAGACAGGATTAACAGGATTGACAGGATTGGGAAGCGTGATTAGCGCCACAATTTTGCAGATATCGGTTTCAGATAGTTCTTCCGCAGCCCCTGAAGACCATTGAAGAATTCAAACTCTGATGCCGATAGCCTCTCGCCAGATTTGAGTTTTAGCCGTGCAAGTTCAAGAGTGCAAAGAGCGTCTGCCGCCTGAAAGAGCCGATAGTTCTCTGGCTCTACATCGGCAACGAATTCGGTCTTCGCGGCATATAATGCAAACGCCTCGTGAAGCAGCTCCTTTATTTGTGATTGGCCGTCATCATAGTATATCTTGATGCGCGAATAGGCATTGAATGTCGCCGATCCGTCGATGAGAAACCTAACAAGTTTCTGCAACAGAAAGTCGTGAAGAGCCGTATCACCTGCAAGGAATTTCTTGTCAACGGCAAAGCACTGGTAAGTGAAATCTGCGTTTCTTATGAAGGACATCATTCGTGCGAAAACGCGCCTACGCTCTTCGCGGCGCATATTGGCGTACTCTTTTTCGCGGCGAACAAGTGGGCCGGCGTGAATGCAGTGGTCGCGGCCAAGCCCCATTGCATCAAGTGAATCTTCTAGAGTTGAGACCGCTTCTGAAATATCTGCCGACTGGTCGTGAAGCACAAGGCAAATCAAATAGTAACGGGAAGAATTGGCATCTGGCGCGAAACTGCCCGATTCATCTACAAAAACGCTTATGTCCTTCTCGCTCATGACCATACGTCGCCTTTTAAAGTTAATGGCGAGGATTGCTCCTCGCCATCAGCGGAGACCTCTCCGCCTGCCGGTGACTTTGGCTCTCGCCATTGCCAACGCGCATTATACCATACTCAGTCTGGTGTCTCAACAGGGCGACATGATGCCGCGCCTGTCAAGATTCTTCCCCGTTAACCCTCAGCTGCGCCACGATATGTCACAAACCCCTGATTTTATTGGGCGAAATGCGCGTTGGAGGCGGCCGAGGCGCGAAAAATATGGAGCGAAAGAGCGCGAAAACCGGCTAAAAATATTTTTCCGCCCGCCGCGCTATCGGCCACTTTCACCGCCCCTCGCGGCTTTGGAGAGGCGGGAGACGCGGTTTAGAGTTTAAGACAGGATTAACAGGATTGACAGGATTGGGGAGCGTGCGTAGTCTTGCGCAGAGGGTGGCTTGCGGCAAAATCAAATACCCAGTATGTCGCAGAACTCGGCGGGGCTTACGACAAAATCGGCTGGCGGATAGTGCTTCGCGTTGCCGGTGACGAGAAGCGAATTTTCTGCGTTTGCAGCCAAAGCCGTGCAGAAAAACACCTTGTCGTCGGGGTCGGGGAAGTGGGCGGCGGATTCTGTAGGCTCCACCAACTCTCCATGCGTTACAATATGATCGACAAGGTTATGCACTTCATCTTCGGAGAACCCGAACTTTGAACGGGACAAGACCTCGCGGTATTCCGCTATCATCTGTGATGAATAGATGGGCGTGAACAAGTCCTTGGTGATGGCATCGGCAATTCGCACGGTTGGCGACTGCCTGTTCGGAGTCCAAAAGGCAGACACAAGGACGTTCGTATCTATGACGGCCTTTATCATGTCCGTTGCGTTGCTTTGGTTTCGGCCGATTTCCTGCTCCGGCGGACGGAAGAGATGTATTCGTTTATCTCATCGAGCGTTGGCTCGTCCTCTTGCGCAGTCTCGACTTTCTGGCGCATTGAGGCAAAGGCTCTCTGCGCCGCGTTGTCGTGCATAATCAGCTTTCCTTCAAAGGGAAGGCCGCCGACCATGACCGTTCTCTTCAAGAACATCCGTATCGCAGTAGGCAGGTCAATGCCAATTGCGTCATAGATGGCGGCGGTCTGCTCTTTGAGGCCTCTGTCAACCCTTACTTGTAGTAATGCTTGATTCATGCAGTTCACCTTCGTAATGTATTTGTTTCGCATGCATCCGTATTATACCATGCGTCAGCTATCGCGGTCAAGTGGGCGAGCAAATTTCTGTCGGGTAGGGGTGGGGATTGTCTTTAGACAGGATTAAACGGTGGACGATCTGCTCCTAAATAGTGCAAGGGCTTCGGTCACCCGAAGCCCTGCGCCGCTTCCCCGAGAGTCAGCGGGTTTACCTCGCGGTTTTGGAGAGGCGGGAGACAAAGCGGCACCTGACGCTTTCACCTAGTTATTCCTGAACAAGCCTCTCGTAAAAGCAGGGGGTCTTCACCACAGAGGGGAATCCTCTGGAATGGGTGGCAAGCCTGCACGTGCACGGTGGTCGCATATTGGATTAATCGGCATGGAAATTGTTCACGTGAAGCCAAAAACGGCAAAGCATAACCGGTGAAACGGTAGTAGTTGACACAAGATAGATAACGGCGAGCCGCATCCTCATCGCCGTCAAAGACTAGTCCGCGTGCTTTCAGCAGTTCAATCAGCTGCTCGACCGACCTATACGGCTTCGCATATGTTACCTTTGCCATAAAAAATAACCGCCAAATATGCGCATCATGCCTTGCGGCAGAGAGGCGAGGCGGTTGAGATGTTTGTATTTTAACATATTCGAGGTGCATCGCGCAAGGGGGAAAATGTCGTATTCGATATTTTTAAGATATGGCTTTTGGAAACAGTACGAGGAATGCGGTATTGTTTTAGACAGGATTAAACGGTGGACGATCTGCTCCTAAATAGTGCAAGGGCTTCGGTCACCCGAAGCCCTGCGCCGCTTCCCCGAGAGTCAGCGGGTTAACCTCGCGGTTTTGGAGAGGCGGGAGACGCGGCAAAATCAAATACCCAGTATGTCGCAAAACTCGGCGGGGCTTACGACAAAATCGGCTGGCGGATAGTGCTTCGCGTTGCCGGTGACGAGGTGAGTGTCTGCAATCCCTTGCCCTGCAAGCGCTATCTCGAAGAAAACTCTGTCATCCTCGTCTGGCATGGATGCCTCGGCAGGCACGGGATTGAAGCGCTCCGCAAGGTCGGCAATAAATGCGACAATGTATTCGCACTTGGCGAGATCCAGCTTCAAGTGCGTACGGCTCAAGACCTCCTTGTATTCCGCAAGTATCGCATCATTCACAAGCGGCGTCACCTGCCCAGAATAGACAGCATCCATAACGCGAACAGTAGCAGAGTCGTGGTGGCGGGTTTTAAGGGATGCCACGATAACGTTTGTGTCTATTACTGCATACATAGGGCAAATCCCTATCGCGCTTTGCGGCGCGACTGGCGAGAGGCCTTGATTTCAGCATCGATTTCATCCATCGACCATTCGCGGTCGTTCGATTCGCGCATCTCTGCCGCAAAGCGCCTTGCGACGTCCCCTCTCTCGCGGAGACTTGAGGCTTGCAAGTTTGCGTAGCTTTCCCTTGGTAGCCTATCGCAGGATATGACAAACGGAATCGCCCTTTGCTTTACGACTTGTTTCAGGAATAGCGTCACCGCACCCGACATGCTAAGGCCCAAGTCCTCAAGCACAGCTTCGCAGTCGCGTTTCAAGGCATCGTCTATTCTCAATGTAGTCGTCATATATTTCTCCTGTATTCAAAAACAGTAGCATTATACCATACATTAGCTATCGCAGTCAATTAGGAGGCGGCCACCCTCCCCAGGATTTTCTGAGATAAAGGCAGATTTGGAATACGCCCTGGCTGGCAGCCTTGTGAATTGTTTGCTATCGTCAGGCGAAATAAGCGTTGACGTTCTTGTCGTAGGATATGAGCGGAATTTTCTCAACCATGGACTGGCATATCATTATACGATCAAACGGATCGTTGTGGATCGGCGGAATTGTACGCAACGGGACGAGGTGCTCGGCCGTGATTGACAGAATCTTGAATCCGTCTGCCTTGATGCGCTCCATCATGTCTGGCGGGCAGCTCAATTTCCCGTTGCGACGCTTGACTTCGATTTCCCAGATTACTGCCGCGCTGACATAGATTTCGTTGTCGAGGTTTGCGATGAGTCGCTTATGCTCAGGTTTTAACTGCGGCGAATCGAGATACCACCACAGCACCACATGGGTGTCAAGCAGATACCTCATCCAAACGCCTCCTCAAAACCGTCAGGCAGCGCGTCAAAGTCGTCGGCGATGTTAATTTCTCCCTTGAGGGAACCGGGGCGGCGTTTCGGGGCGCTCTGCACGTATCGCGAGACCACGACAAGTGGACGTCCTGCGCGGCAGATTACAAACTCTTTCCCTGCGCTTGCCTCATCAACAATGGCCGAGAAATGAGCCTTTGCGTCCGCTATTGAGCGAACTATAGTTGGTATTGGCATGTCAACGACCATAGAATCTCCCATTTATGACTTGACCGAGTTGAGTCATATTTTACCATACATTAGCCATCGTAGTCAATTTCATCGCAAAGCTTCGCGGCGATGTCGTTCATTGCCAGGCAGTTGCGGCGAAAGGCGTGTGCGGACGAAGGGCTGCGTTTCATCTCAAGCGATGAGATGCCAGGCGTATCGCGAAACGGCGAGAGAATGAGCAGCCTGCCGGCGGCGATTTCGCGGCTGTCTTCGGCAGATGGGTCGTAGCGCGACGGCAATGCATAGGGCAAAAGCTTCACGAAACGTGCGCGCGGCTCGGCCTTGAGGCGTTTAAGGGCCTCTTTCTCTCCTGGCGATATGAAGCCAGATACCGGCACCATTCCGCGCCGTGCCTTTTCTAGGATCTCTTCTATGGCTGCGGCATGCTCTGAAACGGTCTTCTTGAGCGTAAGCCTAACATGAAAAAGGAATGGCGAGCCTAATAGGGTGAGGGCTCCAACGCCATCGAAGCTCATCGGCGCGAGAGGCGCGAGGCGATGCGCCTTTATTGCGCGGTGGCAAAGAAAAAGGTCGGGGTGGCGAAGCTTCCAAAGGGCGCGCGCAGGATTTAGCTTTATATAATGGCGAATGGCCTTCAACTGGCGCGAGTCAAAGGAAAGCTCGATGTAGCAGTCGCGGGCGAAGACAACGGAACGGACGGGGGCACGCGCCCCCGCACCCCCAGCCCGCGCGCCGACGGCCCCCGTACCGACGGCCCCCGCGCCCCCGGCCGACTCGCCGAAGCGAAGCCCGCTTTCAACCTTTAGAGAGCCAGCGGCTGCGCAGCGGTTGGCGGCCTCTATGGCGGCCTTGAAAAGCCCAGCCATCTTCGCCACTCGCTCCTCGGCCAGTTGCTTTTCATTCGCTGCGCCATTTGGCGGCTTCGCATCGAAAGAGGCATCTTGGTCGGCAACGCAGGCGCTTGGGGGTTCGGGGGCGCGAGCCCCCGTCCGTTCCTTTGCCTCAGCAGCCGCCATCTCGACGACATCGGCGAGACGATGGGCGAGAAAGAGCGGGCTTATCGACTTGTCGCGGCCGTAATCGACTATTAGCAGATAATGAATATGATCGGGCATTATCACGTAGTCGCTTACGGTCACCGCTGGCCATACGCGATGAAGCGCCCTTAAAGCGGCCTTGATCATCTCGGCAAGCTTAGTCAGCTCCGGGCGGCTCTTTTCGTCGATAAGCCGCGAAAGCACGGGCCGCCTTTCGGCAACGCCAAGCGTAATAAAAAAGAACTGCTTCCCGGCCCTCGAGTATTCTAAGCGCATCGCGCCCATATTATACCACGCCGCCCGCCAATGCCGCAAGGCTACAAGATAATAATAACAAAGCCGCCACCGTCGCAGGCCCGCCGAGGAAGGCCTTTCTCGGCGGGCCGTTCTGTCCGGACACTTGTCCGGTCGAACAATGGGATAGTTTACCAAATTCTGATTAGACAAGACCCCGCGAGGCTTTTTTGCCGTGCGAATTTGAAAACTTTTCTATGGAACAAGAAAGGTTTTCAAATTGGGCCCACCTTCCTCTGCCTTTCTCTGCACCTGCACTGCACATTGGCGGGGGTGGATATGGCGATTTTGCTGGGGTTTTCGCATCTCCACCCGTTGTCGGCTATGCTCAGAGCGATCTTGTGAATGGTAACAAGCTCGTTTGCGCTCA
>Ga0265300_10004387_pt1 | contig 11251 bp, 8 predicted proteins | sample AusTroGonzalo_MG_FD_193482 | JGI IMG/M metagenome (GOLD analysis project Ga0265300, IMG submission 193482) | Bovine rumen microbial communities from tropical cattle in Woodstock, Queensland, Australia - Gonzalo_03 | ecosystem: Host-associated > Mammals > Digestive system > Stomach > Rumen ... | reverse complement strand
GGGATCGGCCTTCTGGACGTCCTTGAAGACCTGTTCCATCATGAGCTTAGTCCAGCCGTAGGCGTTAGTGCAGCCGGGCGTCGGGAAGTCCTCGCGGATCGGCACGCTCTTGGGGTCGCCGTAGACTGTCGCGGAACTCGAGAACACGATGTTCTTGCAGCCGTGGTCACCGAGGCACTGAAGAAGCGTGAAAGTGCCGCCGAGATTGTTGTTGTAGTACTTGAGCGGGATCTTCGTCGACTCGCCGACAGCCTTGAGCGCCGCGAAGTGGATCGCCGCGCCAAAGGGCCCTTCCTTGTCGAGAACGGCGTTGAGCCGCTTCGCGTCGCGAATGTCCACCTTGTAGAACGCGACGGGCTTACCCGTGATCTTCTTCACTCGCGCAAGCGACTTCTTCGAGCTGTTGCAGAGGTTGTCCACGACAACTACGTCGTGCCCCGCGTTCAGGAGCTCCACTACGGTGTGGCTGCCGATGTATCCGGCACCGCCTGTTACTAGAATCTTCATCGTTAGGTCCTTTCTGTTTAAATCTTTATGTGGGCTATTTTCCGACGTTGAGAACGCGGAAGCCAATCTTCTTTAGCGCGCCGGCATCTAGGCAGTTGCGCGTATCGAAGACGAGCGCAGGCTTTCGCATCGACTTGAATATCTTCTCCCAGTCGAGCGCCGGATACTCCTTCCAGTCGGTCATGAGGAGAACCGCGTCCGCATCCTTCGCGGCCTTGTACGGATCTTTCTCCCACGTGATGCCGTCAAGCCCCGCGAGGTCGCGCTTGCCGTTCTCTATCGCCTTGGGGTCGGTAATCGCGAGCCGGACGTGCTCTTCGTTGAGAAGCCGAGCGACATATCCGGCGGGAGTCTCGCGCGTGTCGCCGGTGTCCGCCTTGAACGCGAAGCCGAACATCGCGATCTTCTTGTTCGCGAGCGTGTTGAACATCGCCTTGAAGAGACGCGAGACGATACGCTCCTGCTGGTGGTCGTTCATCTTGATGACGCCTGACCAGTATTCTGCCGCGGTATGAAGCCCGAAAGTCTCGCAGAGATAGACGAGGTTCAGGACGTCCTTCTTGAAACAGCTGCCGCCGAAACCAGGGCCCGCCTTGAGGAACTTGGAGCCGATTCGCCTGTCGGCGCCCATCACGCGGGCGACTTCGTCGATGTCGGCGCCAGTCGCCTCGCAAAGCCCTGCGAGCGCGTTCACGGAGCTAACGCGCTGCGCAAGCATCGCGTTAGCAGCGAGCTTCGTGAGCTCGGCACTCCACACATTCGTCGTGAGTATCTTGTAGCGCTCGACCCACTTGCCGTCCTTGCCCGCGTAGATGTCGCAGATTTCGCGGACGGCCGCCCTTCCCTCGACTGTCTCCGGCCCGCCGATCAAAACGCGGTCGGGGGAGAGCAAGTCCTTTATCGCCGTTCCCTCGGCGAGGAATTCCGGGTTCGAAAGGACGGTGAAGCGGTATTTCGCGCTGTCGTTCAGAATCGCCTCCATCGCGGCGGCCGTGCGGACTGGGAGCGTCGACTTCTCGACGACGATCTTGTCGCCGTCGGCATAGCCCTTGATCTCGCGCGCGGTCGCCTCCCAGAACTGGAGGTCGCTCGCCCTGCCCGCGCCACGCCCGAACATCTTCGTCGGGGTGTTGACGCCGACGAAGATTATGTCGCACTTCTTGACGGCGGACTTGATGTCGGTCGTGAAGAAGAGGTTCTTGCCGCGCACTTCCTTAACGACGTCAACGAGCCCCGGCTCATAAATGGGGAGAGCGTAGTTCTTAGAATTCCACGCCGCGATGCGCTTCGCGTTGATGTCGCAGACATAGACCTTGCGGTCGGGGTTCATCTTCGCGATGACGGCCATTGTCGGCCCGCCGATGTACCCCGCCCCGATGCAGACGATATTCCTGTTCATGCCCCTATTATATCAAATCTGCCTGGACGCTCCAAGCCGCCGCCGACATTACAGCACATTGTGCGTACGCTGTGGTAGTCTCGTGCTGGTTTGCCTTCCAGTGTGCGGCTTTGTTTCGGGCAACCGTGCTCGCCCTTTGAGGCGGGCGCCTTGCCCGTCCTTCGACCCGCTCGGCGTATACATATACGCCGTCGGGGTCGAGTCCTGTGCAATCCGCCTCACCTAAAAGGGTTCCGCCCGGCTGACGGCCCAAAACAAAGCCGCGCGTGGCACCTCTGGTCGAGTTCGTCGCGTAGAGAGTGCCCTCGGCTTCGCTACCGTTCCACACGGCGATGCTCCCGCGTCTTTCGCTCGCCATCCGCGTCGTGATGCCGCGTCGCCGGAATACCGGCTCCTTGCCTCACTCGCGCCTGTCGGCGCAATCCGCGAACCGCATCCCCGCGTGTCACTCCGCTCAGCGCTCGGCCACTCTCCCCACTTCCTCATTACATGTTAAACCCCTTCAAGCCACCCCAACAGTTACTAACTAATCTATTGGACAATAACGCTCAAGACACCATGTGACTCTATACGACAGCGACTCTAACTGTGAGAGGCGGCGGCTCGCCGATGTCATCGTCTTCCCGCAGCGATTGCGGATGACTTTGTGCTACTCGAAATCTCGCCAGGCAACAGGTAAAGGTCTTTGTGCGATAGCGCGAACTCTATCACCGACTGGATTTCCTTGAATTTCTTGGGCGCGGCACCGACAGCAAATCTCTCTATGGTCTTGTCTCCCGCTCGCAAGCGCAGATAATATGCCGTTGTATCCAGTGGCAATACGGGCTGTCCCTCCTTGATTCTCGGCCATGCCTCGACATTTGCCCGCTGAACATGTTTCACAAGTCTTTGCCACTCACGCCCTTCCAAAGACAAGTCCAACCGCAGCCCGTCAAACCGAGATGACCCCCAGCCCATGGCGTCATGCAGCCCGCACTTAAATCGAAACCGCCGCGCATCAAAGTCGATCCACATCTCCACCATCACCTCATCCGGCATCCGGCTTTCGTGGTAATAGAGCGAATCGACCTTCTCACCGCTTTCCAGCACAAGCGTATTGCGGTAGGCGCATCCACCCACCGCCAACAAAGCCAAAGCCATTGCAAAACATTTCACTATAGGCAATATCCCTTTCTATCCCATACTCGCCACCTGCAGCGAAATCTGACACACCTATGGAACTGGAACTTTTAAGACCTGCCCGACACGCAGCGAGCTTAGCGCCTTTACGTCTTTTCCGTTCATCTTGGCCAGCTTTGCCGGCGTGGTCTTGCACCTTCTGGCGATCGTCCAAAGCGTGTCACCCGCCTGCACGACGAGGTTTGTCGTCGCGCGCTCGCATTCTTCCGACTCTATCGGCCTGATGCCCCCGGGCGGCAATGGAAGCCCGTTCGGCGCCGTTTCCTCTCGATGGCAGTTGTCCTTTTGGACCGCGTCGACTTCTTTTGCCTCTGCCATTTCCTTTGGCGCACTGTCAGGCACGGCATCCTTGCTGGACGATTCTTTGCCGCAGGCGTTGATGCTCAGCAGCGCCAGAAGACCCGCCAAGTGAATCCCTGCACTGACCGAAAACGCGATCAGGTTCTGCATCTTGCGATTGCGTGGATCTTGAAGTTCCATGTCAACTCCTTTACCCTTCTGTTCATCTCATACTCGCTTCCCACGCCAAAATCTGACACGTCATTCTCTGCTCCGACTTTTCAGGACGCTATTCCCCCATATTCAGCCCTACCTGCCAATCGGAAGATGCGATAATTTTGCAACGCTCATATAAGAGCAGATGCCACCTGTCATTTCCTGTACTCGTTTCTACAAAAGGTTGCGCTTGGCACAACGAGCTTTTTCGGAGCGTCCGCACCTGAAGTGCGAGCCTCGCAACTGTATCAATGCAACTGCACAAATAAGCCTTGACCCTTCGCCACCCCTCTATAGATTATGGATTATTCTCTACGCACCACAATTCTCATGCTACGAACAAAACTTAAATTACTTGAACATAGCGACCCAAATCTTATAAATGAGCGGAGCAAAGGCCACCAAAGTGATAATCACTAAGCCAATCGCTATGCCAACCATCTTTTTAATTGTCGAGGCATCATTGCGTGCATGCGTAATTGCTTCGTTCACCTTGACTTCCAGTCTGTCAGAGAATTGCTTATGCTCCGTACGCAAGGAATCAAACGCGCGTTTTGACTCCTCGCCAGTATCCTTTACGGCCTCAAGTATTTCACGACCCTTCGATTCGTTTATCAGACGTTCGACGCTTAATCTGATTCGCTCGGTTAATTCGGGCATCTCAGCTAAGCGGCGCATACTCTCGCCCGCATTGACAATCGCGTCTGACACATTTGCAATGTGCTCAGTTGCACCATCGAGTTTCTCTCTCGCACTTCCCAATGCCTTGAGGTGCTCGTGCAGTTTCTCCAGTTCCTGTTCAATTGGCATGATAGTATTCCTTTCAAATGGTGTTCAGTTCTATCAATTCTACAAGCCAGATGTTCTCCGCAGACAAAATGACTTCGGTTTGCATTTCTTCAAACAATTCCGGCGCGTCCTGCTTCAGCGCCGTCTTTGATGACATCAACTCGTCCACCTTTTCACAAACAGCCCCAAACTCAGTTGGCGTCAGCCGCCTCTCTCCATCTCCATTTCTCAGATAGCTGATTAAACCATCTTCGCAATAGCAACGTCGCATTTCATCCCTCATAACCGGATTTCGCTGCAACGACAAAAAAGCGAGGCAAAAGCAGACCAGTACTCCCATTGCGGCGTTCATTGGATTATTACGCCGTAGTAATCTTGCCGCGCCTAAAAGATGTTTAATGTTGTCTACAGGCAACCCAGAATCATCAATACCAGTATCGCAAACTCGCGCATATTTATAAATTAGATTCGCCCATGCGACTTTCCCGTCTTGGGATTCGCCCTTGAGCGAATATGGCACCCCCGCTGGCGTCTGAAAACCATCACGCGCATATTTTGAATTAAAATAGTAGTAAAGGTAATCCTTCAGCTCCTCGTTTGCTTCTAGCCAATCCTTGTTGTCAATTCCTATCCTGCAGAATGCCGTCATGTCTTCAATGGCTCGCTTGCGTTTTTCTGCAATATTGCGATAGGCGAAATTCGTCATGTAACGAAGACACTTTTCGACTTCACTGCTCCCTTCCCACTCTCGAGCCTTTTGGACCTCATCCCGCACTCTGTCGAATGCGTAATAACGCGACAGATATTGACGCAACGATTCAAATACCGCACCAGGTCCGCGCACCACAATATTTAAAATCTGATCTGACACAAGGCGTCCGCCCGATTGACGATATTGAGTTTCAGCGTCTGTAATAACACCCAAGCAGCACATGCGATAAACAAGCCGCTTAAGAATCCCATCGGATTGACTTGTTGCACCGGCTTTAAGAAGGAATTTGCCTGACATGCCAGCGGTCCAAACGCCGAATATACTATTGAGCGAACATAGCGCACCAAGTGCGCCTCCTTTAAGTTGTTGAAGATTTGCACCAGACAGCAAATCATTGACACGCTCAGCTTCAACCTCTTCGCCAGGGAACCCTTGATCCAGAAACCACTGAGCCGTATCTGTATCTGAATCATCACCTGCATAAAGTATTGTCGCAAGCGCAAGCCTTCCATCGCGTCCTGCACGTCCCGCCTCTTGAACGAAGCTTTCTGGTGAATCCGGCTGAAACACTTCTACTACATATCGAATATTCGCCTTGTCCACACCTAGTCCAAATGCCTTTGTCGCGACCATGATTCCCAACTCATTGCGGCAGAATCTTTCGTGATTCTCAAGACAACGGGGTTCATTCCCGCCATAGAACTCGCCAATTCTTTCGCCGTTAGGCAAGTTGTTTTGCAAAGACTCACGAATTCGCGGCACGCTTGTCGAAAGCCCCATGCCTTTCGTCAGACAAAACACAAGACCGCCTTGCTTGCAGAAAGATTCTGCATCCGAGACATCTGGTAATTCACAGTCTATATTGTGCGCAAGAAGGTATTGCCCTCGTGCACTGTTCCTTTGGACGCTTTCGCGAGCAATCGTATTCTCACGGATGCGCTGGATATTTTCTGGGCGCCGCAATTCAGAAAGCCAAGATGATTGGTTAAGAACCATTCGAGCAACATAATTTGGCCTACGAGAATTCCTTCTGTCCGGGTCGCCATTTATATCGTACACCCGATATTGTAGCTCAAGCCGATTCGTGTTCTCGTAACGCACGATTGCACTATCGTCCAACTGTACGCCGCTCATTCCCACAAGATCACGCTCAACATCAGCCAGCACGTCAAATGACGCAGTTGCCGTGAGCCCAATTAGCGGTAAGAACATCTCGTCATTTATTTCTTGGCGCCATGGGCGAACATACCTGTGGATATTGCGACCAAGGTGCAGATATGCGGGGCGGAAGTCGTGCCCCCACTCGGACACACAATGCACCTCATCCACGACGCCGTACGAAAAGAACACGCCAACACGCCACATTTGCGAGAACATGTGGCGGGCCTCCTTCATGGCCAACCTCTCTGGAGACATGAAGGCAAACTTATAATTAGAGCGTATAAATCGTTGCACTATCGCTCCACGCGCATCTCTATCCATGCCACCTCGGAACTTGGCGCAGGCATCAATGCCAGCAGATTTAAGGCCTCGTATCTGATCCTCAATTAGCGAAACGAGAGGATCAACAACTACGGCTGGGCCAGGCTGCAACATGACAGGAAGCTGATAAGTGATCGATTTCCCTCCACCAGTCGGCAAAAGACCGATCACAGTCCGATTGCAAAGAGCATGGTCAAGAATTGCCGTCTGACCGGGACGGAATTCACGCTTGCGGAAGAATAGACGCAGAAAATACCGCAAGGACTCACATGTATCTTCTATGTCAACATATTCACCGTTTGGCAGCTGCTCCACACAATTCCTGTACTGGACATTTTTCGTCGTCCTAAAACAACGCACATCAACATCCTCGACATCATATGATGCCTGTCTATGAGGTGTTATGGTCCAAACCGGCGATTTCCCTGAATAAAGCGAGGTGGCAACATCTTCGATCACCGAAACATCCACCACCATATCATATCTGGCAGACAGTGCCTCTCTGCCAACAATACAAGCCCCCTTGATGTTACAACTATGCAATTTTGAACTAGCAAAGCGGCCGGAAGGGAAAATGTCAACTCTGAATGTCGGCGCCTTACGCGAGCCAGGATCTGCCATGAGCGAAACAATCTTTTCAAGCATCTGCGAAAAGTCGGAAACTGCAATAGCTCCGCATGGCACGTCTCGCTCGATTACAAGAACGCTCACTTCGGAGACATCAAGGGGAATCCTATTGCACATGAAAGCCTCTGCCAACGACTCCTCTACATGTGCGATGGCAATCGGGCTGAAAAGCAATTGGATTCTGTCATCGTCCAACGCATGGACGCCTTGATAATCTGGCGGCTGGTCGTTGGAAACAAAAATAGCAGGAAATGCCTCTGCTCTGCCTGATAAAATGTTTTCTGCTGTTGACGTATAATCCAAAACTGGCGCTTCCGCATCATCGGCCATGCCGCCAAACGCCATACGAAAACAATCTTCGACAAATGGACTTGCACAAGTTGGTATTCCGCGAATAATGGCATTGTTCAAAACGCAAAGTATGCCGTCCGTATCAATCCCTTGTCGGACATCTGAATATATATGTGCACCCAGATCAAACGGAGCATACATGTCGAACGCGCAAAGTGTTCGCCACTCTCGATCCTCATAGACGCCCAGATTGCGTATCGCATCAAGTCTGAACCCTGACTGCAGACAACATCCAGGATAGACTTGGCGAATGCGACGGGAACGTCCAACTTCTGTTGTGCGAGCCGGCTCAATACGGAAAATCCGCAATTTGAATGTGCAATTCCTCGTATACCTATGCTGAAGATACGGATGTTCCAGTTTCTGCTCTGAAATATCGTCACGGCGATTGTCGAAATAGTTGCTGAATGCATCAATTCGTCCACAACCTGCGTTGCATGGGCCAACGCATACAACCCAGCCACCTGCAGGATTCACTTCAAGCACACGCTTTGCAACTTGTCCGATGTCTATGGCGTTGACATCCAAAATATTGGAGAAGAAATTTACTGTTGGAATATTCGCTTGCCCCATCACACGGCTTGCGTCAACATCCTCAAGCTTCGTGCCCGTCAAATAAATGTCATCTGCGCAAACCTGTGGATATCTGGACACAAGGGCACACGCACGTTCCCTTGCCGCATCGGAAACTTCCACTAAAGCAATGTGCCTTGTCCTGACACTAATTGCATTGGCGGCAAGGTAGTCAAGAAACGCGCACGTTGCCGTCCCTTGCCCACACCCCCAATCGATGATATTTATGCCATCGACAAATTCCCGCCCTCGCAATACATCCCGCAGCTTGTCAAACGCATAGTTCAGCTTAGACAAGTGCATATTGCCGTAGGATGCCAGATATGCATTCAACTCGTCCTGCGATGTATAAATTGCCGTGCCATGCTGCGTAATCGTCCAAGGACGATCCCGAACATTTTCTGGCAAAAGGCTCTCGGCACAACTTATGACATCTTGGAATGTCGCATGCTCCGGCAGCAAATCTATTAATGCGTCTGGCACTTTCACCTCCCCGTTATGGTTTCAGCGTGGGGGCACTCGCAATGCCGCTTCCAGTTCGTCATGGCCGTTGCGTTGTTCGTGTTGGCGTAGCAATAGTGACAGAGGTGCGGGCAGGTGTTGTATTCACCGATGTCCTTGGACATAATACAGCCGCAAGACAGGCGCTGGCCTTTATCCTTGAGTTTTGCATGGACCTCGTCTGAGACGAGCCACCGATCATGACATTCCTCATCTGTCGCGCCAAACATGTCGCCTTGCACGAATTGAGCGCCTATGAACTTCATGAGCTCAGCATCGTGATGAAAACATTTTGCAATGAGCCTGTCGTCTATACACCTGTTGTGTTCAACCCCATACTGATCAAGGTCGGCAATCTCGCCGCATGTCGCAGCCACGATGCCCCAACCCTTGGCAAGTTTGCCAATACCCTGCACGATCTCAGACATCTCCTTCGGAGTGAATTCACGAGCATTGACTCCCCCTTTCCTGAGGTTGCCACCAACCTTCTTGTATGACTCAATGTCGATGAAGCTAAACACAAGACGCGAAGTGTATTTGGCAATTTTGTCGCCAAGCCGCTCAACTTTACCGAGTAGATCGCCTACCGATATGTTGTCCGCAAGAATAAGCGGGTCAAAACGCCATACGACACGGTCTCGTCCAACGCGCTCGGATAACTTACGAAACGTCTCTATGCGCTTTTCAATCGGCGGCACTCTCGGCTCGATACGCTCTTTGTCATAGTCGTTCAACGTAAATTGAAAGTAATAATTTGGACAAATACCGTCCAACTTATCGAGGTGCGCCAACATAGGCGCGGGGTTCTTCGACCAAAACACGATTAGCCGCGTCTTGCGAAATCCAACATACAACGGAAGGCCATTAAAAGGATTGAACCATTTTACATATCCAGCCTTCAGTCGCTCCATAAACCAGTCGGCATAAAACGCCGGAACATCAGTCGATCTACTCGCGGATACGATAATCGGCATCTGGGCCGAGACTTTTGTCCCGTCCCCAATTTCGATTTCCTCTTTGCTCCAGCAAGCCATTTACCGTGTCCTCTATATACTACTCGTGCTTTCCGCGAAAATCTTACAATCCCAGACTGCATTCGTTAGCACCGCCGGCGAGGTTCCCATGCCAGCGACAAGAATTTTGCGCTTTGATTCGGATTTCATGCGATGATATCGGGCCTTTCCATGAAGCCCGCATGGGCTTGCCCAAGGTTCATAGTAATTATACCAAAAACCACATTTGCCGTGCTGAATTTTGTGTTCCAGCGAGCGCGTCCGCGGTGGGGGTGTTTCGGCGGCATGCGAAGCGACGGTGAAAAAGACGGAAGCGACCCGATTTCGACGCGTCGTCATTTTGCCGAGAGACTTGACGGCACGGGCAAAATGTGAAAGACCGCGAAATCGATGTCGCCACCGGCTTTTTCGCCGGAGATTTGCCGCGTATTCGCGGCAAATCTAGCGAGCCCTAAGCCGAAACGCGCCCCTCCGCGTACGCGCCACAACACTCCGCTGTAAATACTAAAAGAGAGCCGCCAAGATGGCGACTCTCCCAGTTAGTGGATTGCGCGGAAGCGCAGGGCTTAGAGCAAGTTGCGCTGGATCTTGCCGGAGATGGTCTTCGGCAGCTCGTCGCGGAAGACGACGATGCGCGGATACTTGTAGGGAGCGGTGTGCTCCTTCACGTACCGCTGCACTTCCTCCTTGAGCGTATCGGTGCCATGCACCCCCTTGACGAGGACGATGGATGCCTTCACGACCTGCCCGCGCACGGGATCCGGCGCGGCGGAAACGCCGCACTCGAGGACGAACGGAAGCTCCATTATGACGTTCTCGATCTCCGCGGGGCCGATGCGGTAGCCCGACGACTTTATGACGTCGTCTGCACGACCGACGTAGTGGTAATATCCGTTCTCGTCCTTCCACGCGAGGTCGCCCGTGTGGTAGAAGCCATGACGCCACACCTCGTCCGTCTTCTCCTCGTCCTTGTAGTAGCCGAGGAAGATGCCGGGATGCGGATTCTTGCGGTCGGTGCGAATGACGATCTCGCCGTTCTCGCCTGCGGGCACAGGGTTGCCGTCCGTGTCCACGAGATCGACGCCATAGTCGGGAACGGGCTTGCCCATCGACCCCGGCTCAAGCTCGTCGCCCAGAAGGTTCGCGAGCGAAAGCGTCGTCTCGGTCTGGCCAAAGCCCTCGGCTATCTGTAGCCCGGTCGCGCGTTCGAACTGCGTCCACACCTCGGGGTTCAGCGCCTCGCCCGCAGTCGTAGCGTGACGGACAGACGTGAAGTCGTACTTCGAGATGTCCTCTTTTATGAGCATGCGGTAGATTGTGGGCGGCGCGCAGAATGTCGTGATGTTGTACTTCTCGAACATCGGCAACACCTTCTCGGCGTCGAAGCGCTCGAAGTCGTAGGTGAACACCGCGCCCTCGCAGAGCCACTGCCCGTAGAACTTGCCCCAGAGCGCCTTGCCCCAGCCAGTCTCGGAGATCGTGAAGTGGAGCCCGTCGCGTTCGACGAGGTGCCAGTACTTCGCCGTCACGTAGTGGCCGAGCGCGTACTTGCAGCTGTGAAGCGCCATCTTCGGATAGCCAGTCGTACCGCTCGTGAAGAACATGAGCATCGGGTCGTTGCCG
>Ga0265300_10004386_pt1 | contig 11253 bp, 8 predicted proteins | sample AusTroGonzalo_MG_FD_193482 | JGI IMG/M metagenome (GOLD analysis project Ga0265300, IMG submission 193482) | Bovine rumen microbial communities from tropical cattle in Woodstock, Queensland, Australia - Gonzalo_03 | ecosystem: Host-associated > Mammals > Digestive system > Stomach > Rumen ... | reverse complement strand
AGATATTCTTTTTCTGGTTCTTCTCGGCCTCTTCCTTCTCCTGGGCGGCCTGCACTTCCTGCTGGGCCTTCATTTCCTCTTCCGCCTTCCGCTGCTCTTCCTCCGCCTTGCGCTGCTGCGCCTGGACAGCCGCGGCTGCGGCGTCCTCCAGCTTGCGCTTCTTCAGTTCATAGGCATCCAATGTTTCGTTCACCTTATCCTTCAGGTGGGGATCGGTCACATTGTATTTCCATTCCCTGAGAAGCCGGACATCCCCTTCCAGGCTTTCCGACATCGGAAGACGGTCTTCCAGCGGCAACCGGGAGTTGATGTTCGCGATGCAGTCCAGGACGCGGGTCATGTCGGCGTTGTCGGACTCCACCTCCACGGAAGTGGTGACCGTCTGCGTGACGCTGCCCGCCTGCTGGGCGGGACGGACGGCCGGCGCCTTGTAACTGAACTCGAAATCATCGCAGCGGGCAATCAGTTTATAGCGTCCCTTGGACACATGCTGGGCCAGATAGGCCGGGATGGACAGATGGACATCCTCCACCCCCGACCGGAAACGGAAGGTAATGGCGGGGTTGTCGTGCAGAAGGTAATAGCCTTCCTCCGACATCGTATAAGACAGGGCGGCGGGCACCATAAAAGCCTCCGGAGACAGATTCCCGGTGAACGTGGCATCCTTGAAAGAGCCCTTCCTGTCGAAGAAAATCACCGTCAGGTCTTCCAGCTTCTTGTAACGGCGCGCATTCTCGGTGCCCAGCCGCTTCAGGGCGGGCCGGAAACGGACCGTCAGATCATTCCCCGAAACCACATACTCATAAGGAATGATGAGCCTGTCCCCTGTACGCGTCTTCAAGGTGTCCCTCCCCTCCTTGGCGGAAAGAAGGCCGACATGCAGCAGCAGCGCCAGTAAAAGCAGGTGATGTTTCCGCATATCACAGACTGTTGATCCTGTCGTAATACCGGTCGATACCGCTCTTCAGATGCTCCGGGTCCTTGCGGATGTGGCCGCTGTGGACCTTCAGCGCCCGCACCTCACCGATCACCTGGTCTTTCGTGCTCTTTCCGTTATGGATCCTGAGATAGAGTTCCTCCATCCGGTAAGAGATCTGCCGGAGGGTCATATCGCCGATGCTGGGCGGGCAGGAACACATCCGGTCGGAAATCTTGCAGTCCACGACCGGGATCTGCTTCAGGTCCACCGTGTCCAGCCGCGTCTTGATCGCCTGGTATTGCTCAAACCGCTTGGATCCGAACGTATGCCGTTCCATCTGGTCGGAGGCCACCTGCGAAAGGGAATCCAGCTGACGGCGGGTTTCAGCCTGCTGGTCCGCGAGATCAGGATGATGCTTCTTCCCTGTGCCGTGCTTGCACACGGTGTAACGCAGTCCGGACAAGGATTCGAAGGCCTTGTCAACCGACTCGGACAAGGAGGTGAACTCCGCGGAAGGCTTGATGTCCACGATAAAGGTGTTGGACTCGATCCGGACGTCCATCAGGGCGTGCTTCTTGAACAGCCATCCCTTCATCTTGGCGAAATACAAAGGAATCGTGCACTCGATGGAAGGGGTATCCTCCTTTCCCAGGATGGAAAGGGTCTCCTTGTAACCGGGGCTCAACCGAAGCCAGCCCCGGCCGTTTTCGGTCAGCAGCGAGCTGCTCAACGTCAAATCCTCCTTGAAGCTCTTGTCGTAAACGATGGAGGGGGTGGTCAGGGTCCGGAGCTGCTGCTTGGGATACTGATTCCCGAAGACATAGAGGTAATACACCTCTTCCTCGTTCTCGATGGACAGGTTGATGGAATAGAAACCGTTGTCATCCACATCCCCCAGTTCGGCCTCGATCCGGCAGATCTCGGAATCGTAGGCTCCCAGGATGGAAATGGACTCCTTGGACTTCCCGTAATTGTTCAGACGGATTTCATGTTTCTCATCGGCCAGTGCATAGGAACTGCCCAACAGGCAGAACAGACCGATACATAGGATAAGCCTTCTCATATCAATAACGATTTTTTCTTCGGTTCCACAGGTGTTTTCGGGGCGGCCGGCTGCTCAGGCGCAGGAGCCGGAGCGGCTGCCGTGTTATCCGTATCGGGTTCATCCTGGGAGAACTTGGTCCACCCGTTGGGCTCCCCTTCCTCCCGGACCCATTCAGCGACATTCTGGTCCTCGGGATACGGGTAAGTATTCTGCGCATGGTACATCTGGTATTTCAGATAACGTTCCACGCGCAGGACGAGGTCCTTCAGCGAAGCCATCACGCCCATCTCCTTGATTGTCAGGCACACATGTCCCTTGAAGCTCCCGGAATAGCGGATATTCGGGTGCCAGACATCCGTCCTGAACGTGAAGATCGGGTTGCCGTCGGCCGAAGGGTAGTTGTTCGGAAGGACGATGCTCATCTTGTGCAGGTTGCCAAAAATCGGCTTGCGCGGGATGGGCGTATCTTCCACTCCCACGATGGACTTGACACGGTACCAGACCTCGTATTCCGTAGGCAGTCCCATCACGTTCTTGCGACGGATGATATAGGACAGGGACGGGGTCCGGGGATTGGCGGCAGACGCCCTGCGCTTGGAGCAGAGGGTATCCAGATCCTTCCATTCTTTCCACAGACGCGCGTCACGTCCGGAAAGATCCTTCTGGTTGAAGTTGTTGATTGCCTCGTTCATCATATTATCCGGCAATGGGAACAGAAATCAGATGCAGACGGTCTCCGGACTGCACATCGTAATCAATCAGGGCCATTTCGCGGCCGTCCTGGTCTTCGAGTTCCAGGATTTCGTCCTCCCCATCCTCGTGGGTACGGCCGAGCAGGTACTGGATCGGATTCCCGCCACCGTCAATCTTCGGAAGTTCGAATACCTGGACGATGCTGTTGATCTGGTCCCCGACGGTCTTGTTGGGGTTCGTCACTTTCACCTCGATCTCCTCATACTCCGTTCCATCGATCGACAAGATGATGATGAGGTCGTCATCATAGAATTCTTCGTTCGCCATAATAATAGATTATTTTAGTTAGTTAATAGTTCACCATATCCAGGCACCGGTCCCCTGGCCATAATTCTCCGACCGGAACGATTCCAGCCTGTTCCTGAAGATGATCAGTTCATACGCTTCTTCAGGGAGGACATAAGGTTCCTCCATCCCTTCCCGGTTCAAGGACACCTCCACCTTGTCCTGCGACGGATCGATCCGGACAATCAGGTCTGTCTCCTGGTCCGGTTCCTCCCCGCAGACACTGTCGAAGCCGGCCCGGATCCCTTCGTCCAAGAACCAGAAATAGGCCTCATACACCCATTTCCGGACATGCCATTCCAACGCAAGCTTCTGGGGCTTTCCGGCCTCGTGATACGCCATCAGCCTTCCGTCATTCGTCTTGTCGAAGGAACCGTCAAACAAGGCTTCCTTCAAGGAATCCAGTTCCGGGACCGCTTCCTCTTCCCCGTATTCCGTCCAAGTCTCCTCCTCCTCGTCCCACTTCCCGAATAAGACCTGGTAACGATAGCGGTACTGCCGCATATAGTTCTCGTACAGGTCAACGGGCGGGAAGCCGTTCTGTTCCTGGTTTTCCTGCACCTCCGGAAGATTCCGGAGGGTGTCGGAACAGAACTCCTCCAGGGGCATATCCGGATTCATCGGGAGGAAGTCGGACATTTCCACGTGGACCGGTTCGCCTCTCCAACACCGGACGAGGGTAGATTTCTTGAGTCCATAGGCCCATAACGCAACAATACCGGAAGGTGCCATCCCCACGACCAGGTGGCTGCAGATGGGCTGACCGGTCTTTTCGTCCGTTTCCGACAACAGGTCTTCCAGGATCTCGACGGGCAATCTCTCGTACAAGGAATAGAACACCTGCTCCACCGGGGACAACCAGACCATGTCCAACAGGAAAGGCGCCGGGAACTGTTCCCTTTCCATCAAACGGTTCGAGATGGGTTCCCCCCAAGGTCCCTGGAAGGGATAGCGCATGGGTATTTCCACGGAATCATCCTCTCCCACCCAAAGCAGTCCGAAGAACAGGTGGGCGGGATACAACTCGGGAGCCGTTCCGGAGACAAGATAGTTGAATTCCTTCATTTCCTTTCCGGTTTATTTCTTTTTCAACAGTCCTGACGACGGGGCCTGGCCGGGTTTCATGGGCAAAGCACGGCCGCTCCCCTGCCTGGTCTGCGACTGAGGCCGACTGGACAGCGCGGCAGGTTTCGGGGGCACCTGCGGCTGAGGCTGGTTAGCCGGCGGGGTTGCGGTCAGAGTTGTCTTCGGCTGAGGACGGTTAGTCTGCGGGGTTGAGGTCAGAGTTGTCTGCGGCTGAGGCCGACTGGACAGCGCGGCAGGCTTCGGGGGCGCCTTCGGCTGAGGCCGATTGGCTTGCGGGGCTGACTTCTGGACCGGCTGCGGCTGAGGCCAATTGGCCTGCGGGGCCGACTTCTGGACCGGCTGAGGCCGACCAGCCAGCGGAGCGGGTTTCTGGGTCGCCTGCGGCAGAGGCCGACCAGCTTGCGGGGCCGACTTCTGGACCGGCTGCGGTTGAGGCAAGGCACGGCCTCGAGCCGGACGCTGCATAGCACCAGAGAGCCCAACACTGGGCTGCGTCTTTCCGTCAGTGCCCTTAGGTCTGGCAAGAGAGCCACCAGATGCCGGATTTCGGGGAACCATAGTATTGGAAGGAATCTGCGGAGACAAAGCCTGCTCCTCCTTCTCTAAGAGTTCCTTCATCTGCTCCTCTTGCAATTTCCTGATTCTCTTTTGCTCCAATTGCTTCTCCCACAATTCCATCCCTTTCTGGACGCGAGCCTCTATCTCTTTCTGTATGCGAGGATCCTTCATCTCTTTCTCGATGCGAGCCTCTATCTCTTTCTCGATGTCCTGTTTGCGAGCCTCCATCTCTTTCTGGACGCGACCCTCTATCTCTTTCTGTATGCGAGGATCCTTCATCTCTTTCTCGATGTCCTGTTTGCGAGCCTCACTCTCTTTCATCTTTTTGTCCGGTTCCAAGGGACAAATGATGACCCCTTCTTCATCCGGGCTGTTCTTATACTGAAAAAGAAACTGCTTTTTTTTCGGGCTCTCACTACTATTCCCGGCCGTAGCACTGCCTTTCGATCCGACATAAATGCGGCGTGTGATTACAGCATCGTCTCCGACAGGAGCCAAACTGGGGCCATCCGTAAGAAAAGAAGTATCCCCCTGATCCATGGTAAATTTCAAGAACTTATCCCTCAATTTCTGATACGCACCGGGATACTTGGGTGTACAGAAGAACCTGCCCGTAGAGAAGACTTTGCGGGCAACCGCCGTATAGAAATCAGTCAAGTCTTTCGGGACAGGGAACATACTCTCCGGATATTGCCGGAAAATACCTGCTTCGCTCTGCGTCTTCATCTGACTCCACTCCCACATCAGTTTCAAAGACAAATTACTGTAACCCGGAGTTGTATATTTGCTCAAGCCCACTTCGTCAGAGTCAAAATCCTCAAAAACTACTGACTTGCCCGCGCCAAATGATTCATCAACGGTTTTCTGGTCAATGCGACCGATTATATCTTTCGCGTTATTTGAGGCCCATCCCATTTTCAGCAACGAAGACCAGGAAACATTCAGTCTATACATGGAATCGTCCATCACGTTGACAAAAGGATAGGTATTAAAAAACTTGACTTCCCTGTCCGGACGCAAACGGAACGGGTTAGTCGTTGATATGGACTTTACCCGATTGATGGTATCCCAAAGCATGGACCAGCCATTCTTGATATCCTCCAGTAAATTCTTAACATCTTCATACTGGCCTGGATTCAAAGTATTTGCTTTCGATGCTTCTTCCAATTGCCTTTCATAGGAACCAATCCTGTCTTCAAAGTCTTCAAAAGATTCTACTGAAGAAGAAGCCTTGAATTCGTTCAGTGATTTCATCGTGGAATCGTAATTATTCTTGGCGTCCACCTGCTCCTTGAACGCTGGGTCGTGACGGACTGACTTAGACCCGGAACCCAGATCTTCGGCCGCTATTGCACGCAAAGAATCCTCGATTCTTCGTGCTTCCTCATTGCTTTTTTGAATTTGAGACCTTGCATTCCGGAAACTCGACTTGACTTTTTCATACGATTTCATCAACTGATTGACAGGATTATTGGTCCAGGGTAGAAAACTCATCAAGCCAGCGCCCGGCAAAGGAGAAAACAGCGATCCGATACGAAGGCTGAGTTCCCCAACAGAAAGCAAAACCGAATTAGCAGCGACAAGCGATTTCATTAATTCACGGCTGGCTTTGGCGGTCCCCCCCAGTCTTACCGCCAGATCAGTGAATAGTTTCACTCCCGCCGCATCCTTGATAATCCTCCTTCTTTCGCGTCCGAAAGACCCTCCACCACCGATATCGGAATGACTGCCCGGAAGGAACAACTCTGTTCCATTTCTGCCGGAAATCGAACTCTGGATATCTACCAAAGCATAATTGGCCCGGAATTCATCCATAGCGCAAAGATGCAGGACTGAGTCGGCGGATTCAGTAGCATACAAACCAAAATCGTCGACATTGCAATCATGATAGGCTGACCTTTTTCCATCTTTGAACTCCTCCACCTGATGAATGCGGACTGTATCTGCCACGATATTATAGAATGGATCACGAAGCGCTCCTATGGACGACACCGTATCGAACAGCCCCAGCAGACGAACCTTTTTCTCTTTAATCTTCAGATTAGACTTATCCTTCTTCAAAGGAAGAAATGCTTCTTCGGAGCCAGAGAACAATTTATTGTCTTCCTTTGTAAGTTTATACTCTCCCTTGGGATTGACCAGATATGTGAACATCCTCGCCGCTGCGGCTCCCCGGCTGAAACCGAAAACATCAAAGGTAACTTGGATTTCATGAACATCTTTTCTCAGGGCCACGTCACAGACAGTCCGCTTCACCAACTCCGCTATATTCCTGCACTTAGCACAAACACCCGCATCACCAACACCGCCAAGCGCACCATAAAGAGAACGCGATACTTCGGTAGCCCTGTAGATTGCGTTATAGTTAGTATCTGCTCCGGCGCCCTCTGAATAGTAACAGTAATACAATTCCTGATAGTCTTTCCCCTGCTTTGATCTCGTTGTATTATACAAACTCTCCAGGATAGAAGGATTCGTATAGAAAGAATTCTGGGATTGAGACCCTTTCGAAATAAGAAAGTCACTTACCGTTTGAGATATGCCACTAACTATACCACCAGACGCTTCCTCGGATCGAGCCATCTGAACCGCACGGGTCTTGACACCCTCGGTTAAAGATTCCGATGCCGTAGATTGTCTTGATTCATCATTCTGACCGACAATGCCTGTCTCATATCTGGCGTCTATCTTCTCGGCCGCTCCGAAAACCTGATCCAATTCCGCTTTTTTGATGAACGGATATTTCTCCATCTCAGAACGCGAAAGCCGCGAAAACTGCTGTAGATTATAAATCGGGTATGCACCTGACCCGGAATCCCAATCAAGGCTTTCAAATTCGCTTTTATGAGCCACATACACGGACTTTCGACGAAAATAACGACCAATGAGCGCCTGGACTTTATTATTCCTTGTTCCGTCGAAGAAAATGCCGAAATACAACTTCACGGTGATCGGATTATTAGACGAGTCGGACTTCCGCTGTGTCGTGACTGCTTGCGCTCCTACTTTTACTACGTTATTACACATATCCTACAGCGTATTTTCTATTAACAAAAAACACTTGATGGCCAAAACCTCAAGACTCTTTCTCTTCCGCCTTCTCCGCCTCATCCATAATCCTGAATACGCCAGGGCCCGTCATCGTCGTAACAATCCGTGTCTCCGGATTCAACAGATACAGGAAAGGATACCCAGTCAGAACATAGCCCGGGAATTGAAACTTATAGACGTCCTGTTTTTCATAACGCCCGATATACTTGAACGACTCGCCAAATCTTTCAATGAAGGATTTCGCCGAATGAAGAATCTCCTCGGGAACTTCTGTTTTCATCATTACCCTCAAAAAGCCTGTCAGTTGAAGTCAAATATGTCTTTAAAACCGTTATCCGTCGTTTTCAACAACTTATTATCCACCCTCATCACACCTCGCTGAGTTACAACCGGATTATTATTGAATTCTGATCTTTGCAATTCACCATTATTGTCTTTCCAGAAGGATTCTGGCAAGGGGTCTTTTGACAATCTATTAACCAGATCATCAATGCTTCTACGTCCATCAGCGTCACGCGGTCCATCATCCACTTGAGGTTCGATATGAAAAAGTTGTCCATTTTCACGCTGCAGAACCGTGGCATGTCCACCTCCGTCATTCCATCCTAAAGTAAGTATGTAAACACCATCTTCCTGACAAGTTTCATCAAGATACTGTTTATAGTCATTCGGAGTCATCTCCTTCAGATTGTGTTCCACCATCCAATCGTACGTGATGGAAGGTTTTGCTTCACTCCCGTCAATATTCTCCCAGATGCCAAAAGAGTTATGCTCTGAAAGCCATTCAACCCTCGTTCCCTTTTCGTTGCTCTTTGCCGTAACATCGAATCCCCTCAGACGCATGGCATATGCTGTCGAACAGGTAGCGCAATTGATTCCGTATCCCCAGTCCGGATCCGGATCATGCCTGTATCGTTCTACAGGAAGCCAACCTTGAAAAGGAGTATTGGGATTGCCGGGAATGGGCGGAACATCATAAAACGCCACCAGCTGATTCCCATCCATCTTAAAATCACCAGGTCTTGCTCCGTTATTGGAATACCAGGCAGCGTCATGGAACCGACTCCAATCCAGAGGTATTTTATTTCCCGAAAGCCGGTCATGATAGTAACTCCCGTTACTGTCTTGCTTATACTCGACCGCATATTTATTATAATGCGGATTTGCTTTTTGTAAATCCGCCTCTTGAATGCTCATTGGCTTCCCTTTCCTGATACCATAGGCCTTTTCAAGAGCCATATTCCTCTGGGCAATGGCAACTTTCTCCAGAAAAGTAAGGTTGTTCGGCAATTCTGCAATCAATTCATTGAGTCTCATCCGTTCGCTCATGGACATATCCTTGCATCTGTTCATGATGACATTGTTCAACCTGTCGTACTCTGCCAGTTCATTCGGATCAGTAATGCGTATATTCGCCCGCAGCTTTCTCAAAACTTCTTCCAGCAAGGAGGTTGCTCCTGGCCTGGTTGACAGGTCGGTCAGATTCAAAGGATTCTTCGGTTCATGCGGAACAGTAGGGACAGGGAGCCTGGCCTGCTTAATCACGCCCATACATCCCAAACCACCCTGGCCATCAGTTTTGAGCGTAATGGCACCACCCCATTGACACATGCAGTAGGAAGATTTCATCAGGGCCGGCATGTTCTGGACCAAGACATTCATTTTGCCGAGTATCCACGGAGTGGTCGTTGCGGGAACGCAAGGCGCAGGGGTCGGGGTTCCCATGGCGGCTGCTGTTGCCGCGGCTGTCGCAGGATTAGTGGGTGTTTTGCAACGGCCGAAAGTGGGGATATTGGCTAATGGAAGATGGTCATTGATATTCCCCATGGGTTTTCCATTCAGGAAAACCGTCCGCGAAGGGGAAACCGTCAAGGGAACGCTGAAATCTCCGAAAACACAATTCATCATCGCCGTGAATACCGCATGGGTATCGCCACCCATGGACGGCATAGAAACAGGGGACGACTGAGGGGGCTGTTGTTTTTTCTTCTTCTCCCTGTTTTCTCCGGATCGCACCTGATCCTGCCCCGCACGAGGCTGGGGATTCTGTTGCGCATACGAAGGCGACGTGGGACCGTATGGCTGTGCAGGCTGCTGTTGCTGCGCATACGAATACGACGTGGGACCGTATGGCTGTGCAGGCTGCTGTTGCTGCGCATACGAATACGACGTAGGTCCGTATGGCTGTGCAGGCTGCTGTTGTTGTTGAGGTAAAGCTGGAGCAGGCCTGCTGATTGTCGATGACGTCGGCTGCTGGGGTAGCTGGCGAGGAGGACGGGCCGGAACCTGAGGTCTCTGCGGAGAAGTGGACGAGGCTGGACGGGCAGGATTCTGCGGTCTCTGGGAAGAAGGCGGAGCTGTGCGGGGAGGAAGCTGCGGCCCCTGGGGAGACGCGGCTCTGGGAGGCCGGGCTGGAACCGGCGGCCTCTTCTGTGCTGCCGATGTCGGGTCAGGTCCTCTCCGGGTCCGATCCTGTCCAACCGGTGTCGTCTTCTTGGGGCCGTTCTTGATTTGATCCATGATCTCAGGCAGTTATCTGGTTCTCCACCACTTCACATCAGTTGATTTTCGCAATGGAGCCCTTGATTTCGATCATGGGTCCGCCATCCAGGGACATCTTGGCATTGGCCTTCTGCTCATGGACACTTGAATACTCCATCAATTTGTTCTGAGCCTCGATACGGATCGTATTCGCATTTGTCTGAAGTTTGTCCTTGACTTCTTCATCTTTACTATCCTCCACCACGATTTTCTGACTTCCATCCACGTGCTCCGAATCGTTTTTGGCCACATAGGCGGAACGGTTTCCGTCAACGTGGTCCGTCAAATCGAGTTTTGCATACCTCGTATGGTTACCCTGTGCGGAAAGAATCGTATCCTGACAAGACTTGATCGAGACATTCTCTTTCGCCTCCAGGATGATATCCCGGCCAGCACACAATTCAATGTTGCCGGTGGATACCAGACGTATCAGCTTTCTGTCGGAGGAGAACAGGATGTCATAGTTCTGATTTGCATTGTCATAAATCCTGATGAATCCCACATTGCCTTCATCGTGGAATTCAATGGTATGACCGTTTTGGGTCCGGATAGCTTTCACCCGATTACCCTGGTTATGGTTCGCGACCCATTGTTGTTCCGGAAGATATCCCCCATTGTATAATGCACCTCTCACATAGGGGCGCTCTGCATTTCCACCTTCAAAATCGACCATCACCTCCTCATGGACTTCCGGGATGAAACTGAAGCCTTTCCCTCCGCCGGCATAAGGCTGTGCTATTCGGATAAAAGGAGTCATGCACGCTGGATTCAAAAGTTTCTGCCATCCAAACTGAACCCTGACACGCCCTAAACCCAGAGGATCTTCGTTGTCGGTAACCCAGGCACGGCAAGGGGGGCATTGCGGGTAGATATCCGGATCGGAATAAGGCGGGCAGGAACACTCATTCGGAATCCCGGTGAAACAATTGTAATAGGTATTATTATCGGAGAAACTGTGAGTCACGGTTGTAATCAATGCAGGATGCTGGTTAACCGGACTCGTCTGATTCGATGC
>Ga0265300_10004385_pt1 | contig 11256 bp, 10 predicted proteins | sample AusTroGonzalo_MG_FD_193482 | JGI IMG/M metagenome (GOLD analysis project Ga0265300, IMG submission 193482) | Bovine rumen microbial communities from tropical cattle in Woodstock, Queensland, Australia - Gonzalo_03 | ecosystem: Host-associated > Mammals > Digestive system > Stomach > Rumen ... | reverse complement strand
CGAAGTCTATCTGACCAGATATCTCCAACGCCTTGTGCCGTTGGAGTAATCGCAACAATATGTCTCTATTCTCTTGCGTCATTGCCGTATAATTGCTTGGCAAAGGTACACATTATTTCAGCAAACACAAAAAGTTTGAGAATTAGTTTGTATCTTTGAGACTAAAGTCTCTAAATTCTTGCGCTCCAGCAGGTGCTCAGGCGCAGGCGGAGTCCTCACGTTCGGAAGAAAAAACAATTAATTATTTTGTTCTTCTCTCACTAAATCGTAACATTGAGGCTAACGCCTCGAAGATACTTCCGCTCGGATAAAAGAAAGAAAAACGACCTTTTCTTTCTTTTATCCCTCGCTTATTCGTATCTTTGTCATCCAAAAACAAAAAGACAATGCAGAAAGACCTGAGAATTGTGTTTATGGGAACGCCCGACTTTGCCGTTCCTACGTTAGCAAACTTAGTTGATAACGGATATAATGTAGTAGGAGTTGTTACTATGCCTGACAAAGCCATAGGAAGACACCACGACGTGCTGCAATCAAGTCCCGTAAAACAATATGCGGTAGCACATAACATCCCCGTCCTTCAGCCCGAGAAACTGAAAGACGAGGCATTCCTGTCTGAATTGAGTAATCTTAAGGCCGACCTGCAGATTGTCGTTGCCTTCAGAATGCTGCCCCAGGTTGTATGGGGCATGCCGCGCTTAGGCACTTTCAACCTGCATGCAGCCCTGCTTCCCCAATACCGGGGTGCTGCGCCTATTAACTGGGCCATTATCAACGGCGACAAAGAAACGGGCATTACCACATTCTTCCTTGACGAGAACATAGACACCGGCAGGATTATCCTGCAGGAACGTATGCCCATAGGCGACGACGACTGCCTGGAGGACATCCACGACCGCATGATGATTAAGGGAGCAAGCCTTGTACAGAAGACCGTTGACCTGATAGCCGAAGGAAAAGCCGAAGCAACAGACCAGACACAGTTCATGACAGACGAGCCCCTTCGTCCTGCACCCAAGATCTTCAAGGAAACATGCGAGATAAGATGGACAGGCATAAAGCAGGTTCATGACTTTGTAAGAGGCCTGAGCCCCTACCCTGCCGCATGGACGACCCTGTACACACAAGACGGCAAGGAAGTCGTAATGAAGGTCTTCCGCACACAAAAGGAAACAGCACAGCTTAACATAGAAGAGCCCGTCCTGCAGACCGACGGCAAGACCTATCTCCGAGTAGCATTCCCCGACGGATATCTTTACCTGACGGAAGTGCAGATTTCAGGTAAGAAACGTATGAACATTGAAGATTTTCTGCGTGGCGCACATATAGAAGGATGGACACTATGTACAAAAAAATGACAAAAAATTTGGCAGATTGCTTAAAAAGTGTTTCCTTTGCATTTGCAAACATAAAAACAAACCGTTAAAACGAACATTGCCTATAGAGAAAACATTACACAGAAACTATTAAAACAAGCGTAATGATGAATCTAAGTACAAGTACCGACTATGAGTTGGTAGAATTGTATGAGAACGGTAATGACAAGGCTTTTGACGAGATATTACAGCGTCATCAGAATTATGTATATTCCTATATTCTCTTTCTAGTTAAGGAAGAGGATGTGGCTGATGATATCTTCCAGGAAACTTTCACACGTGCCATCATAGCCATCCGCAGTCACAGATACCAGACTACGGGCAAGTTCAGCGCATGGCTTATTCGCATAGCGCACAATCTGATAATCGACTCTTCGCGCGAGACAGAAACGGGCAAGGTGATTATCCAGGAAAAGTTCCCTTCCACCATTCTCAACGATATCCGTCTGAGCGAAGGCACCATAGAATCCAGTATCATGGAGCAGCAGAAAGCCGACCAGATACGTAAGATGCTGGATTACCTGCCCGAAGTTCAGCGCGAAGTTATCATCATGCGTTTTTATGAAGACCTCAGCTTCAAGGAGATTGCAGAGAAGACAGGTGTCAGCATCAACACCTCCCTGGGCCGTATGAGATACGCACTTATCAACCTCAGAAAACTGATTCAGCAGCACAATATGGCATTGGTTGGATAAAAATATTGCCATTCACACAATATTTTTCCAATTAGGTACGTTTTATTTGTAAAGACAGTAAGCAAATAAAATATACCAAAATGTGCCTATGGAACAAGTTCTACCTCTCCCTTACATTCAACCCAGCGCTGCCGTATTAGCACGCATCCGCCAGTTTGCGAGAACATATCGCCCTCAGTTTATAACAAGCATAAAGCTCTCCTGACATGATAGTATCACCATCGCTACTGTCGGCAAACTTTGCCGACCTTAAGAGCGAAATGGACTGGCTCAACCAAAGTCCTGCCGATTGGCTGCACCTGGATATTATGGACGGAGTATTCGTCCCCAATATATCATTCGGATTCCCCGTTCTGAAATACGTTGCAAAACTCTGCAAGAAACCCCTGGATGTACATCTGATGATAGTACAGCCCGAGAAGTTCGTCCAAGAAGTGAAAGACCTGGGAGCATATCTCATGAACGTTCACTATGAGGCGTGCCCCCATCTGCATCGCGTAATCGGTCAGATTCACGAAGCAGGCATGAAGGCAGGTGTGACATTGAATCCCGCAACACCCGTCAGCGTACTACGCGACATCATAGAAGACGTCGATTTGGTTCTGCTCATGAGTGTAAACCCCGGTTTCGGCGGACAGAAGTTCATACCTCATACCACACAGAAGGTAAAGGAACTGCGTCAGCTGATAAACGAGACGGGCAGTAAAGCCCTCATAGAGGTTGACGGAGGCGTGAATGCAGAAACGGGCAAGCTGTTGGCAGATGCAGGTGCCGATGTACTGGTAGCCGGGAATTACGTATTCAATGCGCCCGATCCGGCTGACGCCTGTGCACTTCTGAAAGCCCTATGAGCATAAGACAGCCCATCATCTGGGCTACGATGCTTTATATAATAGGTATATTGCTGGGGAACTTTTTCTCCAGCATTCTGTTTTTATATCTCTCCGTAGCCATACTTGTTACGGGAACCGTACTCAGGAAAAGGACGCATATTGCAGATGCATTGCTTTTCGTTTTCTGGATTACCCTGGGCATGGCACGCATAGGGATGGATAATCCGCAACGTAGCAATACCTGTTACGAAACCGTCTTAGGGAAGGCACAGGAGCAGAACCGCAATCTGACAGCACGTTTACAAGCTACCGGACTTGACGACAAGGCGCTCTCTGTCAGCTCTGCCCTGCTGCTGGGACAGAAAGCCGGGCTCAGCAAAGAGACACGCAAGGGGTATGCACAGGCGGGTGCCTCCCACCTTCTGGCATTAAGCGGCATGCATCTGGGCATCATATACGGACTTATGTATATGCTCTTCATCAGGCGTGTCCGCTTCAGCGAATGGAAATGGTTCTGGCTGCCTCCCATCCTCCTTACCGTCTGGGGCTATGCGTTCATAGCCGGGATGCCCGTTTCACTTGTCAGGGCAGCCATTATGTTCTCGTTGGCTACCATTGCCACATTGGCGCAAGCAGACACCCCACCCTTGCATATACTTGCCCTGAGCGCCTTAATCATCCTGTTGTTCTCGCCGACGACACTCTTTCAAATAGGCTTCCAGCTTTCCTTTATTGCCGTGTTCTTCATATTGGTTCTATATCAGCCTTTAAGGGAGAAACTTGGTTTGCGCAACAAGATTGCCGACCTGTTGCTACTGTCTGCCGTAGCCCAATTGGGAACAGCACCTCTAAGCATTTATTACTTTCACACGCTTCCGCTATTGGGAGCCATTGTCAGCATCGTATTAATACCGCTCACAACAGTGATTATATACCTGGGGCTATTGTTGCTGCTTTCTCCCATAGGATGCATTGCATGGTTGACAAGTGCAGCCATATCATTGCAGGAATGGATTGTAAGGACTGTAGGCAGTATCCCCTACGCCACTATAGAGAACCTTTATCCCGCCTGGTGGCAAGTTCTTCTGGTCTATATGCTACTACTCTGCGTAATAGCAAAGAGCCACATCCTTTGGAAAAGAGAGGATTTTAATCTGTAGAGAAGTCAGCCAGCAACTGACGGTAGACTGTCAGCACAGAACTCTTACGGATAAAGCCGACAAACAGGCCCTCGGCATCGACAACGGGAAGTGTCCATGCATGTGTCCTGTCGAAAGTGGCAACCACAACATCCATGGAATCGTTTACCGTAAGCGTACACTCCGGCTTCTTCATCAACTGAGCAACCGTAAACTGACGATACAGCTCAGTACGGAAGATAAGATGACGGATATCGTCCAGATACACGGCCCCCACGAACTGCATCTGCCTGTTCACAACGGGGAACACATGATTCTTGCTGTTGCTGACCTGAATGGCGACATCACCCAATGTCATATCCGGATAGAGGACATGCTCGTAATGCTGTATCACACTGTCCATGCTCATCAGCGTCAGGATAGCCTTGTCCGTATGATGCGTAAGCAACTCGCCTCGCTGAGCCAGACGCATGGCATAGATACTATGAGGCTCGAACGCCTTTATGGTCAGGTATGCCATAACAGCCACCACCATCAAAGGCATGAAGAGCTGGTAGCCGCCCGTCAGTTCCGCAATCAGGAAGATGCCCGTAAGCGGTGCATGCATAACGCCGCTCATCAGGCCGCACATTCCCAGCATGGCAAAGTTACGCTCCGGAATCTGGAGGCCCAACACATCATACATATTCCACAAACGGCAGAAGATAAAGCCGCAGATACAGCCCAGGAACAGGCTGGGTGCAAAGATACCGCCACAGCCGCCGCCTCCATTGGTTGCCGTAGAGGCAAATACCTTAAAGACAATTATCAGGAACAGATAGATCAGCAGATAATCGGTTCCATAGAACAGAGAACGGTCCATAGCCGTATTCCAGTCAGCCTCTCCCGTTCCATTCAGCAACAGCGTGATAAGGTCGTAACCTTCACCGTACAGAGAGGGGAAAAGGAATATGAGCAAACTCAGCATTATCGCTCCAAGGGCAAGTTTCCTGTATCGTCCCTGAAGTCTCCTGAACACACCCTCCAGCATATTCATGGTTCTGGTAAAGTACAGGGCAACCAAGCCGCACATCACGCCGAGGGCCAAATAGGCAGGAAGCCTGTCGACGTTGAATGCTTCCTGGAGATGGAACTCGAAGATGGGATTTATTCCTGATACCGCAAAGGTAAGGGCTGCTGCTGTTACACTACTGACAAGCAAAGGCAAAAGGCTGGTCATGGTAAGGTCTATCATCAGCACCTCAAGCACAAAGACAAGTCCTGCTATAGGAGCCTTGAAGATTCCAGCCACAGCACCTGCCGCTCCGCATCCCACCAGCAGCATCATCTGCTTACTGCTCAGATGGAACATTCGTCCGAACTGACTACCTATAGCACTACCGGTAAGCACAATAGGAGCCTCCGCTCCCACACTACCACCGAAGCCGATGGTTATGGCACTGGCCACAACAGAAGACCATGTGTTATGCGCCTTTATCTTACTCTGCTTCCTGGCAATGGCAAAGAGAATCTTCGTCACGCCATGACTGATATCATCGCGTACCACGTAACGGATGAACAGCATGGTCAGCCATATACCCAGGATAGGATAGACCAGGTAAAGCCAGTTGGAAGTTGACGTAACAAAGCTCTGCGTCAGCAGATGCTCTATCTGGCCGATCAGCCACTTCAGAAAGATTCCTGCACAAGCCGTAAGGATGCCGACGAAGAGACTGACAATAAGTATAAACTGATTGTCGTTCAGATGTCTGCGACGCCAACGCAAAACATATGCAAGAATATTTCTGCCGCACTTCTTCATGCCTATCCTCTTATTATCTTCACAGCACCGTCCTTAGCCAGTTTTATAATCTGGCTTGGCTGTGCCTTTGTCTTCTCTCCCCTGCGGAAGCTGACAATATAATCCACCTGATTCTTTATCTCGTCAGAGATATCATAGAAGTTCTGGGGCGAAGGTTCGCCGCTGATATTGGCACTGGTACTGACAATCGCCTTCTGGAATCTGTAGCACATCTGACGGCTGAACTCCTCGTGTGTAACCCTGATTCCCAGGCTACCGTCCTCAGCCAACAGGTTGGGAGCTATGTTTACAGCATCGTCCAGAATCAATGTCAGGGGTTTGGTAGCATAATCCACCAGGTCCCACGCCACATCAGGAACATTCCTGAAATAGCGCTGCATACGGTCGGCACTGTCCACCAGACAGATGAGCGCCTTGCTATCCTCACGTTTCTTAATCTCGTAAACGCGACGCACCGCATCAGGATTTGTGGCATCACAACCTATTCCCCAGATGGTATCTGTGGGATACAGGATCACGCCGCCCTTACGCAGCACCTCGACAGCATTCTTTATATCCAGATCGCAATTCATCGTTTCTCCTATTTAGAATTCGCTGGTAAAATGGAACTTAATATGTTCAAAATCCTGCTGCGCCATAGTCAGCACATAGCCGCTGTCGGCAAGGAACACATCCCTACCCTCACGGTCCTTGGCCATATACTGGTACTTACGCTTCTTGAACTGCTCCAACTCACTCTCGTAGCCGGGCTCGCACTCTATCCAGCAAGCCTTGTACAGACTTACAGGCTCCCAGCGGCACTTAGCGTTGTATTCGTTCTCCAGACGGTACTGGATAACCTCGAACTGCAACTGTCCTACCGTACCGATAATCTTACGGTTGTTGAACTGGTTCACGAAGAGCTGGGCCACACCTTCGTCCATCAACTGGCTGATACCCTTCTCCAGCTGCTTGGTCTTCATGGGGTCGGCATTCTCGATGTACTTGAACATCTCGGGCGAGAAAGAAGGCAAGCCGCGGAAATGCAACTGTTCGCCTTCTGTCAGCGTATCGCCGATCTTGAAGATGCCGTTATCCGGCAAACCTACGATATCACCGGGCCAAGCCTCATCGATGGTCTCCTTACGCTGTGCCATAAACTGGGTAGGACTGCTGAAGCGCACCGTCTTACCGTTACGCACATGCAGATACGGAGCATTACGGACGAACTTACCCGAGCAGACCTTGCAGAAAGCAATACAACTGCGATGGTTGGGGTCGATATTGGCTGTTATCTTGAAGATAAAGCCTGTGAACTTATTCTCCTCGGGCTTCACCTCGCGTTCCTCTGCCTTAGTGGGGCGTGGATAGGGAGCTATCTTCACAAAGCAATCCAGCAATTCCTGAACACCGAAGTTGTTAAGGGCAGAGCCGAAGAATACAGGAGCCACCTCAGCTTCCAGATAAGCCGATGTCCCGTCTTCCTTTGTTCCTATCACATCTTCTACCGACGGATATACGCCCTCTATCATCTCCAGATCCTCACGCAGTTTGGCTGCATCTGCTTCGCCGACGTTCTCTTCGAGATCAACGGAATTGAGCTCAACGCTGATCTTTTCCGTAACCTTCTGCTTGTCAGGGCGGAACAGGTTCAGGTTCTGCTCATAGATGTTATAGACACCTTTGAAGCGCATACCCTGATTGATGGGCCAGCTCAGCGGGCGGACCTTAATCTTCAGTTCCTCTTCCAGTTCATCCAGCAGGTCGAAGGGATCCTTACCCTCACGGTCCATTTTGTTTACAAAGATGATAACGGGAGTCTTACGCATACGACACACCGTCATCAGCTTACGTGTCTGGGCCTCAACACCCTTGGCACCATCTACAACGATGATGGCACTGTCCACAGCTGTCAGCGTACGGAAGGTGTCTTCTGCGAAGTCCTGGTGACCCGGGGTATCCAGGATATTCACCTTGTAGCCCTCGTAGTCAAACTCCATTACTGAGGTGGTGACAGAGATTCCACGCTGTTTCTCTATCTCCATCCAGTCGCTGGTAGCTGTCTTCTTAATCTTATTGCTCTTTACAGCGCCTGCCACCTGAATCTGACCTCCGAAGAGCAACAGCTTCTCCGTAAGTGTCGTCTTACCCGCATCAGGGTGCGAGATAATGGCAAACGTCCTTCTTCTTTCTATTTCTGCGTTCATACGTCTATTGTTATCCTTTTATAATCCAATCCCAATTCCCTAATCCACCTTATAAAGGTTGCTCAGCATCTCCAGCAGATGTGTGATGGGCTGCAAAGCCTGCTTGGTCTGATCTGTGAGTTCACGTCCCTGCATCTTCAGGACGGTAGCGCCATACAGGGCATCCACACAGTTCTCTATCTCGTTCTTCTCCTTGCCCGAGCCCTTGCTTCTCAGCTCCACAATGTAAGGCAAAGCCTTGTAATAGGCAGCGCTGTAGAAGGGTTGCTTAGGGTCTTGCAGCAATTCCTGATGACGTTCTGCCATCAGTTGCAAGGTGTTCTTGACCACCTGCACATGCCCGCTCTCCTGCACACCCTCTTCCTTCATCATGCGGATAAGGCCGTCATACCAGTCGCGCTGGTCGGCTATCTGCTCTTCTGTATATTGGAAGCGGGGCAGGTATTCCTTGCAGATACGCTCTACATCCAGCCCGTAGGCACGGATGATGTCCTCCACTTGGAACATATAAATAATGTAGGCAGATATGTTCTGCTTTCTGAGTTTCTGAGCTACTATCATAACTTACCTATAACAGTCAAAATAAGTCCAATGACCGATACTGCCATAACCAAGGTTCCCAGCAGTCGGTTAAAGAGATTTATGGTTGCCATACTAAGGCGATCCTTCATAGTTCTGAGGGCTGTTGTCAGACAAGCCCACCACAGCAGGGAGCCAGCGAATATAGCGGCATACCCCAAAGCCTGTTCCCACAGATGATTGGGAACCACGAAGTTAAAGCGGGCGAAAAGCGCCACGAACAGGAACACTATCAGCGGATTACTCAGCGTCAGCAGGAACCCTGTGACGCCATTATGGGTAATGGTACCCAACTTGCCGCTTGGAGTGTGCGGTGTGGCAGGCTTGGACTTGAACATCCAAAGACCAAAAAAGAACAGCATAACACTACCTGCAAGTCGCAAATAAAGCATGGTGGAAGGCTTCTCGATAAAATCCAGCACCAAACCCATTCCCAAACCTGTTATAGCAGCATATACTATATCACTAATGGCAGCACCAACGCCCGTTGCAAACCCGTATAAGCGCCCCTTATTAAGGGTACGCTGCACCACCAGAATGCCGATCGGACCCATTGGAGCACTTGCTATAATGCCTATCATGAGACCCCTCAGCATCAGGTCTATAACATCTACAGAATGTACGAATATCATATAACGGCGCAAATTTCGGACTTTTTACTGACTTTTCATAGATTTTAAGCGTAAAAATTGTGTTTCTCGACAGAAATGTATACCTTTGCCCGAACAAAATAAACTAACGCTAACATTATTAATAAAACTTTATGGACAAAGTAAAACCTTATGTTATTGGTGTCGACCTGGGTGGCACAAACACTGTTTTCGGAGTAGTTAATGCCCGCGGTGAGGTCGTAGGAGAGAACTCTATCAAGACCCAGCAGTACAAGACTGCCGAAGAATTTGTTGAGGCCGGCGTTGAATGCCTGAAGCCTCTGCTTGCCCAGATTGGCGGTGCCAATCAGGTTCAAGGTATAGGTATTGGTGCCCCCAACGGCAACTACTATAATGGTACCATCGAGTTTGCACCCAATCTTCCTTGGGCACACGATGGTATTGTTCCCTTGGCAGAAATGTTTAAGGCAAAAACAGGTATCCCCGTTAAGTTGACAAACGATGCCAACGCTGCTGCAATGGGCGAGATGGCATACGGTGCTGCACGGGGGATGAAGAACTTTATCGTTATCACTCTGGGTACAGGTGTTGGTAGCGGTATTGTTATCAATGGCCAGTTGGTTTACGGAAGCGACGGCTTCGCAGGCGAGCTGGGTCACGTAATTATGGATCGTTCTGAGAAAGGTCGTCCCTGCGGTTGTGGCCGTACGGGTTGCTTGGAGGCTTACTGCTCTGCAACAGGTGTAGCACGTACAGCACGCGAGATTCTGAGCACTACCGACCGTCCTTCTCTGCTGCGCGAGAAGCCCATCGAGGAGATTGAGTCTCTGGATGTAAGCATTGCTGCCAGCAAGGGCGATGAGGTTGCCAACGAGATATTCCAGTTCACAGGTAAGATGCTGGGCGAGGCTTGTGCCGATTTCGCAGCCTTCTCTTCACCTGAGGCATTCATCTTCTTCGGTGGTCTCTGCAAGGCTGGCGATTTGATTATGAAGCCCATCAAGGAAGCTTATGACAATGCCGTCCTGAAGATCTTCAAGGACAAGGCCAAGTTCCTGGTTTCTGGTCTCATGAACGCCAATGCAGCCGTTCTTGGTGCCAGCGCCCTGGGTTGGGAAGACTAACAGACAAACATTATCTATATTATAACAAACGGTGTGCAGAGATTCCTGCACACCGTTTTTGGTTTATCTTTCTCGTCGGCAATAAACAAAGCTGACTATTGTTGCAAAGCTTTCTGGGATTCGGATGACTTATCATCGAGATACTTCTGAAGACAACGTACTATCTCTGGATAGTAATCATTGAGTGTCTTGTACTGATCGCGATGGGCTACATAATTCTGTAGCGAAGCAACAAGCTCGGGCATCCACAGGAAACCGAGATTCACTTCATTTTGCATAACCACCTGCACAGCATTTTGGTTGAAGCCTTTATCCATCAGATAAATGATAACTGCAGCTCGGACGATACTTTCATTGATAACAACATGCCATTCACCATAAGCCTGTCGATTCATAGCGGCAAGAGAGAGCTGAAGCAATTGCTGGCCAACACTTTCCATCATAGTGGCATTCTGAGGGCTCTCAAGCAAGGAATTAACATAAGAGTGGGCATACTCATGTACAACAACATCAATCGGGCAATAAGGACGCCCTTTGCTTGGATTCATCTGGAACCCCATAACATCGAAGACCTCACGGGACTGACTGGGTAGCTGACGACAAACACCATTATTCGTTGATCCATAATTAAAGCCGATAATAGTGCAAAAAAGGTCAGTCTGCTCTGTGCCGTAGAAAAAACGACTGTACCATTCAGGATGGATTTTAGACAAGAGGACGGATTGATAAAACTTTAGGTATTCCTCATAAAAAGGTTTGTGCTGTTCGAAAAACTCATGAAAATGGCTATCCTTATAGAATTTGCCAAGAAGTTCAATAAATTCCTTGATATTAACATACTTCCAACCACCGGGCAGTTCATCAGGATTGCCAACAAACCTAACCTTATCATTTACTATTTCCAAGCGAACA
>Ga0265300_10004383_pt1 | contig 11258 bp, 16 predicted proteins | sample AusTroGonzalo_MG_FD_193482 | JGI IMG/M metagenome (GOLD analysis project Ga0265300, IMG submission 193482) | Bovine rumen microbial communities from tropical cattle in Woodstock, Queensland, Australia - Gonzalo_03 | ecosystem: Host-associated > Mammals > Digestive system > Stomach > Rumen ... | reverse complement strand
AGGGGTTTGAGGTAATCACGGCGAAGCCGTTTTGGGTAGACCCCGACTTTCAAGCAAAACAAGGAGGCGATATAATATGGGTTGCGCGAAACACATGTTGGAAGAAGAATACGAAAAGAGACGCAGAAGGAACGAAATGGCCAGCTGCAGAAGATGGGGAATCCCATATGAAGAACCGGAAGAAAAAGAACCGAAGAGGGAAATTCGTACTTTAGAAACATCCAGCAAAAACACATTATATTATATCAGGACATACGTAAACGACAGACAGTACCTATATAGGAACGTATACTTCGACCAAGAAAAAAGACACTTCTATTACTATTACATTAAGAATAACGTAAGAAAATACGACATCATCCCATACGAAGACGTGACCGACATCCACTATGAATCCAAGGTAAAGGGAGAAAGGGACGACAGCCTAACGGTAGACTATAAGAAGCTGAAGCAAATCGATTTGCATACGTTCATGTGCGGAGACCTATATAACGGCAGGAAGGACTCCAAGAATCCTGGGGTATCGCTTAGGAAAAGTCACTTCGCCGTGCCCGATAATCTCATACCGGCGGATGCTTAGGGGCTTGTATTTTAATAATTTAATAATTTATTAAAAAATATTAGCTAAAATAAATGAAGGTTGTTAAATGGGGCTTTTCCGCTCGCTTGAGCAAGAAAGTCCTGGGTAACAGGCTTTTTTCTTTTACCCTTTTTTAGTGTAAGGCCGACCCAAGGCGCGTGCGCATACGTGTGCGGGTGTGCGATACTCTACGCCGTCCCTCCGCCTATATGAAAACATTCTCGCCTAAATTTGAAAATTTTCGTTTACATTATCGCTGTACCTATGGTATAATATTAATGTAGAGACGGGAGGACGAGAGACTATGATGCCATTATATATGAGCGACGCGGAGAAACAGAAGGCGGTCTATGACTTGCTGAAGGAAGTGTTGGCAACTCTCACTAAAGACGATATTCATTTATCCATTGAGGGGATTTCCATTCAAATTGGTTTCTTTAAGGTCCGCTTCAAAGACGAAAGCCTTAAGGATTTCATTTGGAACTATTCGAGGAACGATACGTTCGACCTTTGCTTTTCAGAGACGATGCTTGGATTCGGAGGCGGGCCAATGGATCCGCTTGCGTTGTCGTCCCCTACGCAAAGACCTATACTAGTCGACGAGTTCCGCCAAGCCATCAAGCGACACTATGAGGAATGGTATGAGAGGACCATGGTCGCCGAAGGCAGGGAGATCAATCCGCTTAGAGTGCTTCGCAAAGCGACCGATATCCTATATGAGAGGAAAGGGATTAATATCAATCTTCATTCTCTTTCTAAACAACCGGCCCAACTTTGGAATGCCTACATGAACGGCGGAACACAAATCGGAGGACAAGACTGCGACTATACGCTCAAGCTTTCCACTAAACTGGTAGGCGGCGGAATCGCGGACGTCGATCTATTGGTAAGGACCAACGAGCTTTCCTGGCAGAAGCATTCCATCGATCGCTTGGCTAATATTCCAGACACCATTAACGGCGAAGAGAGGATTATGCTTAGACTAGCCTTCATCCTATATAAGGTGTGGAGGTTCGCGGCGCATAGGGAGATGGATCCTCGAATGAACCACCAATTAGGCATCCTTAACATTACAGTAAACTACTAAGTTTCATATAAAGCCGAAATTGATCTGTTTTCGTTTTTGAAAACAGATCTTTTTCATTTTACGCGCGTGCATATACGCGTATGCGCGAAAACAGATCGTTTTCGTTTTTGGAAAAAAAGTGTTTTCATTTTCTCCTTTTTGCGTTATAATACAATGGGGAGGTATTATTATTAAAAGGCGAAATTGGATCGTTTTCATTTTTGAAATCAGATCGTTTTCAAATTCGTCCATTTTGAGACGTTTTGATGCCTGTATATATAAACTACCTGGCTAATAATAAAAACTCCCCAGAACGCGAATATGGGCTTTCTGGGGCTATTTTGAAGTTATTTCGTTAAAGTATTATTTGTATTAAATGAAATCAAGGCATTTTCGCCCTGGTTTTTAAAGCAATAAGGCTAGGAATTTTTAAACAGGTCATTAATTTAATAAATTATTAAATTAATGCTAATATTTCTAGCACTTCCGTCGTATAATATAATAGGAAGTTATAATGATTCTGTAAATACCCTAAATTCATTTTTCCTAATTATGGAAACCAACGGTTTCCTGGGAGCTCGCTCCCTTAATTCAGCTAAATCTGAAATTAGGCCGATTTCGCAGAATACAATTATGTATTCCCAATATATTATACGCTTATTAAATTATTAAATTAATAAATTAATGAATTAATAGCACATAATTATATTATTAACTTATATCTAATACTTATATCAGATCTAAAGCTTTAACGTTATAGCTTATATATAGCTTCAGATCTGAATGCGTGCACACATATGCATACGTGCGCGAAAATAGGGTGATTTCAAATCAAGGAGATTTCAACATGGAGAAGACTAACCAAAATTGAACAGTAATCAAGTGCCCACACTGCGGCTATGAATACACACCGGCGGATATCTTCTACCCAGAGGACATGTTAGGTAGGAATGATTCAGTAGTCCGAGATGCTTTGGGAAAGATCATCTACTTAGACTATAGAGAAGGCGAAGAACCTTGTCAAGCCGAAGAGTTCATATGCTTCGAATGCGGAAAACCATTCATAGTGGAACCGGTGATCAGCTACAAGGTGAAGAAGCAAGTCGAAGAAAAGGATTTCTCTAATCCTTACGTATCGTTGTTAGACGACTAATCCAAATCGGGGTGATTTCAAATGATCTACGTCACTGAACTCAGACCCCCAAGAAAAATATCAGGACTTTCTAGCTTCGCAATAAACTTTGACTATAATCAGAACATCGTAGATACTCTTAAGTCTTTGCCGACTTACTATTATCACAAGAAAGACTATACTTGGGAAATACCTGCAGACTGTCTCGCCATGGCATTGGATGCCTTGACGTTTTTTGACGTTATAACACTAAAGCTTGCAGATGAAAACGACCCGATTCCAAACCCGGGCGATTTCGAATTGACTGAATCGGAAATAGACCAATTTCGTTCTAAGCCGTTTAGACATCAGATCGAGGGGATTAACTATGGGTTGCACCCAGACCACACTAAATGGTTGTTACTTGATTCCATGGGATTGGGAAAGACCAATGAGATCATTTGGTATGCCGAGACGCTTAAGAGAAGAGGACAAATCGACCACTGTTTGATTATCTGTGGGGTCGATTCGCTCAGACAGAACTGGAAACGCGAAATCGGGAAGTTTTCGACAGAATCCTGCCTGGTGTTGGGAGAGAAGATTAGTAGGAACGGCAAAATCAGTTACGCTACCATGCCAGAGCGCGCGAAGATTCTAAAAGAACCAATTTCAGAATTCTTCGTGATCGTCAACGCAGCCACACTAAGAAGTGACGATGTGATCGATGCATTCGCGAAATCCAAAAACGAGTTTGGTTTAATCGCTGTAGATGAAGTTCATAGATTCGCCAGCAAGACATCCCAACAAGGATCGAATCTACTAAAACTTAAATCCTACTATAAGGTGGCTGCCACAGGAACGTTACTTATTAACTCTCCGATCTCATGTTACATGCCTTTGGCCTGGACTGAGAACGATAAAGCCACACTTACCACATACAAATCGCAATACTGTGAATTCGGGGGATTCGGCGACAAACAGATCGTCGGATACAAGAATTTAGAGACACTAAGGGAAGAACTGAATTCCTGCATGATTCGAAGAACCCTGGATCAAGTCAGAGACGATATGCCGCCGAAGAGCATCACATATGAATTAGTGGAGATGTCAGATGCGCATCGTAAATTCTATGATGCTGTGAAAGACGGTGTAAAGGCAGAAGCAGATAAGGTCACATTAAACGCCAACAACCTTTTAGCCCTTACCACTAGATTGCGTCAGGCTACGGCAGATCCGGGAATCCTTACCTCCCAGGGTATTCAGTCCACTAAACTAGACAGATGCGTCGAGGTAGCCCAGGATTTATTGGATCAGGGAGAGAAAGTAGTAATCTTCAGTACGTTTAAGCAACCATGTTACCAACTCGCTAAGATGTTGGAATCATATGCGCCGATGCTGGGAACAGGGGATTTTAGTGACCAAGAAGTTCAGGAGCGCATGGAACGATTCCAAAACGATCCGAATTCGAAACTGTTCATTGGCACCCACAGCAAATGCGGGACTGGCTTTACACTAAATGCTGCCAGTTACATGATCTGCGTAGACACCCCATACACATGGGCTGCGTTCTCACAGAGCACTGACCGTATCTGGAGGGTTACCAATACTAGACCTGCTTTCGTCACAGTCCTTACATGCGCAGATACGATCGATGAGCGCGTCAGGGAAATCGTTGAGACTAAAAAAGAGCTCGGGGATTATCTGATCGATGGCAGAGAGAACTCCGTATCAAAAGAACTATCAGACGAACTTCGTAAGATCATCCAGGAGCTGTAACCCCATGGAGAAGCACACTAAAACACTGGTTAGCTACGATGTTGGGGATCCCTTGGATTATCGAGGAGTTCATATAGACTTTGAGTTTGACCCTATTGGTAGACAGATTGTTACAAAGTGAAATGACAGACTAATAGAATTCGGTACTGACAACATGATGTATCGGGAAGACATGATGTTGCTGATCGATGACTCACTAGATACTATTACTAGATTCGAGGAATACTCTGACTTGTATGGTTCCAAATTAGAATACTTTCAGAATGCATCGAATCGCGACATCAGGCTGTTACATCGTGGCAGGATACTAAAAATATATCTTGGGGATGGCGCCCCGGCGGCGGTAGCAGATGCTGTGCCTTCACTGCACAGGTATCTGAAATTTAATAAATCAATAAATCAATAAATTATTGAATTAATAAATCAATAAATCATTGAATTAATAAATTAATAAATCATTAAATTAATAATTTAATAAATTAATAACATATGGTATAATACAATAGGAGGAATGCTTATGAAGCCTATTTTGAAATGGGTTGGCGGAAAGACTCAACTGTTACAAGAGCTTGTGCCGTTAATCCAACCATACTTAAAAGACAATACTTATTACGAACCCTTCGTAGGGGGAGGCGCCCTTGCGTTCGCACTAGAATATCCGAATACGATCATAGGTGACATGAATTCAGAACTTACGGAGATGTACGAATCGATCAGGGATCATCCTCAAGAGCTTCTTAGTGATCTAAGAGAGCATCAGACGAATCATAATGCACAATGGTATCACATGATCCGAGGATTGGATCGCACCGGTGGAATTCGTCAGCTCACTAAATGGTGTAGGGCGGCCAGAACGATCTACCTGAACAAAACGTGTTTCAATGGTTTGTATCGAGTGAACTCCAAAGGTTACTTTAACTCTCCAATGGGTCGCACCACAAATGGTGTCGCACCAGATATCGTACAAGAAGATAAGATTCTAGAGATGAGTAGGTTCCTTCAGACCGTACAAGTAAGGAACTGCAGTTACGTCGAATGCGTAGCCGATGCTAAGCCCGGCGATGTAGTGTACTTCGATCCACCATATGACAAAGGAACTGAAATCAAAACGGCAGGATTCGTCGGATATCAGAAAGAAGGCTTCACGCATGACGACCTATTATTATTAAAAGAAATGTGCGACGCACTTGCGCGTAAAGGCTGCCATGTGGTAATTAGTAACAATGATACCGAATTCGTACGCGATCTGTTTAAGGATTATGATATCAGAGAAGTCAGTGCCAAACGTTCTATTAACTGCAAAGGTTCTGACAGAAATAATGGAAAAGAATTAATTATTACAAAAAATATTTAAATTTGTCGTATAATATAACAGGAATGAATAATTCCTAAGTTCATAGTAGGATGCGCAAGCATCCGGTATCCTCCCTTTCAGCAGCAGCTTATCGATTCAACTTCCTCCTGAATTAATAGTTGCTGTTTTTCTTTTAAAAAATAGTTTACAAATCAAAGAACTTGCGTTATAATATAATTGAAAGCAGAGGGGTATAATACTATGAAACATAAAACTTATCAAACTGTCCAACCTAAGAAAAAGTCTAATGTGATTCATCTTCACATTACTGTTGACCCAATCGCTCGCAATGAGTTGCATTTTGAAGTTCAACTTAAGACTAGAGCGCATGTTTATCAAGACAAGCGCAAACGCAAACCTAAATATAAAAATAAATATGAGGATTTTTAATATTCTCTATTTACAAATAGGCGATTTAGCGTTATAATATATACAGAATAAGAAAAGAGAGGAACATAATTCATGAAAATTTATTCTAAAGAAAATTACGAAAGCTTCGAAGCGTTTGAAGCTGACTTTAATGCTGCTTTATCGGTAGCTGTTGGACTTAAGGTCACATGCACGAAATATGGAGAAGGACAAATCAAATCAATCTATCTCCATTCTCCTGAAATCGACTTCGGCGGAATTTATCTTAGTTCTGACCCAATCCTTGAGATTTTTATGGATGCAGAGTTCGCTTGCGGACAAAAAACATTTATGCTTTCAAGAGCATTGAAGACTGGTTTTTTACAGGTCGATGAAGTTACGATTCTTGCGATTAATGAAGCATTCGATATTCTGAAAGATTCAGAAGCTGCAAGACGAGTTGAACTTGAAGAAGCAATCCATGCACAATACGAGGCCGATCGTTTAGAAAGAGAAGAACTCGCCGCAAAACGTAATGCTGAAAAAGAAGCTGCTAAGTTTGCGCTTAAAAAAGAACAGTCTTTAGCTAAATTAAACAAAATTAAACCTGAAAACTCTAAGAAATTGTTTGGTTCTCCACACAGTTTCTATGAAGCTCTTGGTTGGATGGCAAAACACGTTAAGAACATTAAACCAACTATGCCAGATTATATGGAACCTTGGTTTATTGCGAACTTCGGCGATGTAAAAGAGCGTTATGTCGTCGATTCGCAAAAGAAGACTTCTGGCGGATTTGCATATCAATGGAGTTTAGGCTTCAAGATGACCTTTGACGAAGAAGTTTCAGGACCATTGGTTCAAAAGGCCACAAGTAAAAACAAAAAAGCAATTGATAGCGTTGCGTTTATCTGGGATTTGATTGAAAATCATGGTTTCAAATTTGGAAAAGTCCAAGACCTTGATAAAATCATCGATGAAGTTCCAGTAGAGTGCTTAAATGAATTTAAACGAGGCTATGCTCTCTAAAAAAGAGCGTAGCTTTCTACTTTGAGGTAATTATATGGAAGAAAAGAGCGATAAGACATTTGAAATGCTAGTTAAACAAGCATTGGAAGGAAAACAGTCTGATTTCGAATTTGTCAGAAATTTAGCGGGACTTAAGGTTCTTAACATTTATATTCGCGGAGTGAGAAAGGTTGTCAAGTCTTTTAAAACTACCAGAGATGCCATGCTGCGTTTGTACATGAAACAAGTAGAACAAGGAAAACAAGACATTGAACTTACGTTTGCAGTTACGCAGTTCACTCGTTGCATTGAATACTACTCTAAGGAATTGGCTATTGCTAAAGATATGAGAAAAGAGTATAAGACATATGTGATGAGCGGACATCTTCTAGACGCTTTGTTCGGTTACACACGTCCTGATAGTGATTTGGTGGATTTCAGGAAACTTCCGGTTAAATGGTTCTAAAATGGAAAATAACTTAACGACATTATTTCAGGTTTATTCTGAAACCGAAAACCCACCAATAATTGAACTTCAGAATATTGACCATAAGCCAGTTGGCGCATTGTATTTAGATAAGTTTCGCGAAAAGGGAAAGTTCGCAGTTAGCGAAACAAACAACCAAGAACGCTATTATTTCTATTGCGACGGAATTGGAATTTACTTCTCTTTCTTCAAAAAACTTAATCCATAAGAATATCGTATAATAATACAGGAGGACAGAAACTTCTGTATTTTTATTTATGAACTATCAAACTATTTATAAATGTGCAACATCTGACGGCCCTGGCGTACGCGTCTCTCTTTATGTTAGTGGATGCAGAAACCATTGCAAGGGCTGCCACAATCCTGAGTCGTGGGATTTCGGGGGTGGCATCCCATATACAGATGACACTAAAAAAGAAGTATTAGATCTGTGCAGCCGCAGTTACATTCGAGGACTTACGATCTGTGGGGGAGAACCCATGGAACCGGAGAACCAAGAAGTTTTAGTGAGCTTATTAGAAGAATTCCATGATCTGTATCCGAACAAAGACGTCTGGTGTTTCACAGGCTATGAGTTCGCGGATCTGTTACCCGGTGGTAGGAAGCACACTAAATATACTGATAAGATGCTGCAGCTGATCGATGCTATGATCGTAGGACCATTCGTTCTAGAGCAGAGAGACATCACTGCCGACAACCTTTGGAGGGGATCCCGCAATCAGCGCGTGATCGACGTTAGTGCGTCACTAAATTCAGGACAGCTTGTTATGCTGAGGGGAATTCCGAACAACGAATAACTTGAGTAGTCAAGTTATTTTTTTTTATTTTCTTATTTACATTAAAGGAAATGTGCGTTATAATATATATAGAGTAAAGAGAGGTTAATTAATATGAAAGTAAGATATTATTTATTCCAAATGCCAATTAGCAATAAGAACATCTTTAGCCATTATGACAGAGTTGATGAAGTCAACATGGACGATTACGTTCCAGTTTATACTGGCGAAATTGAAATTGATCCACAAGTCAACATCGAGAATTATCTTGAAGACCTATTCATGATCTTCAATGTGAAACATCCTGAAGGATTTGCAGCTCATTCATTATCTACTAGTGATATTGTTATGATCAAATTTGAAGATCACAATGAATACTTCTATTGTGATTGGGCTGGATATAAGAAACTTAACGGAGAAAAAAAGTTTAAAGAATAGCTTAAAAACTATTTACAAATCTTTTATTCCATGATATAATTATTATAGAAAAGAGAGGATAAGCAAATGAAATCATTACCTAAAGTTGGAGATCAAGGATATCTCCGCCAATTCACCGGAAGCTATTACGTCGATATGGTTAAGAGACCTGTGACCGTAATTGCCGTTACCGACAGCAAAGTCGTTGTCCAACATGCCAAACTCATCGCACCTATTTATCATTGTGTTGGCAATCCATACCTCGACAGACCCGATTTAGAAGGTCAAAGAGTCTTCTTCTATGATACCGTGGCTGAATCTATCGAACCAGACCCTAATGGACAAACCGAAGAGCTTACATGGCATGGTAAGAAAGAGCGTTGGGGAACTAAAGGAAGAGATTCCGACTATCCTGAATACCTTATTACGGAAGAGGGATACAAACATCAACCTTATTTAGATTAGGAGGCAACGAAAATGCCAGAACAAGAACTATTTCAAGCGGTATTCGACAATTTTACCCAAAAATATCCTGAAGTTGTCGTAAGTCATCCTTATAATGATGCTTATATGGAATTCAGCGTCAATGGAAAGACTATTGGCGGATTTAATCCGGCTGGGCACAATCTATTATACTGTTTGTGCGAACTTACGAAGATTTACGAGTTTGAACTTTATTAATCTTCCTTAAAAAACGAAAAAAAGGCGTTTACAAAAGCGCCTTTTTATGTTATAATATATATGAAAAGGAAAGAGAGGAACTTATCTATGAGAATTAAGATTAACGAAACAGAAACAATCAGTGTTTCAGACCATACCGGCAAAATGGAGCATATTCCATCAATTAGCACCGATAAATTGATGAATGGAAATTGCAGAGCGATGATGAATAGCTCAGACCCTAATTGTATTTGCAAATATTGCTATGTCGATAAAGTCTTTAGCCGTTATAAAGATTTAGAGCCGGCATTGATTAACAATACGAACATCTTGACCAAAAGGCTTTTGACGAAATCGGAATTGACCGAAATTCGAAAATACTTTTCTAATACTTCCATCGTTAGATTTGAATCGTTCGGCGATTTGAATAACGAAGTGCAACTTCAAAACTACGTGGCGATTGCAAGAGCTTGCGTTCATACTAAGTTTGCATTGTTCACGAAGCATTTCAGAATCGTGATGTCATACTTTAAGTCTGGCAAGAGATTTCCGTCTAACATCACATTGGTTTTATCGAGTCCATTTACGGATTACGAATTGCAAAAGACTTTCGTCGAGTCATTCAAGAAATATCACGGAAGAGTGATTACATTCACCGTCACTAAAGACAAGACTCATACCGGAATCAATTGCGGCAAGAGAAAATGTGTTGAGTGTCGAAATTGCTATGATTCGAAAAGGCCTCACGACGTTCTCGAATTAATTAAGTAAATTGTTTAAAAAACAGTTTACTTTTTTCTTAACTTGCGTTATAATATAAATAGAGGTGAGTATAATATGAACTATGAACACATTAACGATTGCTGGAATGCAATTAGACAAGCAAAGACTTATGATGAAGTCTGCAAATTATTCGATGAGTTTCCTCGCTGGTCCGGTGATTGGTCAATCGAAGTAGAAGATGGCTCTTATGTAGTCTACAATACTTATTGGGATAAGGACTTAGGTCAAGAAGAAACGGACGCTGAAACATTGGACATTGATTTAGAAGATGAAGTCAAGACCTATAAGATCAAAGTCACTTCAGTCGACTATTGCGTCGAAAAAGAAGATGTCTGCGAAAAGATTTGTGAAGACGTCACTATCGAAGAAGATAGCGAAGAGTTCTATGATGCCATTCACGAAGAAATCGAAAGAGTGAAAACTTCGTTGCCACAAGAACTTGAACTTGAAATCGAGTGTGAGCCAGAAGATTTAGAAGACCAAATTGCTGACGCAATCTCTGAAGAAACAGGTTGGTTGAATAATTCATTCACTTATGAAATTGTTAAAATTATTTAAAAAAACTGTTTACAAAGTTCAAAAAGCGCGATATAATATATATAGAAAGTGAGGAACAAACAATTATGGAAAAAGTTGAAAGTTCAATGATTGATGCCGCTGAGTTTGACGGCTCAAAACTCTACATTCAATTCAAGACCGGTCGTGTCTATGAATATGAAGGAGTTGATGTTGAAGGTTATTCTGCCTTTATGCAATCAGACTCAAAAGGAAAATACTTCCACGAGCATTTTGCTCAAATCCCTGCGAAACGCATTAAATAGGAGGAAAAACAATGGGACTTGATATGTATCTCTATCTTCGTAAGCACGAAAGTGTTGGCCGTTGGGAAGAAGAT
>Ga0265300_10004381_pt1 | contig 11259 bp, 5 predicted proteins | sample AusTroGonzalo_MG_FD_193482 | JGI IMG/M metagenome (GOLD analysis project Ga0265300, IMG submission 193482) | Bovine rumen microbial communities from tropical cattle in Woodstock, Queensland, Australia - Gonzalo_03 | ecosystem: Host-associated > Mammals > Digestive system > Stomach > Rumen ... | reverse complement strand
CAACAGGTTTATGAAAAAAGTATTTTTACTCTTGTGCCTTTTGGCAACTACCACCATCGTTACGGCCACTGATCTGTGGGAAGGTACGCACGCAGTAGATTGGTCTAACACGCTGACTATCGAGGCTGCTAAGTTTGCAGAAGCCCAGGTAGGACAGAAGATCGTCGTTGAATTCACCGACGCCACGGGAGAAGTCATTGAACTGCACTCGAACGGCGGCATGCTGCCCGGCACACGCTACGCCCACTTCCTCTATGCTGATCAGCACGAAATGGAGGTATTCATCACCCCAAGTATGTTGGCCTGTCTGAAGGAGCACGGAATGGAGATTTGCGGCAAAGGCTTCACCGCTACTAAGGTATGGTATGGCGACGGCAAGGACAATGTCGATGAGAACATAGTCTGGACGGGCTACTTCTGGATGGACGAGTGGAGCACCTTAGAGATAGCCAAGACCTCGTTCGACGACATCAACTGGAGCGACTACAGGGCTATCCGCTTCTATTCAGAGGCTAACCGAACGGATTATGTCATCAATGTGCTTACCAAATGGGGTGATGGCGGCAAGTTGGGCGATCAGACCACGATGACCATGACCAACGAGTATGCCGAACTGAGCCTTGAGGGTATTGATATGGCAGTAAGACTGGCCGATGTCGACAGACTGATGGTGCAGTGCAACAAGGAAGGCGGCAATCCCTTTAACTTCACGGCCATCGTGCTCGTCAAGAAAGAAACCACTTCGTTAAGTGAAGAGTTAAGAGTGAAGAGAGAAGAATTTCTCTCACATGAAGGAGGGTGTGTGGCACGCAATGCTACCGCCACCGACTGGTACACGCTCGATGGTCGCAAGCTCAACGGCAAACCTATGAGGGGTCTGAATATCATCAATGGAAAAGTGGTTTTAGTTAAATAATAATGGTTAGTTAGTTGTTTTTGTTAGGCTGTTAGTCCTTTTTACACACAAAAACTGGAGCGTCGTTTGGTGATGTTCCGGTTTTTTATTATTTTTGCAGGGTCATAAACGAATAGATACAGATGAAAACGGTTGGGCAAACATTGGTATATTTGTTGGCAGCGCTGACGTTGCTGACGGCTTGTAATGATGAGAAGGTGTATAGGATTGGCGTATCGCAATGCGGGGCGGGCCAGTGGCGCGAGAAGGTGAATAATGAGATGCTGGCTGCCCAGCATTTGTATGAGCAGACTGTTGAGGTAAGTATTGCCTGTGCTTACGACGATACAGAGCGACAAATTAAGCAGATAGACAGCTTGGCCAACAGCGGCATCGACTTGTTGGTGGTGGCTCCCAATGAAGAAGAACCTGTTTCTGCTGCCATCTCGCACGTCAGGAAACTGGGCATACCCGTGATATGCTTTGACCGTAAGGTAGGAGGTGACAACTATATAGCCTTTATTGGAGGTAGCAATGTAGAGGCAGGTCATGCTATAGGAGTTAATGCGGTCGATGTGGCTAAAGGGATGGTAGCCCATGGTCACAGACCGCTGGTGCTGGAGATAACGGCAACGATGAGCAGTTCACCGGCGAAGGAGCGTCATCAGGGTTTTTCCGAAGCCATGCAGGGGCATGACGAACTGGACTACGTTTGGCGGGCGAGCGACTGGAGTTCGGAAGGAGCCTATCGTATTGCCAAGGAGCAGATAGAGACCGGGCGTCTGCCCGACATTGTGTTCTGCCACAACGATGGCATGGCTACGGGTGTCTACAAAGCGGTTGTAGAGACTCATACGGAAGAGAAGGTCAAGATTATGGGTATTGATGGTATGCCTGGTGAAGGACTTGAGTATGTAGAGTTTGGTCACCAGATAGCCAGTTATGTATATCCTACAGGTGGAGCAGAGATTATAAGACTGGCTATAGACATTCTGACAGGCAGGCCATATAAACGGGAGAATACGCTACAAGGCATTTTAGTGGTGCGCGAGAATGTGTGGCCCATTGCCACTACGACCAGGGAGCTGATGAAACAGCATAAGGACCTGATAACGGTACAGGATAAGCTGGAGAACTCGCTGGTGCTCTATGATACGCAGCATAAGGTGTTGATAGGCAGTATAGTGACAATTGTTGTGCTCGTTGTGGCCATTGTCATGATGTTGGTGGCCTATTGGACGAGAAAAAAGGCCATCCGCCAACGTCAGGCATTGAACGAGGAGGCGACACTGTTCTATACCGATGCCAGCAACCGACGGCTGCAGCAGGTGTTTATCATCCCTGAGGAAGAGCTGCCTGTCCCCAAGAGTCAGGACATGCTGTTTGCCGAACAGCTGAACGAGGCCATTATGAAGAACATGTCGAACCCTAACCTGAAGATGGATGATCTTGGCGAAGAGATAGGACTTGGAAGGGTTCAACTGTATAGAAAGGTGAAGTCCGTGACGGGCCAGACACCTGTGGAACTGCTGCGACGTATGCGCCTGCAACGAGCATACGCGTTACTGACGTCGACCACCAAGACGGTGGCAGAGATAGCTTTCGAAGTAGGATTCAACACGCCGGGCTACTTCTCAAAGTGCTTCCGTGAGCAATACGGCAAACTGCCAGGGGCGCTACGCGCTGATGAAGAATTGAAAAATTGAAGAATTGAAAAATTGAAAGAGTGAAGAGTGAAGAATGAGGATTCAACGAAACAAACTTTATAGTCAACATTTGTTGCATGAATCATTTTTCTTAGTGTCAGAACGATATCTTTTAGGCTTTTGAGGGATTAGTTGTTACTTTTGCATCAGAATTTTAAAAGTAAATTGTTCAATAATTAAAAACAAGATGCAAATGAAACAAAAGAGAATCTTACTGAGTTTCCTGACCTTGCTGCTAAGTACTATAATGTACGCGCAACAGGAGATGACAGGAACAGTTTCTGACGCCATGGGACCAGTCATTGGTGCTACGGTGATGGAAAAAGGAACGTCGAACGGCACGGTGACGGACTTCGACGGTAACTTCAAACTGAAGGTGGAGGCTGGCAAGACGCTGGTCATCTCCTACATAGGTTATCAGACGTTGGAAGTGCCTGCCAAGAATGGTATGCAGGTGACCATTGAGGAGGATGCCAACACACTGAACGAGGTGGTGGTCACTGGTTACACCACCCAGCGCAAGGCCGACCTGACGGGTGCTATCTCGACAGTGAGCGTCGACGAGATGGCGAAGCAGAACGAGAACAACCCGATGAAGGCGCTGCAAGGTCGTGTGCCAGGTATGAATATCCAGGCTGACGGTAACCCCTCGGGTGCTGCGACTATCCGCATTCGTGGTAATGGTTCCTTAGACCACAACGATCCACTTTACATTATTGACGGTGTACCGACTACGGCTGGCATGCACGAACTGAATGGCAACGACATTGAGAGCATTCAGATTCTGAAGGATGCTGCGTCGGCCAGCATCTATGGTAGTCGTGCTGCCAATGGTGTCATCATCATCACCACCAAGAAAGGTAAGGAGGGTAAGATCAAGGTGAACTTCGACGGCAGCATTGCAGCCTCGTTCTATACTAACAAAATTGAGACGATGAACGCCAGCGAATGGGGCCGTGCCTTTTGGCAGGCTAATGTCAACGACGGTCTGAATCCCAATAACAACAACTTAGGCTACAACTACGACTGGAGCTACGACAAGAACGGCAACCCCGTGCTGAACGGCATGACGATGAATATGTACCTCGACGAGAACGGCACAGTTCGTGCCGGCGACACTGATTGGTTCGACGAGGTGACGCGTACAGGTGTCGTACAGCAGTATAACCTCTCGGTGAGCAATGGTTCTGAAAAGGGCAACTCCTTCTTCTCCTTGGGCTATTACGACAATCAGGGTACCATCAAGGACTCGTGGTTCAACCGCCTCTCTGCCCGTGCCAATGCTGATTATAAACTATTCGACGGAGCTGTAACCATTGGCGAGAACTTTACCATCAACCGCACAAGGGGTGTCGATGCCCCAAGCGGTGTGCTGGAACACGCCTTGGAGTTCAACCCCAACTTCCCCATCTACGCCGAGAACGGTAAGTACGCCCAGGCCCTCGGCGCCTACTCCGAGCGTGAAAACCCACTGAGCATGATTGCCAACAACAAGGACAACGAATACGCGCTGTGGCGCATGTTTGGCGACGTACACCTGAGCGTCACCCCCTTCAAGAACTTCATGGTTCGTACCACGCTCGGCATGGACTATTCGCAGAAGCAGCAGCGCTTCTTTACCTACCCAATAGCCAACGGTAAGGTGAAGCGCGACGACAGCGCAGCTGAGAGCAAACAAGAGCACTGGATGCGCTGGATGTGGAATGCCATTGCCACCTATAACTTGGAGATGGGCAAGCATCGTGGCGATGCCATGGTCGGTATGGAGGTCAACCGCGAGGACTACAACTGGAATAGTTCCAAGCGCTACGAACTGGCTATTTTGAACACCGACTATATGTGGCCGTCGGCAGGTTCTGGCAAGCAACTGGCAGAAGGCTCTGGCAGCGGCTATTCGCTCGTGTCTTTCTTTGGTAAAGTGAACTACTCTTATGACGACAAATATCTGGCTTCGCTGACCATCCGTCGTGACGGTTCAAGCCGCTTCGGTCACAACAACCAGTACGGTACATTCCCTTCATTCTCGGCTGGTTGGCGCCTTTCTCAGGAGAAGTTCATGCAAGACCTGAAATGGCTCGACAACCTGAAGGTTCGCTACTCTTGGGGACGCACTGGTAATCAGGAGATTTCAAACACTGCACGCTATACACTTTATGTCCCTATGACGTCAACAGGACTCTGGGGCAGCGGTGCTGCCGGTACCAGTTATGATGTTGCGGGTAAAAATGGCGGCTACGAGCTGCCCAATGGCTATGTCCGTTCACAGCGCGGCAACGACGACATCAAGTGGGAGACGACTACCCAGCATAACATTGGTGTCGACTTCGCCTTCCTGGGCAACGAAATCTACGGTTCGTTCGACTGGTTCGACAAGAAGACCACCGATATCCTGCTCTTCATGGACGGCATCGCTGCCATGGGCGAGGGTGCCGGGCAGTGGATCAATGCCGGCGAGGTGAAAAACACGGGTTGGGAGCTGTCACTGGGCTATCGCCATAAGCTTTCCAACGGCTTCTCGTGGGACATCAACGGCAACATCAGCCGCTATGTGAACGAGATTTCCCGTCTGCCTGAAACCGTGGCAGCCAGCGGACGCTACGGCGGCAACAGCAAGAAGACCGTTATTGGTCACCCCATGTATTCGCAGGTAGGCTTCATCTATGACGGCATCTTCAAGAGTCAGGATGAGATTGACAACCACGCCCGTCAAGAGGGTGCCGGCCTGGGCCGCATCCGCTATAAGGACTTGAATGGCGATGGCATCATTACCGAGGATGATCAGGACTGGATTTTCGACCCGACACCTGACTTTACGTGGGGTTTGAATATCTACGTGCAGTACAAAGACTTCGACCTGACCATGTTCTGGCAGGGCGTACAGGGCGTCGATGTTGACTGCCGTGGTTATAAATCGCAGACCGACTTCTGGGCCAACTCAGCTATTAATGTGCCCTATCTGAACAAAGGTGTCCGTGTGCTCGACGCCTGGACTCCTGCCAATCCCGGCAGTGACATTCCTGCACTGACCACAAGCGATACGAATCGTGAGGGACGCGTCTCGTCATACTATATCGAGAACGGTTCCTACTGCAAGTTGCGCACCATTCAGTTGGGTTACAACCTGCCTAAGAGCATTGTCAGCACGCTGCACATGGACCGCATTCGTCTCTATGCTTCGGCTCAGAACCTGATTACCATCAAGAGCAGCAAGTTCACAGGCAACGATCCTGAGAACCCCGGATTCGGCTATCCTATCCCCCTCAATCTCACCTTCGGACTCAATGTTTCTTTTTAAAATTTAAAAATTGAAAAATTAAAAAATTAAAACTCAAGGGATATGAAACACAATATGTTTATTAAGATAAAGCCGCAGGCAATTATAATTTTATCATTTTTTAATTTTATAATTTTGCTTGCAAGCTGCTCCGAGTTTCTTGAGGAGCAAGTGCCACAGGCCACGCTGACTCAGGACGAGGTTAAGAACCCTGAGTATATAGACAATGTGCTGACGTCGGCCTACGCTGGACTGCTCAGCATCGAGGACATGAACTCCAGCTTCTCTCTCTGGAACTACGATGTGCGTTCGGACGATGCCTACGTGGGCGGCGCCGATTTCTCAGACGGCGAGCCCTTCCATATCCTCGAGAAGAGTTCGGGCGTAATGACCACTGACTGGCCCTACAACGACATATGGAACCGTTTCTACCGGTATCTGTCACGCATCAGCCTCTCACTCGACATGCTTAATGTTGCCGACCAGAACAACAGCACTATCCAGCAGCGTACCGCTGAGATGAAGTTCCTGCGTGCATACGGCCATTTCCAGTTGAAACGCCTGTTCAAGAAGATTCCTTTCGTCAACAAGCTCAACATGACAGAAGAGGACTACAATAACCTCTCTAACACTGAATATACCAACGACGAAGGCTGGCAGCAGATTATCAACGATTTGGAGGATGCCTATGCCGTACTGCCCGTAACCCAGACTGAAAAGGGACGTCCTACAAAGGCTGCCTGTGCTGCCTTTCTGGCCAAGGTCTACCTCTACAAGGCCTACCGTCAGGACGATGCCAACAGCAATCAGGTGACCGCCGTCAACACTGATGACCTGCAGAAAGTAGTTCAGTACACTGCCCCCGCCCTCTACACCGGCTATGGTTTGGAAAGCGACCTGCACAACAACTTCCGTCCTGAGGAACAGTATGAAAATGGTAAGGAAAGTCTTTGGGCCATTCAGTACTCAAAGAATGATGGTACCACTTGGGGCAACCTCAACTTCAGCTACCGTCTCATCGTACCCTGTATTCCTAAGGTTCACGACAGCGGCTGCGACTTCTACAAGCCCAGTATCAACCTTGTCAACGCCTATCGTACCAACAGCGACGGCCTGCCCGTTTTTGACAATGCTCCGACTACCGACTATGCCGTTGGTTCTGCCGAGACTGTCGACCCACGCCTCTTTGTGACAGTAGGTGTACCGGGAACTCCCTATATGTTCAATCCAAGCTTTATGATGAGCAAGACTAATACCTGGAGCCGCTCAGGTGGTTCTTATGGCTACAATGTTTCGCTGAAGCAGAACATCGACCCCGCCCTGACCGACAACTACCTCTTTGTCTGCGACAACCAGTGGGCTTCATCCATGAACCGCGTCGTGCTGCGCTATGCCGACGTGCTGCTGATGCGTGCCGAGGCTCTGGTCCAGTTGGGACAGACCGCCGAAGCCATCGCACTCGTCAACCAGCTGCGCCACCGTGCTGCCGGCATGACCTCTGCCAGTGTCGTTGCCAATTATCCTAACAAGTATGGTGTTCACTATGCCGTCGGCCAGTATCATGGAACCTATTCCAAGGACGATGCCATGACTATAGTCAAGACAGAACGACGCCTAGAACTTGCCATGGAGTGTGAACGCTTCTTCGATCTTGTCCGTTGGGGTGATGCCGCTACCGTGCTGAATCACTTCTACAGCAGCGAGAGCGAGAAGATGAACTTCCTCAAAGGCTCGCAGTTTACTGCCAACAAGAACGAGTATCTGCCCATTCCTCACGATCAGATGTCTATCGCTAACGGACGCTATACACAGAATTGTGGACAATGGTGATTGAAGGTGAGAAGGTGAGAAATTTACTACCGCTCTTTTGTAAAAATAAAACAAATAAAAAATAAGATTATGAAACAGAATAATAAAAATATAACAGGAAGAAGAAGTCTGAAAGTTATGATGAAGTGTCTGCTGTGCGCAGCATTCTTCACTCTTCACTCTTCACTCTTCACTTCCTGTAGCGACGACCATACGGGCAGCATCAATGTCAGTGGCCAGTGCCTTGTTGAGAAGTTCGTGCTCAACGGCCAGTATGAAGGTGTCATCAACAACGAGAAGCGACTGGTGAAGGTCAAGGTGCCTGTAGACTTCAACATGAAGAACGATATGGAGGTGACCGCTCTCACCATGTCGTCAGGAGCTAAGTCTAACATCAAGGTGGGTGACCACTTGAATCTCGACGCCGACCGCAACCTGCACATCACGAATGGCGACCTCGTGAGCGACTATCAGTTGTCAGTCCGCAACGACGAGGCCCTGCTGAAGCTGTTCATCCTCGAAGGCGTCAAGGGTGCCATCAGTCAGGATGACAAGACCGTCACCGTCAGCGTGATGGCCAATAGTGGCATCGACCTTTCTAATGCCACCTTCGAGGTGGAATGCAGCGAGGATGCCACGTGTAGCCCTGCCAGTGGAACCAGTGCTAACTTTACAGAGCCCTTCCAACTGACGCTGACTGACAATACCGCTACCAACACCTATACCGTCAACGTGTCGCTCATCCAGAATCCGGTAGCCCTCTTCGTAGGTGATGCAGAGAACGTAGAGCTGCTGAACGATGAAGAGAAGGCTGCTGCCAAGTGGCTCACGGGCAACGTCGAGGGTGCCGCATACGCATCGTGGGATATGGTGGCCAGCGGCAGTATCTCGCTTGACGAGTGCCGCCTCATCTTCTTCCATCGTCACAGTCCCGCATACGGCACATACAACGGTTTTGCCGAAGCTGCCACGGGAGCCATGACGGCCCTGCCCAAGATGAAAGACTTCTGGAAACGGGGTGGTGCCTTCGTGCTGAGCCGTTCGGCTGTCAACTACGCCATCGCCCTCGGTGCCATGCCCGAGAATGCCTATCCCAACAACTGTTGGGGCGGCGGAGGCGGTGAAGGCTCCGACCTGATGGGCGACGACCCCTGGCACTTCTTTGCCTACGACATCAACCACCAGTTATGGCAGAATCTCAAAACCTGTCCTGGTGCTCCTGACGATGCTGTATACACGCTCGACAACGGCTATACCATCTGTAACACCACTTCTCAGTTTGCCCTCTGGGCCCCCTATACGGACAGCAATGCCTTTGAAACCATCACTGGCTGTCGTGCCCTGGCTCATGGTGGCGACGGTGCTGTCGTGGCCTGGGAGTTGAAAGCTGCTGACGGCAACTACGGCAAGGGAGGTATCATCTGCTTCGGATCAGGTCTCTTCGACTGGAACTCTCCTACACCCTACGAGTCGAACTATCACGACAACATGGGTAAAATTATGCTCAACGCACTCAATTACCTCACAAAACAAGTGAAAAATGAATAGTGAAAAGTGAATGATTTGCTACCGCAATTAAAAAAGGAAAAAGTTATGAAGACAATGTTATATAGCACAATCTGCGCAATCTGCGTCATCTGTGGTTTCACATCGTGCAGTGACGATGACAATTTCGGCGATCCTGCAAAGGACTGGGCAGGTACGACGACCCTTTTCACACCTACCGATGCCCAGGGTTTTAACACCTACTATATGCCGTCAGTAGGCCGCGTGGGCGATCCGATGCCCTTCTACGACCAGAAGGCTGGCGACTTCAAGGTGCTCTACCTCCAGGAGTTCGACAACAACATGAGCCATCGCTTCCATCCCATCTGGGGCGTATCGACCAAGGACGGTGCCAACTATGAATCGCTTGGCGAAATCCTCCCCTACGGCACCAACGACTACCAGCAGGATGCCGCCCTCGGCACAGGCTGCGCCTACGAGAAGGATGGCACGTATTATATTTACTATACTGGCCATAATGGCAACTGCAAGAACCGTGAGGTGGTGATGCGTGCTACATCCACGGACTTCAAGACCTGGACTAAGGACGAGCTCTGGACGCTCAACGGTCCCGACTACGGATACTCTGGCAACGACTTCCGCGACCCGCAGGTGTTCGTCGCCGACGACAACCTCTTCCACATGGTCATCGCCACCTATCCCAACGGCGGCGGCGACCCCTGCTTCGCCGAGTTCAAGAGCAGCGACCTGAAGACCTGGGAGCACGTAGGCCGCTTCAAGATGATCTGGGACCGTATGCTCGAATGTCCCGACATCTTCAAAATGGGTGATTACTGGTACCTCGTCTATAGTGAGAGTTTCAAAGCCAGCTGGAGTCGCAAGGTGAAGTACATGATGGCCAAAAGCTACGACGAGCTGAAAGCCTGCTTCAATGACGGTCCTAAATGGCCTGCCGATGGTCATGAGGGCATGCTCGACAGCCGTGCCTTTTATGCAGGCAAGACGGCCTCGAATGGTACCGACCGCTTCATCTGGGGCTGGACACCTTTCCGCTCCGGCGCCGACATCCACGAGAAGAACATCAACGTTGGAGCTGGTGACGGAAACGAGCCCAACTGGTCGGGTGCACTGGTATGCCATAAGATTATTCAGCACAGTAATGGTACGCTGACTCTGGGTGCAGTGCCTGCTATGGCCTCGAAATACAATCAGATTGTCAACGCTACAGTGATGACATCAAATGGCTACAATGGAGGTACGCTCAGTGGCGATGGTGCTTACGTACTCTACGATCGTCTCGGCACAGCCAACCATATATCCTTTACCGTCAAGACCAGCAACATCTGGGACAAGTTCGGCATCTCCTTCGTCCGCGGCACCGATTCGAAGAAGTACTACACCATCGTCGTGAACCCCGAGGACGATAACCACCGCAAGCTCAACTTCGAGCAGGAGGGCGAGGAAGGCAAAGGCTTTATCGAGGGCATTGATGGCTACTGGTTTGAGCGTCCTGCCGACAACACGTACAACATCGACATCTACACCGACAACAGCGTCCTGACGTTCTATATAAATGATGTCTGCGCCTACACCCAGCGCATTTACGGCATCCAAAAGAACTGCTGGAGCATCAACAACTATGGCGGCTCCGTTACCATTAGCGATGTAAAAGTCAGCCAGCAGTAATCACAGTTAGAAAATAAAAAACGTTCATTGCTGGCAAATTTGTTGCAATGAACGTTTTTTGTTAGTGTATGTATCATTATTTATAGGATAATAGGAAGAAATGTACTACTTTTGCACCAGAGAATTTCAAAAACTAAAAACTCTGATGAAGATGAAAAAAACAATTTTGATGCTTATGGCAGTCATGATGGCGTTGGCAACGAAGGCCCAGGTGAAGCCGACGGTGCTGGGCGACAAGCACGCCATGCTGAAAGTGAAACAAGGTGAAAAGTATCTGTTGCTGCCCGTGCAGGAATCGGAAGACATTGCGGCTATTGCCGTGCTGAACAGCCAGAACGACATGGTGCAGCGACTGAACGTGAAACTGGCTATTGACCGAGTGG
>Ga0265300_10004380_pt1 | contig 11261 bp, 9 predicted proteins | sample AusTroGonzalo_MG_FD_193482 | JGI IMG/M metagenome (GOLD analysis project Ga0265300, IMG submission 193482) | Bovine rumen microbial communities from tropical cattle in Woodstock, Queensland, Australia - Gonzalo_03 | ecosystem: Host-associated > Mammals > Digestive system > Stomach > Rumen ... | reverse complement strand
CGTTCGGCTGCCTTCCCTGTGATCAAGGACTGTATGGTTGACCGTGGTGCCTTCGATAAGATTATCCAGGCCGGTGGTTACACCACGATCCGCACAGGTCAGGCTCAGGATGCCAATGCTATCCTGATTTCTAAGGAGGATGCTGACGAGGCTATGGACTGTGCATCTTGCATCGGTTGTGGCGCTTGCGTCGCCGCTTGTAAGAACGGTTCGGCCATGCTCTTCGTATCGTCTAAGGTTAGCCAGCTCGCCCTGCTTCCCCAGGGCCGTGTAGAGGCTGCCCGTCGTGTGAAGAACATGATTGCCAAGATGGACGAACTCGGCTTCGGTAACTGCACTAACACTCGCGCCTGCGAGGCCGTCTGCCCGAAGAACGAGACCATCGCCAACATCGCCCGCCTCAACCGCGAGATGATCAAGGCAAAACTCGCCGACTAATGTAATTACACATTATTCTATTATAAGAGCGCCGCAGACAAACATCTACGGCGCTCTTTGTTCTGCATGTGCTAACTTTTATGTAGTTTGTCGATGATGACGGCGAGGGCGCCGTCGCCAGTGACGTTGCAGGCGGTGCCGAAGGAGTCCATTGCGATGTAAAGGGCGATGATGAGTGCCTGCGCCTCGGAGGGGAAGCCAAGTACGCCAGCCAAGGGACCGAGTGCCGCCATTGCCGCTCCGCCAGGCACACCTGGGGCCGCTACCATACAGATGGCCAGAAGCAGGATGAAATGAAGGAAGAGCGGCAGGTCGTGAGGCAGTCCGCCGATGAGGCAGACGGTTAGAGCGCAGCAGGTAATCTTCATCATCGAACCCGCTATGTGGATGGTGGCGCAGAGCGGCACACAGAAACTGGCTATCTCATCGCTTACGCCGTTTTTCTTCGTCTGTTTTAACGTGACAGGAATTGTGGCGGCACTCGACGAGGTGCCCAAGGCGGTGAAATAGGCAGGCATCATATTCATCAGCATCCGCAGTGGATTCTTGCGGGCCAGTGTGCCAGCAATCAGGAACTCATAGAGGAGGATGACGATGTGCAACAAGAAGATGATGCCGATAACCTTGGCGAACACTGCGATGACGTGATATGCCTCGCCCGTAAAAGTCATGCCGAGGAAGATGCCGAAGATATAGAATGGCAGGATGGGGATGATGACCACCTGGATGGTCTTCTCGATGATGGTGCGGAACTCCGAAAAACCTTTTTTCAGTGTCGGCGAATCAGTGTAAGCGATGCCGATGCCTGCGACGAAGGAACTCACCAGCGCCGCCATCACATCGAGAAAGGCAGGAATATTCAATTGGAAGTAGGGTTTCAGCTCCTCCGCTTTTTCTATCGCCATCGTCGAGGCCTCCGTGTCTATCAGTTGCGGAAAGAGCATCGAGCCCGTCGTGAAAGCCAATAGTCCCGCTATGATGGTATCGGCATATGCCAGTCCTACCGTCAGCAGTAGCAGACGACCTGCAGCCTTCCCGATGTCGGCAATTGCGGATGTCACCAGTCCAATGATGATAAGTGGGATGAGGAACTCCAGGAACTGATTGAACACATAATTGAACGTCACAAATATGCGTACCCATGCTTCTGGCAATACGTTTCCTATCAATATCCCCATCACGATGGCGATGATGATGCGTGGCAATAATCCAAATTTCTTCATATTCTGGTGCAAAGATAATGTTTTTCTTCGTATAATACCTATATTATTAATAAAAATAGTATCTTTGTACCCACAAAAAGTGGCAGAATGAGATGACCGAGACAAGGAAGGGCTTTCTTCAGTTGCACCTGAGTGTGATGCTGGCAGGCTTTACAGGTCTGTTCGGACGACTGATTACGCTCAACGAGGTGGATATCGTGTGGTATCGCATGCTGTTTACGAGCGCAATCTTGTTGGTGTTCACGGGTCTGCCGAAGGTAGGGTGGCGGAAGTTCCTGCAACTGTGCGGCTGTGGGGCGTTGTTGGGATTCCACTGGATATTGTTCTACGGCAGTATCAAGGCCTCGAATGTATCTATCGGCGTGATCTGTTTCTCGCTCATCGGATTCTTCACGGCCCTCTTCGAGCCGATGATCTTTAGGCGCAAGTTCTCCTGGCTCGAACTGCTGTTTTCGCTGATTACCGTCGCAGGTGTGCTCTGCATCTTCTCGCTCGACGCCCGTTATCGCTATGGTATCGCCATCGGTGTTGTCTCGTCGGCAGTCTGTGCCCTCTATGCCATCTGCAACAAAAAAGCGAGTGTGGGTGTGCGCAGTCGGACGGTGCTGATGTATCAGATGTCGGGAGGTCTCGTCGCTATGTCGGCCATCATCCCGATCTACCTCTTTTTCTTTCCCAGCCAGCAGCCAGTCGTCGTTGTGCCTGAGGGCTCGAATCTCTGGTTCATGCTCTGCCACGCATTGTTCTGCACCGTTGGTATGTACCTCTTGCAGATTCAGGCCTTGAAGCGCCTTTCGGCCTTTACCGTCAATCTGACCTACAACCTCGAGCCCTGCTACACCATCATCCTCGCCTTCCTCATCTTCGGCGAGGGACGTGAGATCAATTTCTCTTTCTATATTGGCATCGCCCTCATCCTGCTTAGCGTCCTGCTACAAACCAGACGGGTATGGGGCAAGTAGTGAAGAATCATTCATTTTAAAATATAACGACAATGAACATTGGAGACAAGGCGCCCGAGATTCTGGGCAAGGACGAACAGGGACGGGACATCCGTCTGAGTGATTACAAAGGACGCAAGTTGGTGCTGTATTTCTATCCGAAGGACAACACCAGCGGTTGTACGGCAGAGGCATGCAGTCTGAGAGACCACTATGGCGAACTGCAAGGGGCTGGCTACGAGGTGGTGGGTGTGAGTAAGGACTCTGCTGCGTCACATGTAAAGTTCAAGGAGAAGCACGCGTTGCCGTTCCCCTTAATTGCTGATGTCGATAAGATGCTGATGGAGGCTATGGGTGCCTGGGGCGAGAAAGTGATGTACGGCAAGAAGACGATGGGCACCATCCGCACCACCTTTATTATTAATGAGGAGGGCATCATCGAGCAAATCTTTGCCGGCAAGCAGGTGAAGACCAAGGAGCACGCAGAGCAAATCCTTAACCCATAACACCAAGAGAATAACGAAACTTAAGAACATCACAATGAAAAAACGATTATCGTTTACCTTATTATTATGTATGGCTTGGATGCTGACAGTTTCCGCCCAGAATAGTATTGAGAGTATCCGCAAAGAGTATCAGGGCGTGCAACAATGGATAAACCAGATGAGCGAGAATTTCCCATCCGATGGTATCCCTTCCGAGTATTACGACTTACGTGTGGAGCAGAACCTGCCAGGAACGGGGCCGCATCATGAGAGCATCCGTATGTATTATGGCGAATTGGAACCAGAGGAGGAGGGTGATCCCTATCCGCCCCACTATCTGCGTTTTGCGAGGGTCAAATACAACTATGCTGCTCGTGAATACTATGAGGAATATCTTTTCGACGATAAGGGCAACGTGATGTTCGTCTATGCCATTACGCCCGATGTGATCGACGATATGGTGCCCTACGAACTACGTATGTGGTTCGACGGCAAACGTCTGCTGCGTTTCAATGCAAAGAAGTTCGACGGGTCTTTGACTTACATAGATATTGCGACCCTGAAGAAAGGCACTTTCAAGGATGAGTACACAGGTAAGACCATCCCGGAGAAGTTCGATAGCGAGACCGACCGCTGTAAGCAAGGGGCCCAACGTTACCTGACACTTTTCAAGAGTATTGATAACAGATAAAGAATGAGTATCAATGGACTTGAATGAACTGATAACAACGGTGAACGATGCGGTGTGGGGCTATGTGCTCATCTTCGCGTTGGTGGGTTGTGGCCTGTGGTTCACGATTAAGACACGCTTCGTCCAGTTCCGTATGGTAGGCGAGATGTTCCGGCTGTTGACGGATTCGGCTTTCGACACTGTGGAAGAACAGGTGCAAGGACAACGGGAAAGATACAAGAAGAAGCATATTTCCTCGTTTCAGGCCTTTGCCGTTTCTGTGGCTACCCGTGTGGGAACGGGCAATCTGGCTGGTGTGGCTTCTGCCATTGCCATCGGTGGTCCTGGGGCTGTGTTTTGGATGTGGGTCATTGCCCTGATTGGCTCTGCAACGGCCTTCGTGGAATCTACGTTGGCGCAGTTGTTTAAGCAGAAGCATAAGGATTCGTTCATCGGTGGTCCTGCCTACTATATCCAGCGAGGCCTGCATCAGCGTTGGATGGCTGTTACGTTTGCCGTGCTCATCACTTGTCAGTTCGGATTGTCAAATAACTCTATTCAGGCGAACACCATCTGTGGTGCCATGCAGGAGGCTTTTGGCTGGTCGCCCCTGTGGGTGGGAATGGCTTTGGCAGCCTTGGGACTTATCATTGTCTTCGGCGGCATCCAGCGTATTGCCTTTGTCTGTGCCATTCTGGTGCCTCTGATGGCTTTTGGCTATATGGTATTGGCTATCGTGGTCATCATAATGAACATCGGGTTGATTCCTCACGTCTTCAAGTTGATTATGCTTGATGCGTTTGGTGTTGAGAAAGTTGTTGGAGGCACCATCGGAGCAACGATTATGTATGGCGTAAAGCGAGGACTCTTCTCGAACGAGGCAGGCGAGGGTAGTGCACCAAACGTTGCGGCAACGGCAGCCGTATCGCATCCCGTCAAACAGGGCCTGATCCAGGCATTGGGTGTTTTTACTGATACGCTGTTGGTTTGTTCATGTACAGCCTTTATTATCCTGATCAGTGGTCTCTATCAAGTGCCTGAACTCAACGGTATTGCATTGACGCAGTCTGCCTTGCAGTCGGAAGTGGGCTCGGCAGGTCCGATCTTCATAGCCCTCGCCATCTTTATGTTCGCCTTTTCCAGTATCATCGGCAACTATTATTATGGTGAGGCCAACATCCGTTTCATCACGCCAAATACCAAGGTGATGACTGTCTATCGCATTTGTTCGGCAGGTGTGATGGTGATGTTTGGTGCCTTAGCCAGTTTTGAACTTGTCTGGAACATTGTCGATTTCTTTATGGCCTTCCTGACGGCTTGCAACTTGATTGCCATCGTGCTGTTAGGCCGTTATGCCTTCCGCCTGCTCGACGACTATCGCCAGCAGAAACGCCAGGGTATTAAGGAACCCACGTTCCACCGCAGTCAGTTGCCTGAGTTGGAAAACGAGTTGGAGTGCTGGGAATAATTACCCGAGAAAGAAAAGACTGACACCAACGACGGAGATAATGGCACCAAGAATAGCCTTCCACGTAATCTTCTCATGGAAAAGCCAATAAGACGGCAGAAGGATGATAATCGGCGTCATCGCCATCAGTGTGGAGGCGATGCCTGCTGCTGTATATTGCACTGCCATCAGCGAGAAACCTACACCCACGAAAGGACCAAAGATGGTGGTGGCTGTGGCGACGGTAAGTCCCTTTTTATCGTGAATGGCTTCACGCAAAGGGGCCATTCCATCGCGGAAATATAATAAGATTGTGAAGCCAATAATACCAGCCACGCAACGGTAGAAATTGGCGCTGAATGGTACCAGCCACTCGGGCATATCCGCCCCAACTTCGTAATAATCCATACCTATCTTGCTTAGTACCAAACCCACACCTTGACAGACGGCAGCACCAATGGCAAAAAGCACACCGTTCAATGGCAGTTTCAATGATACCTTGTGGTGCTCGCCTCGTCCCAGTACGGAGATACTGATACCGAAGAGTGTCACCAGCATAGCCACAATACTCATTGCCGTCATCTGCTGCCCCAGCGTTATCCAAGCCATCAGGGCCGCTGATAGGGGAGCCAGCGTCATAAAGAGTTGTCCATAACGTGAACCTATGATAATATAGCACTGAAAAAGACAAAAGTCACCTATCACATAGCCAACGAGTCCTGATAACAGCATCCACCCCATGGCCTCCGTCGAAGCGCCTGGTGGCAGGATACTACCTGTCACTACGCCAAATAGCACCAGCGAGAATGCTAATGCCAGTGCCATTCGCAGTACGTTCAGCGTCAGGTTGCCTAGTCGTTTGCTGCCAAATTCGCTCAGGAGTGCCGTAGCCGTCCATGAGAACGCCACACCAATTGATATCAGTTCGCCTAAATATACCATTTGATAAGTCTGTTGTTTTGCGTCATCTTTCGATATTTTGGCTGCAAAGTTAGTGTTTTTATCTGAATACTTTATACCTTATTATATAAAAAAAACGTAAATTATTCTGCTGTTACGCGGGATTTACGTAATTTTGCACCCAATATGAGTATAACAGGAATAGTCAGGAAAGTGTTTGAGTCCCGCCAGCGGGAACTGGAGAAACATCAGAATGGAGGACAGGCATTGCAGGAAGCAGTGCTTGGTCGTCTGGTTGCTGAGGCTCAGAACACGGAATACGGACTGAACCACGCCTTTGCCGCTATTAAGGGTTATGAGGATTTTGTGAGGCATATCCCTGTGAACACCTATGAGGAAATGAAAGGCTCGATAGACCGTATGCGGCACGGAGAGGCAGATATTCTCTGGCCGGGTCGCGTCAAATGGTATGCGAAGTCGTCTGGTACTACCAACGACAAGTCGAAGTTCATCCCTGTCAGTCAGGAAGGCTTGAAGCGGATGCATTATCAAGGCGGTTTCGACGCTGTGGCAATGTATCTGCGGAACAACCCGAAGTCGAGAATCTTTGATGGACGGGCCCTCATCCTCGGTGGCAGCCACGCGCCGAATTATAACCTGAAGGATTCATTAGTGGGCGACCTTAGCGCCATCCTCATCGAGAATATCAATCCGCTGGCCAATCTTGTCCGTGTACCAAAGAAGAAGACCGCCCTTATTGGCGACTTCGAGATTAAACGCGATAAGATAGCCCGTGAGGCGATGAACAAGAATGTGACGAACATCTCAGGTGTTCCCTCATGGATGCTCTCCGTGTTGACAAGGATGATGGAGATTACGGGGAAGACGCATTTGGAGGAGGTATGGCCAAATATCGAAATGTTCTTCCACGGTGGCGTGGCGTTTACGCCCTACCGTAAACAATATGAGCAGTTGATCACTTCACCTCGGATGCACTATATGGAAACCTATAATGCCAGTGAGGGTTTCTTCGGTTTACAGGATGATCCGACAGATAAGTCGATGCTCTTGATGCTCGACTATGATGTGTTTTATGAGTTTATCCCGATGGATGGAGGGGATGTTGTTCCCCTTTGGGCAGTAGAGACAGGTAAGAACTACGCAATGGTTATATCCACTTGTTGTGGACTCTGGCGCTACGAGATTGGTGACACTGTCCAGTTTACATCGACTAATCCGTATAAGTTTATTATCACAGGTCGTACGAAGCATTTCATCAATGCTTTTGGCGAGGAACTGATTGTGGATAATGCCGAGAAGGGACTGGCCTATGCCTGTGAGCAGACGGGTGCGGAGGTGTCGGAATATACTGCCGCCCCTGTCTTTATGGATGCAAACGCGAAGTGCCGTCATCAGTGGCTCATTGAATTTGCCAAGCGTCCTGCCGACCTCCAGCAATTTGCCGAATTACTCGACAAGCGTCTGCAGGAAATAAATAGCGACTATGAGGCTAAGCGCTATAAGAATATCACCCTGCAACCCCTCGAGATTATCGAGGCCCGTCCGAACCTTTTCAACGACTGGCTGAAACAGCGGGGTAAGTTGGGAGGACAGCACAAGGTGCCTCGCCTGAGCAATTCGCGTGACAGTATCGAACAACTCCTGAAGTTGAATCAATGAAGAAACTTGTCTATATATTCTGCATCGCCTGTGTGATTATCTCCTGTGCAAGGATGGGATCGCCCGATGGTGGTTGGTACGATGATGACCCGCCTCAGGTCCTTGGAGCATCACCAGCAGACCAGGCGACGAATGTCAAGCAGAAGAAAATCACAATCTACTTCGATGAATACATCAAACTGGAGGATGCAACGAACAAAGTGATTGTCTCGCCCCCTCAGTTGGAGATGCCTGATATTAAGACGGCTGGCAAGAAGATTGTGGTGGAACTGAAGGACACGCTCAAGGAGAACACCACCTATACCATCGATTTCAGCGATGCCATCAGCGACAATAATGAAGGTAACCCGATGGGTAACTACACCTATAGTTTCTCAACGGGTGAGCAAATCGATACCTTCGAGGTGTCGGGCTATGTGCTCGACGCCAGTAATCTGGAGCCTGTGAAGGGAATTTCTGTCGGACTCTATGACGACTTGGCCGACTCCGCCTTCAAGACCAAGCCGCTGATGCGTGTCTCCCGTACTGACGGCAGTGGACATTTCGTAGTGAAGGGTGTTGCCCCTGGCACATACCGGGTCTATGCCTTGCAGGAAAACGACGGTGACTTCCGTTTTACCCAGAAGAGTGAGATGATAGCCTTCAGCCATGATACCTTTGAGCCTTCATCGAAGCCAGACACCCGTACAGATACCGTCTGGCGCGATTCGCTTCATATCGACGCTTTACTGAAGGTTCCTTATACCCATTTCCTGCCCGACGATATCACGTTGCTTGCCTTTACGCATCTGCAGACAGACCGTTTGCTGCTGAAAATGGAGCGGGCAGAGCCAAACAAGTTCTCGTTATACTTCACATACGGCGACTCACTATTGCCAGAGATCAAAGGACTGAACTTTAATGCCGACAGTGCCTTTGTCATTGAGGCGAACGAGCGACGCGACACTATCCATTATTGGCTGCGTGATACTATGCTCGTCAACACGGATACTCTGCAGATGGATATTACCTATCAGATGACAGACACGCTGGGTAATCTGGTGCTGCATACAGATTCGGCACTTGAGGCGCTGGCAAAGGTACCATATGAGAAGCGCATGAAAGAGCAGGCCAAGGAAGTAGAAAAATGGCAGAAGGAACAGGAAAAGAAAAAGAAACGTGGAGAGAAGTACGACTCCATCTATCCGGTGAAGTTTCTGGAACCGAAATATAATGTGCCTTCCCAGATGGACCCCGATAAGAAGATCCTTGTTGAGATGCCCGTTCCCTTAATGCATTGTGACACCTCTGCCGTCCATCTCTACTCGCAGATAGATTCCCTCTGGTATAAGTCTGAATGTGAGTTCCGTCCTGTGGAGAATAACATCCGTCAGTACGAGATTCTGGCAGATTGGAAGCCTGGACTGGAATACAGTCTTGAGATTGACTCTGCAGCCTTCGTGTCCATATATGGGTTGGTGTCAAAACCCTTTAAACAAGGAATCAAGGTTAAATCTACGGAGGAGTATAGTTCGCTGGTGTTTAGTATTAGTGGTGTGGATGTGATAGACACTACTATCGTTGTGCAAATGCTAGGCAACTCAGATGCGATGATCAGGGAAACTCGTGTTAACGGCGGCAAGGCGCGGTTCAACTATGTTGCTCCGGGCAAATACTATTTCCGTGCCTATATCGATGCCAACGGCAACGGGAAATGGGATACGGGCGACTATGATGCCGACCGCCAGGCGGAGTCCGTGTATTATTATCCTAAGGAAATAGAATGTAAGGAGAAGTGGGATGTCACAGAATCATGGAACTTGACCTCTACGCCTCGTTTCAAACAGAAGCCCCAGGCCATCACGAAGCAGAAGCCCGAAAAGGCCAAGCAACTCAAGAACCGCAATGCCGAACGCGCCAAGCAGTTGGGTATCGAGTATCTCAAGACAAAAGGAATCAGACTATAAAAGTTAAAAAGTAAAAAGGTAAGAAAGTAAAAAAATGGATATGAAAGTAAAAGTATATGATATGGTAATAGGTATGGTAAGAGGTCTTTTACCTTTTTACCTTTTTACCTTTTTACCTTTATCTGCCTCTGCCCAGTGCGGCATAAACAATACAGCGTTTAAGTCGGGCGAGTCGCTTGACTATGACCTCTATTTTAATTGGCAGTTCATCTGGGTAAAGGTCGGTTCCGCCTCCATGGAGACGAATTATACCAAGTTTGAGGGTAAGGATGCCTGGAAATCGTACCTTATCACACGGGGTAACAGCAAACTCGATAAGTATTTCATGATGCGCGACACGTTGCTTTCCTACTGCAATCCAGATCTCTCCCCGCTCTATTTCCGTAAGGGAGCCCGTGAAGGCGATCGCTACTACGTCGATGAGATATGGTACTCTTATCCTAATGGCAATTGCCAGTTGAAGAAGCATCGTATCGATGCCGACGGTGAGCAACACTGGAAGACGAGTACCTATCGCAATTGTATCTACGACATGATGTCCATCTTCCTCCGTGCCCGTAATTTCGATGCTTCGAAGTTAAAGAAGCACCAGACCATCACCATGCCCATCAGCGATGCGCGCCACCTGACAAACTCCTGGCTCGAGTATCGGGGTAAGGAGAATTTCAAGATGAACGGTACAAAGGAAAAGTTCCGTTGTCTGGTATTCTCATTCTATGAGCGTGAGGATGGCAAGAGCCATGAGTTGATCCGTTTCTATATCACCGACGACCAGAACCATATTCCTGTGCGTCTGGATATGTTCCTTAGTTTCGGCTCCGCCAAGGCTTTCCTCAGGGGATATTCAGGTGTTCGTAGTCCGATGACTTCGAAGATCAAGTAATCTCTATAGTTCTTCGTCAAACGGAGCTGCACTGGTGCATTTGAGATTTTTCTCCAATTGAGCTGTGCTGCTGGCACCTACGAGTACGGAGGTGACACCCTTCTGGTGGAGAATCCAGGCGAGCGCCATCTCTGCCAACGTCTCACCGCGGCTGTCTGCCACCTCATTGTAGTACTTCAGTTTCTCTAAGAGTTGCGGTGTCAGCATCTCTTTTCTCAGGAACTTTTCCTTTGCCATCCTACTGTCTGCAGGGATGCCGTTTAGGTAGCGGTCGGTCAGCAGACCTTGTGCCAGGGGAGAGAAGGCAATGAATCCCACCCCCTTCTCAGCGCAGAAGTCAAGGATACCCTCGTCCTGCGGATGGCGGTCGAGCATGTTGAGTCGTCCCTGATAGATTAGCAGGGGTACATCATGCGCCTTCAGATAGTCGTAGCCGAATCGTAGCGGTTCAAGGGGCCAGTTGGAGATGCCTACATAGAGAGCCTTGCCTTGACGGACGATATCCACCAGCGCCTGCAATGTCTCTTCCAACGGGGTATTTGGATCGTAGCGGTGACTATAGAAGAGATCCACATAATCAATCTTCATCCGTCTCAGGCTCTGGTCGAGCGAAGCCATCAGATACTTCCGGCTTCCCCAGTCGCCATA
>Ga0265300_10004377_pt1 | contig 11267 bp, 10 predicted proteins | sample AusTroGonzalo_MG_FD_193482 | JGI IMG/M metagenome (GOLD analysis project Ga0265300, IMG submission 193482) | Bovine rumen microbial communities from tropical cattle in Woodstock, Queensland, Australia - Gonzalo_03 | ecosystem: Host-associated > Mammals > Digestive system > Stomach > Rumen ... | reverse complement strand
CCGCGCAAGTTTATGAAATGACCAACAACTGCCCATGACTATGGAAAAGAAATTCGGAGTAATAGAGTCTACCTGCTTACCTATAGCGATAGACAACTGCAATACAGACCTTATAATACCGGCGCGTTATCTGGCATCGACCACACGTGACCCCAAGTTCTTTGGCGATGCGTTCATGCATGACCTTAGGTTTGATGCCAATGGCAATCCGGTAAAGGATTTCATAATGAACCAGCCCGGTTTCAATGAGGCTCCCAGTGAGGGTCACCGCCAGATTGTGGTGGCCGGCGCCAACTGGGGATCGGGCTCAAGCCGTGAGCATGCCGCCTGGGCTATATCGGGCTACGGCATACGTGTGGTGGTTTCAAGCAGCTTTGCCGATATTCACCGTAACAACCTGCTCAACTGCTTTGTGCTGCCTGTGGTAGTATCGGAGGAGTTCCGTGACAACCTGCTTAAGAATATAAACGCCAATCCTGATGCCCGCGTCAAGGTGGATCTGCCGGCGCAGACCATAACCGATATGATCACCGGCGCGCAGGAGACCTTTAGCATAAACAGCTACAAGAAGTACTGTCTGATGAACGGCTATGACGACATTGATTATCTGATGAGCCGTAATGCCGATATCGATGAGTTTGAAAAGAACCGTGCCTCACGCCGTTACGTGGAGATCCTGGATACCACGCTGCGTGACGGTGAGCAGACATCGGGCGTAAGTTTCTCCAGTCAGGAGAAACTGAGCATTGTGCAGTCACTTCTGTCCGAGGTTAATGTGGACCGCGTGGAGATTGCATCGGCCATGGTATCGGACCGTGAGCAGGAGAGCGTGCGCGGCATTGCCGACTGGGCACAGCGAAACGGCTGTCTGAACCGCGTGGAGGTGCTGGGATTTGTGGATGTGAACCGTTCGGCCGACTGGATTCTGGCTACCGGATGCCGCGTGATGAACCTGCTCTGCAAGGGCAGCCTGAAGCACGTGACGGCGCAGCTGGGCAAGACTCCGGCTGAGCATATTGCCGATATACTGAGCACCGTGGAGTACGCCGTGAGCCGCGGCATGGATGTGAACGTCTATCTTGAGGACTGGAGCAACGGCATGAAAGACTCGCCTGAGTATGTCTTTGAGTTGACCGATGCTCTGACTGCCATGCCCGTTAAGCGCATAATGCTGCCCGATACACTGGGTATTCTTAATCCCGATACCACTCTCAAGTACTGCAGCATGATGGTGGAGCGCTATCCGTCCGTGCATTTTGATTTCCATGCGCATAATGATTATGACCTGGCCCTGTCAAATGTGTGGAGCGCCGTTCGTGCCGGAATCAAGGGCATACACACCACCGTGAACGGTCTGGGCGAGAGGGCCGGAAACGCACCTCTGGGCAGCGTGATGGCTGTACTCAAGGATCAGATGGGTATGATGACGGGGCTCAATGAGAGCCGTCTGTTCAAGGTGAGCCGTAAGGTTGAGATGGACAGCGGCCTGCATATTCCGCATAACATGCCTTTGGTGGGTGAGTTTGTCTTTACCCAGTGTGCAGGTGTCCATGCCGATGGTGACAAAAAGGATAATCTCTATTTCAATAACCTGCTGCCGGAGCGTTTTGGCCGCGTGCGTGAGTATGCGCTGGGTAAGAACAGTGGTAAGGCCAGCATCCAGATGAATCTGGAGGCCATGGGTATTGAGCTGGACGAGGAGTCCATGCGCAAGGTTACCGACCGTATCATTGAGCTGGGCGTAAAGAAGGAGCAGGTTACACAGGATGACCTTCCGTATATTGTACATGATGTGCTGCACCACGAACAGGAGGAGCAGAGAATCCGCATACTCAACTATTCGCTTAGTCTTACGCAGGGCCTTCGTCCGCAGGCAACGGTCAAGATTGAGATTAACGGCAAGGTCTATCAGGATGCCGCTACAGGTGACGGTCAGTATGATGCCTTTGTTCGTGCACTGCGCAAGATATACGCCAGCCTGGACAAGCCCTTCCCGGTGCTGACCAACTACACCGTGTCTATCCCGCCCGGAGGCCGTACCGATGCCTTTGTGCAGACTATAATTACCTGGAACTTCAAGGGTGAGGAGTTCCGTACACGCGGTCTTGATGCCGACCAGACTGAGGCTGCCATCAAGGCTACCGCAAAGATGATGAACAAGATTGAGAACTTATAAAAACATTCCAATATGAAACTTAAGATTGCTGTTTTGGCCGGCGATGGTATCGGCCCGGAGATAATGGAGCAGGGTGTGGCTGTAATGAGTGCCGTGGCCCGCAAGTTTGGACATGAGTTGGAGTACCGCGAGGCTCTTTGCGGCGCCCATGCCATAGATGAGGTGGGAGATCCCTTCCCTGAGGAGACTTTCAAGACCTGCATGGAGAGTGATGCCGTGCTGTTTGCGGCTGTTGGTGACCCCAAGTATGACAACAACCCGGCCTCAAAGGTTCGTCCGGAGCAGGGCCTGCTGGCAATGCGTAAGAAACTGGGCCTTTATGCCAATATACGTCCTATCGAGACATTTGACTGCCTGGTGCACAAGTCACCGCTTAAGGATGAGATTGTGAGTGGTGCCGATTTTATCTGCATCCGCGAACTTACCGGCGGCATGTATTTCGGCCCCAAGAAAGAGGATGAAAATGAGGCTTTTGATACGAATCTCTATAGCAGGGCGGAGGTGGAACGCATCCTTCGCATAGGCTACAAGTATGCCTTGGCCCGAAAGAAGCATCTTACGGTGGTTGACAAGGCTAACGTGCTGGCAAGCTCGCGTTTGTGGCGCCGCGTTGCTATGGAGATCATGAAGGAGTACCCCGAGGTTACCACAGACTTTATGTTCGTGGACAACGCCTCCATGCGTATGATTCAGGAGCCCCGTTTCTTTGATGTAATTGTAACTGAGAATACCTTTGGCGATATCCTGACCGATGAGGCCTCATGCATCACCGGATCAATGGGTCTGCTGCCCAGCGCCTCAACGGGTGAGCATACTCCCGTCTTTGAACCCGTTCACGGATCATGGCCTCAGGGCAAGGGTCTGAACATTGCCAACCCGCTGGCTCAGATACTGAGCGTGGCTATGCTCTACGAGTATTTCGGCCTCAACCAGGAGGGTGCGCTGATCCGCAAGGCTGTGCAAGCTTCGCTTGACGCCAATGTCCGCACTCCTGAGATCCAGGTTGAGGGCGGTGCAAAATACGGAACGCGCCAGGTGGGAGAATGGATTGTAAATTATATTTTTGCAGCATAAAGCTTTAGGATATTATGAAAAGGAGGGTACTTTTATTCGCGGTCTTATCGGCTTTTCTGGCCGTTGGAGTTTCATGCGCGTCAAGCCGTTCACAGAAGAATGTAACAGTTGATGAATGTGATATTGAGAATGAAGGTACCAGAAAATTCCTTGAGGAGGTTGACTATACCTCCGATACCGCCTATGTTACCTCATTTGCCCGTGATTACATGGATAAATACGGCGCAAATGACCGCCCGCTTCCGGTTACCATCGCGTGGGAGGGGGCATCGGCCTCAAAGATTCTAGTGTCGGAGACATCTGATTTCAAAGAGTCATTTGAGGTAGAGGGTTCCGAATCACCGGCCAAGGTCTACAATCTCATTCCGGGCGTAAACTACTACTACAAAGTGCTGGACGGCAACGGTGAGGTGCTGAAACAGGGATGTGTCAGACCTGTAGGGCCGCTGCGTATGATAAACGGAGTGGTCGAGAATGTTCGCGACCTGGGCGGCTGGCAGGTTAAGGGAGGGCATATTGCCTACGGAAAACTTTACCGTGGCGCAAAGTTGTCATCAAGAATGTCTGATAAGTCAAAGGACATTTTCCTGAATCAGTTGGGCATTTCGGTCGATCTGGACCTGCGCGGAATTAAGGACAGCGAGGCCAAGGTGGGTCCTGTGATTGAGGGGGCGGAATATGTCAAGTTTCCGGTTGAGAAGAACTTGGGCCGCGGTACCGGTAATACGCAGGAACTATATCAGCAGGCTATTCGCACCATAATCAATTATCTGGGTGAAGGAAAGGTTGTCTATTTCCATTGCGCAGGCGGTGCTGACCGTACAGGTTCTCTGGCTTTCCTGATAGAGGCTTTGCTGGGAGTATCGGAGAGCGATTTGTCAAAGGATTACGAGCTCACCACCTTTGCCCGTACCAACAAACGACTCCGCAACTACCGCGACGACGGCGAAGAGACCCATATCCTCTACGAACTCATAACCCACATCCGCAAATTCGGCGATCCCAAGACTGAGTCCATCAACCAACTGGTAGAGAACTGGGCCACCACACGCCACTCGGCCGATGTGGATCCCCTTACTCAAAAAGAGCTCAAACTCTTGCGTCAGTACTTGATAGTGAAAGATTGAAAAATGCTTGCGGAGCACTGGTCGCTAAAAAAATGGATAAAAATTTGTGGGAATAGAAACTGCGATATAACTTTGCAGCCGATATGAGAACAATGAACAACATATTTTGGTGGTGGCGCCTGTTACAAACTGCAAAGTCGTAAGAGGTCCAGCTGAGATATGTGTATAAGTTGACATAGAAAGAACACAATATTAAGCCCGCCGTATTACGACGGGCTTTTTTGATGTAAAAACACGGTAAACCTTATAAACAACACAAAACAATAAAGACATATGAGTTATCTGGTAGATGAGAACGGCTATTACGGGGAGTTTGGCGGTGCTTACATTCCCGAGATACTGCACGGATGTGTGGAGAATCTGCAGCAGAACTATCTCAAGATCATAGAGAGTGAGTCATTCCGACAGGAGTATATGCTGCTGCTGCGTGACTATGTGGGCCGTCCCAGTCCCCTTTACTATGCAAGCCGTCTGTCAGAGAGGTACGGTGCCAGGATATATCTTAAGCGTGAGGACCTGAACCATACCGGTGCGCATAAGATAAACAACACCGTAGGTCAGATCCTGCTTGCCAAGCGTATGGGTAAGACCCGTATCATAGCCGAGACAGGTGCCGGCCAGCACGGTGTGGCTACCGCTACGGTTTGCGCCCTTATGAACATGAAGTGCGAGATATTTATGGGTGCAACTGATGTGGAGCGTCAGCACACCAACGTGGAGCGCATGAAAATGCTGGGAGCTACCGTACATCCGGTACGTACCGGCAACATGACACTGTCCGATGCCTGCTCGGCCGCCATCCGTGACTGGTGCTGTCATCCATCAGATACCTTCTATATAGTAGGCTCCACCATGGGCCCGCATCCCTATCCTGATCTGGTGGCACGCATGCAGAGTGTGATATCGGAAGAGATAAAGGAGCAGCTCAAGGAGAAGGTGGGCCGTGACTATCCCGATTATCTGGTTGCCTGCATAGGCGGCGGAAGCAATGCGGCAGGTACCATATATCATTATGTAGACGATGAGCGCGTGCGTATAGTACTGGCCGAGGCCGGAGGTCACGGTTATGAGACCGATTACACCGCTGCCACATTCCATCGCGGCACCACCGGCATACTGCACGGAGCCAAGATGCTGGTGATGCAGGACGGTGACGGTCAGATCCAGGAGGCATTCACAATCAGCGCAGGTCTGGATTATCCCGGCGTTGGCCCCATGCACTGCAATATGTACAAGAAGGGCCGCACTCAGGTGCTCAGCATAAATGATGACGAGGCTATCCGCGCAGGATATGAGCTCACACGCATGGAGGGTATCATTCCCGCCATTGAGTCAGCTCATGCAGTTGCCGCTCTCTCCAAGATGAAGTTCAACCCCGATGATGTGGTTGTACTCACCGTGAGCGGCCGTGGCGACAAAGACATAGAAACTTATCTCAACAACAAGGAAAAGGCAGGAGAATATGGCCAGTTTTAACTTTACAACCGTCAGCCGCACCATTCTGGCTGACCTCTACACCCCGGTTGGTGTTTACATGCGTCTGCGTGACCTCTATCCGCAGAGCGCACTTATGGAGAGCTCTGACTACCATGAGCAGAGCAACTCACGTTCATTCATAGGAATCAATCCCATTGCTTCTGTTGCCGTAGGTCACGGCGTTGCCACGGTCAGTTTCCCTGACGGCACATCCATGAAACATGACATTGAGCCCGGATTTGATGTGTCCGATGCCATCCATTCGCTCATAGACCATATTCATGTGGAGGGTGAGAACGCAAACGTGATGGGTCTGTTCGGATATACATCATTCAATGCGGTACGTTACTTTGAGAACATAGCCGTTAAGGATGAGACCCAGGAGCGTAATGACGCACCTGATATGCTCTATATCATGTATAAGGTGGTGATTGCATTTGACCATCACAACAACCGCCTTACCATGGTCACTGTAGGTACTGATGCGGACCTGGATGCCATAACACTCTCCATGAACAAGGCCAACGTTCCTGCTTACGGATTCAGTCCGGTGGGTGAGACCACTTCAACCCTTACCGATGAGGAGCATAAGGAGAACATCCGCCGCGGAATACAGCACTGCAAGCGCGGTGATGTGTTCCAGATTGTGCTGTCACGCCGTTTTGTGCAGCGTTATGAGGGTGATGACTTCAAACTGTACCGTGCATTGCGCAGCATCAATCCCAGCCCTTATCTGTTCTACTTTGATTTTGGCGGGTTCCGCATATTCGGTTCTTCACCTGAGACCCACTGCCGTATTGAGAACGGCCGTGCATACATTGACCCCATTGCAGGTACCACACGCCGCACGGGTGATGCCGAGGCTGACCGCCGCGGTGCCGAGTTCCTGCGTAATGATGCCAAGGAGAACGCCGAGCACGTGATGCTGGTGGATCTGGCACGTAATGACCTGAGCCGTAACTGCCACGGCGTGAAGGTGGATTTCTACAAGGAGCTGCAGTACTACTCACATGTGATTCATCTGGTGTCAAGGGTATCGGGCCAGCTGGATAACGGCGCCGACCCCATTCGCGCATTCATTGATACTTTCCCGGCAGGCACACTGAGCGGAGCTCCAAAGGTACGTGCCATGCAGCTCATATCGGAGTACGAGCCGCACAACCGCGGTGCATACGGTGGCTGCATAGGTATCATAGGACTTGACGGGTCACTTAACCAGGCCATCACCATTCGTACATTCGTGGCACGTGGCGGTGAGCTGTGGTTCCAGGCCGGCGGCGGTATAGTTGCCAAGAGTGATCCTGAGTATGAGCTCCAGGAGGTTAACAACAAGCTCGGTGCCCTGCGCCGTGCCATATTCATGGCCCAAAACATGTAATCAAGATGAAAACGGTAATCATAGATAACTACGACTCATTCACTTATAACCTGAGTCATCTGGTCAAGGAACTAGGTGCCGATGTCACCGTATTGCGTAATGACCGTTTCAAACTGGCCGACCTGGCACAGTTTGACAAGATAATACTGAGCCCCGGACCCGGCATTCCGTCTGAGGCCGGTCTGCTGCTGGATGTGATTCTTACTTACGCTTCACGCAAGCCCATGCTGGGCGTCTGCCTGGGACATCAGGCCATAGGTGAGGCATTCGGCGCACATCTGACCAATCTGGCGGATGTTTTTCACGGAGTTGCCACTCCCTGCAAGATTGCGGCATCGGACCCCATATTCAAAGGGCTTCCGCAGGAGATTACGGTGGGACGATATCACTCATGGGTGGTTGCCAATGAGGGGCTGCCTTCATGCCTTGAGGTGACTGCAATGAGTGAAGAGGGACAGATCATGGCCATGCGTCACCGCGATTTCCCTATTCATGGCATCCAGTTCCATCCTGAGAGCGTGCTTACTCCCCAGGGACGTACCATTATCAAGAATTTCTTAGAACTTTAAAACCATATAGCCTTATGAAAGAGATTTTACAGAAGCTCCTCAACCATGAGTACCTTACACGTGAGGAGATGAAACAGATCCTGATAGGTATTACACACAGCGAGTATCCCACTGAGCAGATTACAGCTCTGCTTACCGCATTGCAGATGCGCGGCGTAACTGTAGATGAACTGCTTGGATTCCGTGACGGTATCCTGGAGACAGGCGTCCCTGCCATCCTTGACTGCGACCGTTACATTGATGTGGTTGGTACCGGCGGTGACCGCAAGAACACATTCAACATCTCTACCACTTCATGCTTTGTGATTGCAGGTGCAGGTTACAAGGTTGCCAAGCACGGTAACTACGCAGCTACATCTGTAAGCGGTGCCAGCAACGTGATCCAGCATCACGGCATCAAGTTTACCAGTGATATTGACCGTCTGAACCGCAGCCTTGATGAGGCAGGCATTGTATATCTGCATGCACAACTGTTTGCCAGCGCCATGAAGTATGTGGGCCCCATCCGTAAGGCTCTGCAGTTCCCCACCATATTCAACCTGCTGGGTCCCATCGTGAACCCCAGCCAGCCCAAGTGCCAGCTTCTGGGTGTTGCTAACCTGGATCAGATGCGTCTTTACCATCAGGTTTATCAGAAGTTGGGTATCGACTACGGTATCGTGAACTCCATTGACGGTTATGATGAGATCTCACTCACCGGTGATTTCAAGGTTACCACCGCAAATTACGAGCGTGTGTTCAGCCCTGCCGACCTGGGATTCAGCATTGCCAAGCCTGAGGAACTGGTTGGTGGTGCCACTGAGGAGGAGGCTGCACAGATCTTTGACTCAGTGCTTGAGAACCGTGCCCTGCCCGCACAGAAGAACATTGTTCTGGCAAATGCCGCATTCGGCATACAGGTGCTTGAGAAGGGACAGAAGAGCATTGAGGAGTGCATTGAGATTGCCCGCGAGAGCATAGACTCAGGCGCTGCCCTGCGTACTTTCAAGAAGTTTGTGGAACTGAACTCTTAATCAAGCCATGAAGGATATCCTGCAGGAGATAGTAGAGAACAAGCAGCGTGAGAATGCGCTCCTTAAGGCTGCCAAGCCCTCTATGAAGCAGGCGCTGCTTGCCTCCGGGACCGGCATCATTGCCGAGTTCAAGCGCCGCTCACCCTCAAAGGGCTGGATAAAGGAGAACGGCCGCCCTGACATCATTCCGTTGTCATATGAGCAGAACGGAGCGGCTGCCCTGAGCATCCTTACCGATGAATCCTATTTTGGAGGATGTGATGACTTTATCCGTGAGGCCCGTAAGAGCGGAGTGACTCTGCCTATCCTCTACAAGAACTTTGTGATTGATGAGATCCAGCTCTATCAGGCTGCGCTTTGCGGGGCATCGGCCGTACTGCTGATTGCCGCCTGTCTTACCAAGGAGCGTTGCCGTGAGCTGATGGATAAGGCTCACTCGCTGGGTCTGGAGGTGCTGCTAGAGATGCACTCCGAGCCGGAGCTTGAGTACGCTGCCCTTGAGCCCGATATGTGCGGAATCAACAACCGTAACCTGGGCTCTTTTGTGACCGATGTTGAGAACTCATTCCGTCTGGCTTCAATGTTGCCGGCCGATGCCGTCAAGGTGAGTGAGAGCGGAATTTCCAATCCGGAGACCATTGCTGCCTTGCGTGAGGCCGGATTCCGCGGTTTCCTGATAGGTGAGAGTTTTATGAAAACAGCTGATCCCGGTCAGGCCCTGGCCGGATTCATTAAAAGCCTTAAGTCATGATAGTAAAGGTTTGCGGCATGCGTGATGCGGATAATATCCGTGCGGTGGAGTCACTGGGCGTGGATTGGATGGGATTCATATTCTACGGCCATTCATCACGCAACGTGGAGACGCTGCCCTCATATCTGCCTAAGGATGTAAAGCGCGTGGGCGTGTTCGTGGATGAGGATCCTCTTACGGTAAGCCTTAGGGTCAAGCAGTTCGGGCTGGAGATTGTTCAGCTGCACGGCGCGGAGGATCCGCGTTACATAGGTCGCATACGTGCACTATGCCCCGGAATCACTGTTGTGAAGGCGCTTAGTATTGCATCGGACAAGGACCTGGATAAGGCATCGGCCTATTTTGGTATGGTTGAATACTTCCTGTTTGACACCAAGGCCAAGCTTGCGGGCGGAAACGGGGTGCAGTTTGACTGGAGCATCCTGAACTCTTACCGCGGAACGGTTCCGTTCATTCTGAGCGGTGGGATAGGACCGGAGGATGCTGCGCGTATCAACGCTTTCAATCATCCCATGATGGAGGGTATAGACCTTAACAGCCGGTTTGAGACCGCTCCTGCCTTGAAGGATGTGGAGAGCCTCAAATCATTCTTATCACAGATTAAAAACTAAAAACTCATGAACAAGATAAATAAAGTATTTGCTGACCGTGGAGACCGCAAGCTGCTTAGTCTCTACTTCTGTGCCGGTGCTCCTACACTTGACGGTACTGGTCAGGTAATCCTGGCTATGCAGAAACGCGGCATTGATTTCATTGAGGTGGGTATTCCGTTCAGTGACCCGCTGGCAGACGGTCCGGTCATCCAGACTGCCGCCACCAAGGCCCTTAAGAACGGCATGACTCTGCGCAAGTTGTTCAGTCAGCTCTCCGAAATCAAGGATAAGGTAGAGATTCCGCTCATTCTCATGGGCTATCTCAACCCCATACTGCATTACGGCATTGAGGAGTTCTGCAAGTCATGCGTGGAGAGCGGAGTGAGCGGCATGATCATCCCTGACCTGCCTTTCAAGGACTATCTGGAGACTGTCAAGCCCATCGCAGACCGTTATGACCTGCGTGTAATCATGCTCATTACGCCCGAGACATCGGCCGAGCGCGTACGTTTTATCGATGAGCACACCGATGGCTTCATCTACATGGTGAGCAGCGCCTCCATCACCGGAGCCCAGCAGAATTTTGACGATGCCAAGCAGGAGTATTTCCGCCGCATCGATGCCATGAACCTGCGCAACCCGCGTATGGTAGGATTCGGCATCAGCAACGCCCAGACCCTCAAGGCCGCCCAGGACCACGCCGCCGGAGCAATCATAGGCTCCAAGTTCGTCCAGTTGCTTGATGAGTCCGCCGGCAATGCCGAAGCCGCCCTGGATAAGTTGTTCAGTGCACTGAACTGAGAAATTCAGAAAATATAGGTCTGAGGGCCTAAGGGTCTACAGGACTCTCGCACCCACGCGTGACCAGTGGGAGGGCATTGTCCTGAAGACCCTTAGGCCCTCAGACCTATATTTTCTGAATTTCTGCTACACGAGCAGCAGTTTCAATAGAGAGTCCTTATTTTACTTTCCAGACGTCGAGGGTTATGCCGCCGCCAGCGCCGCCGAATCCCGGCTGGCAAAGGAACAGGCACTCATTCATCCAGGCGTACTTGCTGTCCTTGGGAGCCTCAAACTTGGGAGCGCAGCGGAAATACATGCCACCCTGGC
>Ga0265300_10004373_pt1 | contig 11274 bp, 7 predicted proteins | sample AusTroGonzalo_MG_FD_193482 | JGI IMG/M metagenome (GOLD analysis project Ga0265300, IMG submission 193482) | Bovine rumen microbial communities from tropical cattle in Woodstock, Queensland, Australia - Gonzalo_03 | ecosystem: Host-associated > Mammals > Digestive system > Stomach > Rumen ... | reverse complement strand
AAACTCTCGGCAGTCTCTTCCGAGAAGATTTGTTGCAAGGCGGTAATCTCTGCCTTGGGGTTGATGCTGAGCAGACGCTCCTTCAGGGCATTCACCTTCACCTGACCAACGGTCTTGGTAGTTGCCATCAGCTGACGATTGATGTTGGTGATACACACGCGGTCGGAGTCGACAATTGTCAACTGGCGGATACCACTACGCACCAGACTCTCTGCGCACCACGAGCCTACGCCGCCCACACCAAAGATAATCACGCGCTTCTGGGCAATGCGGTCCATCGCCTCATTACCCAGCAGCAACTCACTTCTACGAAATATTGCACTATCTATTGCCATCGTTCTTATTTTGGGCTGCAAAATTACTGCTTTTTCTCCAAATAATGATGATAATTGCCACAAAATTAATGAAATACCACACTCGTAGTACGCGAATGCCACACACGTGGGATTGTGGGAACAGGGAAAGTGCCGTACCTTTGCAGTCGAATTAATTATTGATTTTTGGTTTTCTAAATTAATGGAATTATGAGAAAAGTAAAAGGATTGATTTGGATGATGATGATGGCTGTGGCGCTGACGGCTTGCAGCAGTAGTGATGACGAAGAGAACGTACCCCTGACGATTAACACCCTCTCTGGCGAGTATATCGGCGAGGCCACTGGTACGCTGGTTTCAATTAACGAAAAAGGCGAACAGCGTAGTAGTGATGTGACGCCACAGGGCACAGAGACAGCGAAAATCACAGTAAATGATGATGGTACGTTAACCCTGAGACAGCCCACTTTCTATGTTGGAAAAGGTGCCTATCCAGGTGCTATCATTTACAACATCCCTGCAAAGCTGGCCAACAACGTGATTACGTTTTCTATTAAGGACTATGGTAGCATGAATGGCGTTTATACGGTAGCTGGCGACCTTGTTGGTGAGTATAAAGACAATCGTTTGGTACTTGACTACACATTTAAACATGCTGGTTCAATGGTAGGTACCATCCATTTTGAAGGCCTCCGAAAGTAAATGATGACAACCGGATATGATACTTTTGCTGGCATTTCGCCAAGCGCATCGGCTCTTCCCTTTGCGCTCTTCGTAACGACAGCCATTGGGCTGTCGTTTTTTGGGGGTGTAGATATCAATCTGTTGATAGCTGTCGGTATCGTAGCTATCATCGGAGGCTCTGTTCTTGCAAACGACAGGCAAAGCTATTGGAACACCATCTTCACCTTCTTTGGCAGCAAAACAACTGTCACCGCCTCCCTGCTTTGGCTGATAGTTGGTGTGTATGGCAACATTCTTAAAGAGGGGCATATCGTAGAAGGGTTAGTGTGGGCAGCTGCTATCCTAGACTTGAATGGAACAGAATTCACATTAGTCACTTTCCTTTTCTCTGGTTTGTTTGCTATATCTACAGGTTCTGGCTTTGGCACCATCAGCGCCATGAGCCTGACGTTATTTCCTGCTGGCATTGCTGTAGGCGGCGACGCAGCCTTATTGAGTGGAGCCATTCTCTCTGGCGCCGCTTTGGGCGACAGCATCTCGCCAATCTCTGATACCGCCGTGATTGCTGCTACCACCCAACAGTATGAGGAGAATGAACGCGTGGCCGATGTAGGAGGCAGTGTACGCCATCGCCTGCCCATCGTTTTGTGGGCCTTTGCTCTGACCGTGGTTGCCTTTTGTTTCGCTGGAATGTGGAGTACAGATACATCAATGGCCGAAATCCGCACCCATTCAGATGACTACAAAGGTCTCTTTCTGTTGCTGCCGACAATAGTCGTGATGACACTGGCTTTACGCAAAGTGAATATCTTCGTATCGCTTTTTGTGGGTATCGTGGTGGCTGTGGCCATTGGACTAAGCATGCATCTCTTTTCGACCAGTAACCTTGTCAACTTTGAAGACGGTCACGTTGGTGGGGCTGTTGTCGAAGGTCTTGGCAGCATGGCTAACATCTGCCTATTGCTGATGGTCGTGGTTTCACTTTCTGGTCTTATTATCCGCAGTGGAGCCATGAAACAGGGAATTACATGGGTGAACACGCACACAAACCCATCACAACGGAAATCAGAACTCATCATCTTTGTTCTTGTGACGATTGCAGGTGTTCTCATTGCTGCCGTTAATACGATTGCCAACATTTGTATTGCACCATTTGTCAATGATATCGGACGACAACAGGACATCCATCCTTATCGTCGCTCAGCAATTCTGGCCACCGTCATCTGCACATTTCCATTTATTCTTCCCTACGGTGGTTGCCTACTGTTATTGATGAAAGGCGTGGAGGCCTCCGGAACAGGAACGGAACTGGAGGCCATTGATATGTTTTTCACAGCCTTTTATCCATGGATTCTGCTGATATGCTGTCTTACAACTTGTTTTATTCATCACAAAAACAAATATGAGAGCACTAACGAAACTGATTATTGACGATATGCGCCCTGCACTGGGCGTCACAGAACCAGGCGCCATTGCTTTTGCCGTTGCTACGGCCAAGAAGTATATCGGTGGTAGCCTGAAGAACATCCGGCTTACATTGAATAGTGGTATGTATAAGAATGCTTTCACTTGTGGCATCCCCAACAGCAATGAGATTGGCATTGCTCATGCTGCAGCTTTGGGCTATGTGGCAGCTCATGCTAACAAGAAGCTAGAATGTCTTGACGAAGTAAAACCTATACATAATCGTCAGGCCAAGAAGATTGTCGACGAAGGCAAGATACAAGTGACAATGAGCGATGTCTCCAGCCGTATCTTTATCTTAGCTATCATCACAACCGATGAAGGCAACACTAGCGTAACCATTGAGGACGATCACACAAACATCACAGAGATAATGCGTAATGGCAAGGTGGTTTTTAGGTCATTAAAGAAAAAAAACAATAGGAAGTTGGAATCAGACCATACTGCTTTCATTCATCGTTATACCCTTCGCCAACTGTTGAACTATGTACGCACAGTGCCCATTGATGAGATTGCATTCATTAAACAAGCCTATCATTTGAACCTCACTCTTTTTCAAGAAGCACTCAAAAGCAACAAGGCTACCATTACCTACCACCTGTTTCGACAGAATCATCAGCAGATTATCTCTGCCGACGAACAGAAGACTGCCTCCCTACTCTGTAATGGTGCCATTGAAGCCCGTGTTCTCGGCTTATCAAAACCTGCTATGAGTATCACGGGTAGTGGTGCCCACGGCATCATTGCCACACTCCCACTCTATGCGTCGAGTCAGGTGAACGGTTATACGGAAGAACAGCTGCAACGTGCTACGGCACTTAGCTACCTCGTCTGTATGTATATCAAGGAATATTCCGGAAAACTCTCGGCCTTTTGTGGATGCGCTATCGCAGCCGGTACAGGTATGGCTTGTGGATTAGCCTATCTAAAGGGCGGAACACACAAAACGCTAACATTGGTCATTCAGAATATGGCTTCGAGCATCACAGGTATGATCTGCGATGGTGGCAATCACGGCTGCACGATGAAAGGTATTGTTGCGGTTGATGCTGCCTACCAGTCCGTCAACCTTGCACTCAACGGTATAGCCATTGAGCATCAGCACGGCATTAACGGGTCTTCTGCCGAGAAAACCATGCATAATATTGGGTTAATTGCATCGCCTGGAATGACACAAACAGAGGGAATAATTGTTGATATTATGCGCCAAAAATAGCTATTTTCCAGCGAAATACCACACTCGTGGTATGCGAATGCCACACACGTGGGATTGTGGGAGCGCAGAAAGCGCCGTACCTTTGCACCATCAAACTAAATAAAAGGATTAAGGTATGAAGAAAGTAGTATTGGTTTTAGCAGCATTTTTAACTCTGGGACTTGGCAACGTCCTGGCAGAGGATAACAATAGTAATAGTGTACGCACGATTAAGAGTCCGCGCTTTGCTCGTCCATTGGTGGAGAAATGGATTGAGGAATATGCCAAGACGGAGCCTGGTGTGACGTTTCAGATTGCCAAAGGTCAGGGCGAGAGCGACCTTAGCGTGGCTATTGCCGACCAACAGGAGAAAGATACAGAACTCATTAGCCATTGGATATATATCGGAGAGACAGCCGTGCTGCCCATCACTGCCCGTAGTTCTGAGGCAGCACGACTGCTCGAAGGCAAGCATCTGAATGCCAAGAAACTGAAGCAGCTGTTCTTCCTCGACGACGAGTTCGAGGAGGACGTAAGAAAGAACAAGGCTTTTGAGGCCATTACCATCTACAGCGGCAGCAATGCTACCTCCGTAGCAGGTTCGTTTGCCCATAACTTCGGCGAGGAGAGTGCCAACTTCCGCGGCAAGCGCATTGCTGGCGACGACCTCTTTCTGAATACCGCTATCGCAAAGGATCCCCTTGGCGTATCGTTCAATACGCTTTCAAATATCTTTGATTTAAAGAGTCGTCAGTTGAAGAAGGACCTCACCCTCGTTGGTCTTGACCTAAAAAAGGACGTAGCCGACAGTTTCAACGGCACCCTCGACGACGTGATAAACAGTCTTGAGAACGGCAAGCCTGCAGAGGTGGCCATCGAGAAAGTGGGTATCACCTATTACAAGAAAGACGAAGCTATCAGCCGCTTCCTGCAGTGGGTGCTGGAGAACGGAACGAAATACAACCACCAATATGGTTTGCTGAATTTGAGATAAGGTAATAAGGTTTAAAAGGTAAGGATATGGTAAAAAGATTGTTCATTGCAACATTTGTTGCAATCAGCCCTCTCTATGCACTGGCGCAAGGGTTGATAACTGGCAGCATCAAGGATGCACGCAACGGCGAGGCGCTGATTGGAGCCTCGGTGATTGTGAAGAGTGAAAAGGGTAAAGGAGTGGTTACTGACATTGACGGCAGATTTGCTCTGCAAACCAAAAAGGAAGCTCCGCTGACCCTGAGAGTGGAATATGTGGGATACCGCCCACTGGATGTGGATGTTTATGACTTCGAGGAACCCGTAGAGATAACGCTCATTGACAACTCAAGCAAACTGGACGAAGTCGTCGTGGTGGGCTACGGCACACAGAAGCGTAACCAACTGACAGGTAGCGTGACCACTATCAAAGCCGATATCTTTGAGAAAGCCGTTGCCCCCACCCTCGATGGTGCTCTGGGAGGACAGGTGGCAGGTCTCAACGTGACAGCCAGCAGCGGACAGCCTGGCGCCGACAGTCACATCCGCATTCGTGGCGGTAACTCTGTCAACGCCTCCAACGAACCTCTCTACGTGGTCGATGGCTTTATCTATTTCAAGGATGCTGCCAACAACACTACAGGTATCGGTGCCATTGAAGGAAGTCTGAATCCCTTGGCCACCATCAACCCCAACGACATCGAGAGTATAGAAGTACTGAAGGACGTCTCCGCCACAGCTATCTATGGTTCCCGTGGTGCCAACGGCGTCATTCTCATCACCACCAAGAAAGGAAAGATTGGCGAGGGGAAGGCCCATATAAACTACAACTATTCGCTGGGCGTGAGCAGCATCGCCAAGAAACTTGACCTGCTGACAGCCTCTGAATGGGCACAATATCAGAAGGACTACTTCAGTAACAAGGGTGGCTATACTGATGCTGAAATAGCAGCTTTAGGAAAAGGTACTGACTGGCAAGAGGCTGTACTTCGCACAGCCATCCAGCAGAGTCATGAACTGAGCATCAATGGCGGCACAGAGAAGAACCGTTATGCCTTCTCGGCCAACTTCACTGATCAGGATGGCATCATCCTGAACTCAGGTTTCGAGCGCTATAACTTCCACACCAACGTAGAGTGGGAATTACAGGAAGGACTTCACTTTGGCGTCAACGCCACCTATGGACGTTCAAAGCAGAGCGGACTGACCACCGCAGAGGAGAAGGTGTTCAACTCTTCGCCCTTCTCAGCCGGTATCACCAACAGTTTTGTCTATGCTCTGCTGATGCCTCCCGTCATCCCCGTCTACAACCAAGACGGCTCGTACAACTTCAAGAACAATTACGAATATGCATACTTTGCCATTGGCGACCACGCAGCCAACCCCGTCTATGACCTCAAGGAGAGCGTGGCCGAGAATATCAACAACTACCTGCTAAGCAACGTTTGGGCAACCTATCAGATAGGTCAGCTGACGCTGAAAACCGCTGTGGGATTGAACAGTGAGAAACTCACACAGAACTACTTCTCGGGCGCTTATACCTCACTGGGACTGGCCACACAGGGCATTGGTGGCACAGGCAATCGTCAGACGGACATCTGGCAGCAGGAGTACACCGCCACCTATAACCACGACTTCGGTCATCACCACATCGAGGCCTTGGGCGGCTATACCCGTCAGACACAAACATCAACACACAGCAGTATTCGCACAAACCACTTCACCAACGAGAGTCTGAAGCAGTATAACCTGGGTGATGGCGCCGAGATCTACACGCCAAAGACGGGCATCAGTGAGGCTACTCTCAATAGTATCATTGCGCGTGTGAACTATACTTTCTTGGATCGCTACAACGCCACTGCTACTTTTCGTGCCGACAACAGTAGTCGTTTCGCGGCTAACCACCGATGGGGCTACTTCCCTTCGCTGGGCCTTTCGTGGAATGTTGACAAGGAACGGTTCCTGCGTCGTCTCCGCAGTATTGACTATCTGAAGTTGCGCCTATCGGGCGGACTGGTGGGTAATCAGGAGATTAGTGATTACGCCTTTACAACCTCGTATGCCACGGGTTCTTATAGCGGCAGCAGCAGCTACTCGAAGCAGAATACGGCAAACGATAAGTTGAAATGGGAGACAACGGCCAGCTATAATCTTGGTATCGACCTCGGTCTGTGGAAAGATCGATTGAACGTGGTATTCGACGCTTATTACAAAAAGACCAGCGACCTGTTGTTGGTTGTTCCGATGGGTTTTTCTTCTGGTGTCACCACCCAGTTGCAAAATGTGGGTAATGTTGTAAACAAGGGTGTGGAACTGACTGTCAGTGGTACGCTTATTCAACGAAAGAACCTGACGTGGAACGCCTCGGCTAATGTAGCTTATAATCGTAATGAGATTACGGATATGGGCGCCACAAACAATGTGATTCAGGGCTCAGACAACCAGCAGATACTACGTAAGGGTGAGGCGCTTGGTTCTTTCTATGGCCTGCAGTTCATTGGTATTGTGCAGCAGGGTGAGGATGTGAGTAAGCTGCCTACAGTCAACGGACTGACACCCAAGCCTGGTGACTTGAAGTTCGAGGATACAGATCATAACAATCGTATTGATGGTAATGACCGTCAGATACTGGGTAGCATACAGCCCGATATTGTCTATGGTTTCTCTACACAACTCAGTTGGCGTAATCTGGACTTCTCAGCATCGTTTGCCGGTAGCTATGGCAATGAGGTGTACAATGCTTTGGGTCGCCGATTGGAACTGACCAACGACTCGTATAACGTGCTCTCTACAGTAAAGGACTCATGGACACCAGAGCGTGGCGGCAACAGTCTGCCATGGGCCTCAAATGCTCGTCCCATCGGCTATATTGACAGTCGTTATGTACAAAGCGCCAGCTATTTGAAACTGCGCAATCTGACTATAGGTTATTCTATCAGTAAATCACAGTTGGCAGGCATCAGTTCTCAATTGCCTATTAATAATATCCGCATCTATGCCACCGCGTCAAATCTCTTCACCATCAGTCCCTACAAGGGGTATGATCCAGAGGTGGCTAGCGGTACCGATAGCGGTGCTTATCCCTCCTCGCGCACCTTCACCTTTGGCGTCAACGTCACGCTGTAATGAAAAGCCCGACGGGGTGACAGATTTCTCAGTTTTGGCCTGTCACCCCGTCGGGCTTTTTTATATCCTTTTTAACGCTTCAATTGTTCCACCTTATATCCAGCTTCACTGAGCATCTGGACGACACCGTCAGGGCCTGTCAGGTGACCGGCTCCAAAGGCAAAAAGTGTGGGCATCTCCTTGATGGCTTCGATGATGATAGGCACCCACTTCTTGTTGCGCTCGGCATAGAGGGCGGGGCTGGCTTCGTTATCGGGCTTTATGAAACGCTCAAACCCCTCGTAGTCGCCTGCAGACCAATAGTTGCATATACTCTGCGCCTTTTCAGATTCTTTCAGTGTTTTCTGTCGGCGCTCGTCGAAGTTGTTGAGGAGCGCCATGAGCGAATCGGCTTGCTCATCGATGGATTGTTTCATTGTCTCGCTGGCTTTTCCCAGTTCTTCAGACGTAAATACCTGGTCGAGATTGCCGACTTTCCATCCGCGAGCCTTGGCTCTTTTCATACAGGCTCCATCTATCATGTTGCCGTTGCGCAAGGCGGGATATTTCTGCAAGGCCTCCATTAGAATCACCGTATTGAGCGATAATGTAAAAAAGGAAGGCTGAAAGTGCAGGAGATTCTTTGCTGCGGAATCGGCCAGATTGATGTGGCACGACTCCTTCAGTCTTTCCTGCAGAATAGCCATTCTCTCTTCACCCAAGACGTCGGAGATGGTTTTGCCGTCGGGCAGTGTCAATAACTGTAGGCCCGCGGTTTGTCTTTCCTTTTTATTTTGCTGGTCGGTGACGTCAGTCTCCACAAACAGCTGCTGACATTGGCTCTCAGCTTCTAGAAAGTCGGGGATGCTGTCGAGTAAGTCGCCAGAAAACACATGCATAGTGCCCAAGATAAACGAGGGCTTTTCGAGGCCGTTGCCACTGATGCGGAAAATGAACTGGGCGTTGATCGTTACGCTGGCCGCCATGAAAAACAGCAGGATGATGATGGTCTTCTTATTCATGATTTCTTGGATTAATTCTATCTTTATACCGCATGCAAAGATAGGAATAATTTTGCAAAGTTATTCGTTTTTTTTCTGAAAAGTCGCAAAAAGCGGCCGAAAAGAAGGGCTATGCCAAACGTTTGGTATGCGAAATGCCACAAAATGGTGATTGTAGAGGTATAGATTTCGCCGTACCTTTGCACCGTGATTCATTCACAATGCGAAAATGATTGAAAAAAATATAGTATTATTAATTAAAGGTAAAAAGGAGATTTCAGTATGAAGAAAGCAAGAATCCTACTCAGTGCCGCACTGGCAACAACCCTTTCGTTTGGTTTTGTGTCCTGCTCAAGTAGCGATGACGACAACAATGGTAATAATAATCAAGTGACCGACGAGAATGTCGTGGCCGATGATGCCAGCGCCCTGTCGCTTGTCAATGGTGTCTATAGTCACTGGCAACCGCTCAGCTCGTCTTTCTCATTCATCATTGAACTGAATAGCAATAAATTAATCTCTTTCGAGGGTGAAGAGAGTGAGGCTGGTCCTGTAAACAGTCGTTTCGAACAAGAGCCTACAACCTGGTATCAGGTTAAGATTTTCAACCACCTGCTCCTTGGTATTGCCCAGGACAATGAGACAATCACCACTATTGAGAACTCGCTGAAAGCAGGAAAGGTTTCTCAGAGTGGTTATAACGCTGCTGTAGGTAGGGCAAAATTCCTGCGCGCCCTGGCCTACCTCAAACTGGTCCAGTTGTGGGGTGAGGTACCTGTGTTCACAGAGAAGGGTGGCAGCACTACTGACCGTAAGAGCATTGACGAGGTATTCAGTCAGATTGTAGCCGACCTAACCGATGCGGAGTCACTGTTGAAGAACTATGATGGCGATCCACGCATACCCTCAAAGCAGGCAGCTCAGGCTCTGCTGGCTCGCGCCTATCTGGTATGGGGCGACAACCCTCTCTCTGCTGCAGAGGTTGAGGCTATTGCCAATACTCAGACCGACCCGCAGTTCTCAAAGACCGACAGCCGTCTGGAGAAGGCTGTGGAGTATGCCAACAAGGTGATTGCCAGTGGTCTGCTGAAACTCGATCCAGAATATAATAAGTTGTGGGGTCGTGAGTACGAGAGCAACAAACGAGGCACTAATGAGCACCTCTTCACCATTGCTCACGACGGTGACAAGGTGGATGCCCAGGGTAACCACCAGACGCACTGCTCATGGACCTTCCCCTTCCAGAATGGTGAGTATGGCAATGGCTATACTCAGAATCACACCGAGGTGGCTGATGACAACCTCTACGATGACTGGAAAGCTGAGCAGCCCAATGATAAGCGTCTGGCCGAGACCTACTTCGTTGAGATTAAGAACCCCGAAGATGGCAAGACCTATCACTACTATTCGCCCATCTACACGCCCATCAACGGTAAAGGCGTAGACCAAAGCTATGAGAATGCCGAAAACCTCGAAATAACCAAGAACTCTGTCGACCGTATCGAGATTCGCTATGCAGAGGTGTTGCTCATCAAGGCTGAGGCTCTTGTGCAGTTGGGTCGTAATACAGAAGCTGCCGAGCCTTTCAACCAGCTGCGCACACGTGCCGGCATCGAAACCGTCAGCGCTCCTACTTTCGAGCAGATTAAGCGCGAGTGGGACTATGAGTTCACCTACGAGCAGTTCTCTGTACTGAACAGCTATCGCTGGAAGGACCTCATCTCTTCTATCAAGCAGGTGTCTAATTACAAGCACTTCGCCGACGACTGGAAGACTTCACTCGGTAACACCTACACTGCCGACCAAGAGGCTTACTTCACCAAGGTGCACAACCACCTCAAGGCTAAATACAACAACATCCGTGGTAAGCACTACCGTCAGCCCATCCCCACGGGCCTTAGTGGCGAACCCCTTGGCATCGCCCAAAACCCTGGTTATTAAAGCAATACTTACACTAATTTACAGAGGGCTGACAATTGTGTCAGTCCTCTTTTTTGTTTCAAATACCCCATTCATGGTATGCGAATGCCGCAGACATGGGATTGTGGGAGTGCAAAAATCGCCATACCTTTGCATCGTCGGAAGGACATAGTAATTGTATAATTTTTAAAAAAGGTAAGGATTATGAAGAAAGTAAAAGGATTGTTTTTGATTCTGGTCGTTGCAGCACTGACAGCCTGCAACAGCAACGACGACGGCGTGCAGGCAGGTATTGAAATTCCTGGTATTACCATTACCGACGATATAGACTGCTGCTCGGCCGAGGAGGCACTACAGGTGTATAAGTTCCTGCAGACAGTAAAGATCGTGCCAGAGCTATCAACAGAGATAGACGGTAAATACAACGTGTTTGCCTATACCCAAACAGGCGGCTTCCACAATGGTTATAACGAGATATTCTTTGTGGCCACGAAAAAGGCAACGGGCAACTACATCAAGAACTTCGAGATAAGCGGCCTGACTCCGCTGATGCACATGGTTAAAATGGATATGTATCACAGTACACCTGTGGGGCCTGATGCAGCAAGCTTCAACGATG
>Ga0265300_10004367_pt1 | contig 11282 bp, 11 predicted proteins | sample AusTroGonzalo_MG_FD_193482 | JGI IMG/M metagenome (GOLD analysis project Ga0265300, IMG submission 193482) | Bovine rumen microbial communities from tropical cattle in Woodstock, Queensland, Australia - Gonzalo_03 | ecosystem: Host-associated > Mammals > Digestive system > Stomach > Rumen ... | reverse complement strand
AAGGAGAACGCGTAAGACCGGAGCGGACGTCGAAATTCCCATCTCGAATCAGCTCTATGAATATCTGACCTCAATCCCCCAGACAAAATCCGGCTACCTCTTCCCTCAACACGCAGAGATGTACCTGACGAACTCGACCGGGGTTTCCTACCGGATCAAACAGTTCCTTGAAGGATTGGGGATTCAGACCACGCGCAAGGTGAAAGGACGTGCTCGCGCTGTGAGCGTGAAGGATCTGCATTCCTGCCGTCATACGTTCTGTTACTACGCCGGGATTGCCGGAATCCCGCTTTCGGTCGTTCAGTCCATCGTCGGCCACATGAGCCCGGAAATGACGAAACACTATTCCGCTCACGCCTCCATGGAGGACAAACGTCGTGGCATGGAACGTCTTTCCTTCTTCACGCAGGAGGCACTCCCAGCAGCAGATGAAGAACCCGAGCGTGCAGAGCTCCGCAGTCTTCTTGATACGCTGCCGATTGAGCAAGTCCGCAAGATGCTCGCAACCTGCGTGAATGTTATTCCAGAACAAAGCACAAATCGTAATGAACAAAATTTCGCCAACACAGACTACATGATCACTACACCAACGCAGTGTGAAGCATTTTCCTTCCGGACGCTGAAGGTCTACTATGTGGAAAAAGGGGGCAATTTAGATGACTGCTCGTTTGAGGCAAACATGGGGCTGAAAACACCACAGGGACAATACAATCTCCTAGCGGAGTTAATGTCTGATAAAAATACGGTTCCTCTGATTGTCGCAAAGTTTAAAGGGCGAGATAAAACATCAATTTTTGAACGAAGCGACTATGGTTATCAATGCATCTTGTTTGCTTTCGAACAAGTCAAGAACCGGTTAGCCGCTGAGAACATCTGTATTTGTGACACCACAGTTCGTCCGCGTATGGACAATTTTTTATTTGACTTTAACTGTGCAACAGCAGCTTTCATCAACGCACTCATGTATAACGACTGGACCCAATCGCAGCCGCTCATCTCCCTGTTTGAGGACAGACTTGAAATCTTGTCGCACGGCGGAATTCCGACTGGTGAGACGGTAGAAATGTTCTTCCAAGGGATTAGTAAACCGAGGAACGATATGCTGATGCGGTTATTCCTCAACATGGAGCTTACAGAGCATACAGGCCACGTTGTTCCTACCATCGTCTCGAAATACGGCAGGGAGTCATTTCAAATAAAGAAAAGTTACATCAATATTGTTATCCCGTTTGATACTGAAGTCCTGAAGCAGATTAAGAGAAATGCTGTCGTCTAAGAGAATCCGTATTTGAACAGATCATTGAGGGCTGTTCTTACTCTGTTGCTTGAGCTAGTACCGCTGCCGTCTTACCAAGCGGATTTTCCTGTTTGAAGCCTGCTGTCAATGTCCTGAAAGGCGTTTTCGATGCGCTCGGTGTGGTACCCCCAGTAGTTGTCGAAAATTGTCTGCGTGACCTGTTTCTGATCCCATTCCCTCAGAATGTCGCCAGTTTTGGCATTGCGATACGCCGCGTACTGTTCAAGCAGGTAGATAAAAAAAGACATTTCCGCAGACATTTCATTCCTCCCTGATGTAGACCGAATTTCGGGGGTCGCCTGTGACCTTTTCCGCTTCCCATATATCAAGGACAGCTCCAGCACCGAAGGATGTCATACCAGTCTCCTCATCCTCCAGGAGCTCGTGTGTCTTGGAAAAAACGAACTGCCTCAACGCATCCATTAGAGAATACCCGTACTTCTCCGCAATCATCTTGACGACTTCTTGATCGTAATAGTCGATTATGGCCGGATCAAGCCTTTTCATAGGAACGCCTCCTTGAATCGTAAACATGCCAACGCCGTCGGCATCAAACGCGGATTTTCTATCGCCATATTGCTTCCATGGTATAAAATCATTTTGACCACCTCGGACAACTTGGCTTTGAAAGAAATATAGCAGGCATCTTTGGTTTTTCAAGGTAAAAAGATGTTTTCAGGAACATTTGAACCTCGTGGATTATGGGTAGAACGACGGACACGACGGGTACGACACGTAAAACGAAAAACTTTTTCCTTACGCATGCGTAGTATCGGGAAAACATAATCGGCAACCCCAAAAAGAAATCCAAAGACATTCGCAAAGGAATCAACTAAATAATTGACTATGCTAAAGAGTGGCCTTTAAGTGTGTTTAAAGTGTGCTTTGACTGTGTTTTGACTGTGTTTTGACTGTGTTTAAGGAGTATTGAGCGAGGGAAAGAAGGTGCTTTGTCGCAGAGTTTGAAGACTGGCTGCATTTTTTTGTCAGGAAAAAACAACTCCAACTTGAATATTTGTGTACATGAGTGTACCTTTATAGGAAAACACATGAACGGTCTGGTGGCGACGCAATGAAACCTGATTCCAAGCACATTTTTGACGAATACATTGTCCAAGGCGAAACCTCCCGGAAACAACGGGCGGAGCACTGGCAGATCGCCATCGGTCTTCAGGATGTCGATCAGCTGAAGCCGTCCCTGTACCTGCTGGACACCGCGAAACAGCACATTGAGGGGAAACTTGACCTTGCCACAGCTCAAAAGCGCATCACGGATTATTACCAGACCGAAGAAGGGCGCAATGTCGCCACCGACCGGACGGATGAAGCGGATATTGTCGCGACACGGATCATGGAGATTCTGGAAGAGGATGCCTTCGCATTCATTCCTGAGGAGTATTCGAGACTACATAAACGACTTTTTCATGGCATCTTCCCTCACGCTGGGCAATACCGGACGAAAAACACCTCAAAGAAAGAATGGGTACTGGACGGCGAGAGCGTCATCTATGCCCCTGCACAGCTTCTGAAGGAAACGCTGGAATACGATTTCGCCCAGGAACGCAAGTTCTCGTATGCCGGACTTTCTCCTCAGGAATCGGTCAAGCACATCTGCAAGTTCATCGCCGGACTTTGGCAGATTCATCCGTTCATGGAAGGGAATACCCGGACGGCAGCCGTCTTCACGATTCTTTACCTCCGCAAGTTCGGCTTCCAAGTCAGCAACGAGCCGTTCAAGGAGTACTCCTGGTATTTTCGGAATGCTTTGGTTCGGGCGAACTACAACAACTATGCGCTCGGTGTTTCCACGACGACGGTCTATCTGGAACGCTTCTTTGAAAACCTGATATTCCAAGGTAAAAATGAGCTCAAGAATCGTTTCTGCCACATCCTCTGGCGAGAAAATCAATCCGCCCAAAGTGCCATTCCAAAGTGCCATCGTGGCACTTTGGAGGAAAAGGCGTTGAACTTTCTCCTGGATAATCCCCACGCAACACAGAAGATGCTGGGCGAAGCAATCGGAAAATCGGAACGAACAGCAAAACGCTTGACCAAAGCTCTTCAGGAAAAAGGTCTGCTCGTTCGCAAGAACGGAAAACGCAATGGTGTCTGGGTCGTTGTAGTATAATGCAACTAAAAAGCTTTCGTTCTGACTTGCACATTTGTACACAAAAGCATTCTCTTATACCAAGCATTTATCTCTTAAATTTGAGGAGTTTTGAATAATGAACAAAAAGCTTGATAGTGTTTTTAAGGAAATGTTCGAAAAAACTCTGTCTGTGGAAGTTGAACTTATAAAGAAATATGCTTCACTATCTATTCCCGGTTTTATTACTTTTGACGGGAAAGATATTGAAAAAGGTTTTCTTAATCAAGAAAATCTTTCTTCGTTTATTCAGGACAATTCTAACAAATTTAAAATAAACATTGAAAAGTATTATAAACATATAGAAGATATTCAATTAAGAAACAAATCGGATGATGCGATGAAGGAATTTTTTGAAATAACAGAGGCACTTTACTATAATTCAGAACAAACAACACAAATCCTCCTATGTATTTGTTCTGCTGTTCGTAAAATCATTTTTTCTATCAATGAGTTGCTTCCTTCCAAACCTGACGATAGTGACAAAGAAACAATAGAATTGATAAAATGTGCTCTAGAAAGGATGCTTGGAGCCAATGAGTATTATGAGGGCTGCATCAATGATTCCATAAATACCTTTTTTCAGAAAGATCTTGAAAAAGAACTTGAAAAGTATCAAGACAAGAAGGCTTTGTTGTCTGTGAGTTATAGGCAAATGTATGCCTCATCAATGAGCCTTTTATCACAAATGTCTTTTAATTCAATGATTGTCTTTTTTTTGTATCAAAAGGTTGATGAATTCTTTAATGGTCCAGAAGAAAACAAAAGTTCTATAGAAGCAGCATTAAAACAGCTAACAAGAATGAATGAAATGATTATTGCCAATAACCAACAGGTGAACCGTAAACTTGACACAATAAAAGAGAATCAAAACGAGACTAATAAACTCATTGAAAAACGAAATGAGGCGGAAAAGCCCCAAAGACTTCAAGTAGCGAAGTGTGCAAAAGATATATGTCAAGTATTTCGGGATCTCTACAATCTAGACTTTAAGCAAAACACTATCGAAAAATATCTTCGTCGTTTTGATGATAGATTGGAAAAAGGTAAAAAAATAAATCTTCCCAGCTATGAAGATGCAATGTATTATAGCAGGAGCAATTTTATTATTTGGATTAAGCAATTCTTTATTCCTCATTACCTTGAATATCGCAGGATAAAGGTAAAAAATAACAAAACACCACGACGCAGTAGTAGTGATGCGGCATTTGACGAAGCTGCTCGACAGAAATACGATGGAGAGGACGAAGAGGACGATAACTACTAAAGAGTACTTTTCAACTTTTCCTTTTTATTACAAGGGCTGCTACAAAACCTCACCGTTTTGTAGCAGCCCTTAAATATACCTCTTTTTTTGTCCGTGAAAACGGTGAAGGGGCTGTTGCAAAACCTAATCGGCAAGCAACAGCCCCTTTTTTGGTGGGGAACTACATCGGATACTTGCCAAAAAAAGGACAAAAAGGGACAAAAAGGGACAATATGCAAAAAAAAAGTGAGCTTGACTGACTTTTTTTTAGGCATTATTGCACATTTTTTTAGGGACATCTGAACTCCTTATGTCCGCTATGAGATTCGCTCAGAGCGCCATTAAACCTTTCACATGGAGTTCAGAAATGAACAACCCGAAAAACATTCCGTTCGAGATCCTCAATGCGGCGACCGCAGTGCTGTCGCCTTACATTCCGGGTCTGACCGCAATAGAGCTGAACAAGGCTCTCGAAACCTACAACCAGAACAAGGAGGCTACCGCCCCCAAGCAGGATGCTCGTCCGCAGAAGCCGTACACGCGCCAGGAGGCTGCCGAACTGCTCGGTGTCGCACTGCCGACAATTGACCGCTACATGGCGAACGGAACGCTCAAGCGCATCCGCTACTCGGCGCATTCCGTGCGGATTACGCAGGAAAGCGTCCACAATCTGATGGAAGGAGGTGCTGCATGAATAACGCGCACGTCACTTCCTCCAGCAGCATGGAAAAGAATTCCATGACTGAAAACAAAACCAAATCCAACAACAAGGAAAAGAACAACATGACTACGAACAACAACACCAACAGCATGGAGGATTTCTCCATGAACAACACCACCAACACTACCAACCTCAACATGGAGAATAACGCCATGAACGCTAACACGAACACCACCAACGACATGGAGAGCAACTCCATGAATACCACCAACACCGACAACATGGAAAACACCATGAACAACAGCAAAAAGAATAACGTGAACAGTGATGCTGACATCGTAACCGCCAATGGCGAAGCGTTCCGTATCAAAGGAAAGGGGAGCCTCGAAGTCAACCCCGGCTACTTCGCGTCGAAGTTTGTGAAGAAGCAGGGACTGGTCTTCTTCAGGGGCGATGGATGGTTCGAGTGGACCAAAGATGGCTGGGCTTCTCTGCGCAAGTCCATTCTTCAGTCTCGCATTCGCGATCTTCTCAAAGAAAAGGTCCGTAGCTTCCGCATGCCCAGCGCATCGAAATCGCAGACTCCGATCATGCCGGCATATGAGCTGGTGAACACCGGAACCATCAATGAAATTCTCCGCATGATGACGATTGATTGCGACCGTGGCGACACTCTGCCGCAGGTGGCCCCGGACGTGATTCCGCTCCAGAACGGCGTGCTTTGCTGGAACGACAAGAAGCAGGACTTCGATTTCGGAAAATACACCCAGAACGACCTGATCTTCTCCAGACTGGGTGCGGTCTACGATCCCAAGGCGGAATCCGAGCTCTTCCAGAAGAAACTGGCGGAGATTCTGCCGAATGAGGATGACCGTCGCGTGGTTCAGGAATACATGGGCGCTGCCCTCTTCTCTGAAAACCGCACGCGCAAGTTCATGCTCTTTCAGGGCGAAGGAGGTTGTGGAAAGAGCCTCCTCGTAAAGCTCCTTACGGGCATCATGACTCTCGACAGGACTTTCGACCTCGACTTCAGGGCACTGAGAGGCAACTATGCGTTCTCTGCGCTCACAACGCAGACCCTTCTGACCGCTTCAGAGGCGGTCAGCGAAGCTTTCTGCCAGTCGGCAGGCATTGAGTTCGTCAAGAAGGCTGTTGGTGGAGATTTCTTCGCGACCGCGCAGAAGTACCGCAATGAAAAGTTCGATCATTACGGGTTCTACAGCTTCATCATCGTGTCCAACAACGAAATGCGTTTCAAGTACGACAGCCGTGGGGACGAGTTCAAGGACCGTCTGATTCCGATTCTCTTCAACGAACACATTGAGAACCCGGACAAGACCCTCGCCGACAAGCTCCTGATGGATCACCGCTCGGCTATCCTGAACTGGCTGCTTGATGGCGCACGTCGCGTCCGCAAGAACAACTGGAACATCCAGCTGACGGACGACCAGATCAGCCGCCGCGACCGCATCGTGGAAGCGACGCGCGGGGTGGAGATCTTTGTGAAGAATCACATTGCGGAATCGGCCGGAAAGTATTTCCGCACCAGCGAGGCGTATGAACTCTTCACGAGACTCCACAAGACTGCGGGGTACGAGTATCTGCCCGAAGACACGTTCCGTAAACGCCTGGCAAAAACGATGGCCCTGGAGTTTGGGGCTGCTCCCTCTAATACAATTCCGGGACCGAACGGCAAGACTGTTCGCGGATACCGTGGCTTCAAGCTTGTTGACCCCAATGCCAAGAAACCCGCCAAGAAAACTGCGGATATGTCGCAGCAGACACCTGTGGCGGATAACAAGGAAGGAGCCGAGACCAATGAAAAGTGAATGTGAAATGTCGAACATGAACGGCATAGCGAACATGTTTGAAGCCGAATCTGATCTGTTCGATCTGTCAGAGCCCGTCGATAACGTTGACACCGTTATCGAGAACGAAGAAACACCCGTGGTTCGTATTCCTGTTCCATCCGCCGAGGAGGGGACAGGGAAAGTGGAGCCTGTGGTAATAAAAGTACCAGAGTATGCGCCTCCCGTGGCCTTGTCGGCCACGGGACCCTCTGCTCCTCAGTTTTGGATGCCGTGTCGTCCGCCCAGTCTCTCCGCAGAGACGCTCTTCGACCTGGCATTGACTGTCGAAGCCCCTGATCCGGCACGGCAGATGCTCGGATTCTTCTACGAGACGCAACTCAAACGTGAATGCAAACTGCTGATTCCGCATCCGATCCCCATCTATTATCGTCAGGGAATCTGGAAGGCCCTGATGATCCGCAGGAGCAATCCCGACTTTTTTATGTGCAGTGCCATTGACATTGTACTGACTTTTTTGTGTAACCATTTTTACCCGGAGGATAACGATGTCTTTACCGAAGATTAATCAATTTGTGCTTGAAGCCGATGCATGGTCGCGTATCGCGATCTACATGATCAATCACGCGGACAGCCCGTTGATTGCACAGCTGGGCAATTTTTCTCACGACGCATTTCGCGGTGGATTCATCTCTGGAGACGGCTGTATGGCCGTCTCCGGAGATGCGAGCAGCATTCAAATGTTGCCCTCGTCCCAGGCAGCCATATCGCAGTCTGCCTGTACGTCCATGGTTCCGCTTCAAACATCCCTGTCGGTCTCTGTGTCGCAATCGATGTATTATCCGGTTTCTACATCGCATGCGTCGTCCAATGTACCTATGATCCCGAAGTTCCAGGCAATCACTCCGTACGATCTCCCGGACGTGCTGATAGGAATGAATGAGGAGACCAAATTCATTTCCCTCTGCCGGATGCTTAAACTGGATAAAGAGGATTTCGACACAATAAATGAAGGCATTTTCGTTCGGACGTTCGACGACACCCAAATGCTTTATCCCAGGAGGTGGAATATCCTCCTGACATTCGACCATATGGGTATCTTCGATCGGATATTCGTACTTCTCCAGGATGCCGTATTCGAGCTCAAAACTTTTAAGTACACTGATCGCCCCAAACCATACCCCTTCCTCTTCAAGCCGGAGCATCCTGGCATCTGGTTTCGGGATGGGGAACGTGGGCCCGTGCCCGGCAAGACCATCATCCTTGACACCGATGTCAGCGCCGTCTGGAATCGCACTTCGCCCGGAAATGCCGGGTTGATTGTTGCCGGAAACATCGCCGAACTCGATTATGAAGTTTTCCACGGTCGTCCGGTTCAGCTCATTTGGCGTTCGGAAACTCCTCAATGCCGTAATCAATTTGCCGGGGCTCTCAACTTCCTCGCGGAAGCAAAAAAGCACGGCGTTGAGGTGTTCATCCTCAAGTGCAGCGATTCTTCCCAGACCCGTGAAATCATTGACTTGCCCCAAGTCCGCAAGCAGGCGCTGTTCTACGGACTGGACATACCCGCGCCGTTGAAAGAAATCGGACATGTGCTTATTCCGACAGCGTATGAAGAGTTTATCCCGCAGGAGATTCCCTTCTTCTGGTCGAAAGGCAACTCCACGCTGTTCTTCGGTTCGGGATATAAGGCGATCCTGAAAAAACTCCTGAATGCCTTTTGCCAGGCTCCCCAAGATGTACAGAATATCGCCGTCCTGTCGGATTCTAAAAGTCTGGTACGCGCTGTGGCGTTTTTCCCAAGATGCAAGTCGGCATTTTTTACTCGCCTTCGACAGAATCCCGTACCAAAAGACTGATCGGGCAAATGGGGCTCGACATCCCCTGCATCTGTTCGACTGTTCTTCAGAAAGAGGATGCGCTGGAAACGGCCCTGTATCGAAACAAGATCAAAGTCCTGCTCGTCGTCTATGCCGAATACATCCTGCCGAAGGATCTTGCCGATGTTCTGGATTTGTGCGAAAGCATCCAGATTGTCACGGGCCTTTTCTCGCTTGTGGCATCGGAGGAAAAACCTTCGCCTGAAGATGTGCTGAAGGGCACGGTGAAAGATCTGGTATCTCAGTCTTATCTCGTCACTGCGAACGGGGATTCCGTAATCGCCAAGGACATGGAAACGGAAATCTATGAACGTTACACCTTCGAGCCGGATGGAAGTGTTTCCGCTACCGAAGTGAAGGTCACCAAATCCGAGGAAGAAGAGGAGGATCAGGAATGGGAATAACAATCGCTAAAACAAATGGAGTCGTCGTCGATCTGATTCAGCAGAAGCTGGACGGGAAGCTCCCGCCCTCGATCTTTTGGGCCAAAGCTGGGACGAGGAACGGCTACAGGACGATCACGAAGGACATGTGGTGTAAATACCATCCATAACCTTGTTTTATTCGTAAATGCTTTTCTATCAGTGAGACGGCAAGATGCTCCGCTTTTGTCCCAAACGACAGATACGACGGGAACGACGGGTAAATCAAAAAAAGGCCTCGCGCGCAAGGAAAGACAATCGCTGATAGACGCACGACAAAGCTTGCTTCTCCGTCTATCTGCCGTGCCAGTCATGATGACGGGTACGACAGATACGACGGCTAAATCAAAAAACTTTTTTCTTACGCGTGGGCATATTGAGTTTCTCTGAAAAAAGGGTGTCGATCATCCAGCTTTACGCATATATGTCTTCTTCGGAATCAATGAAGATTCCGCATTCAAACTCAAAAGAAAGGATACCCCATGAAAAAGCTCTTGTTCGCTCTCCTCCTCGGTCTTCTGACCTTCACCACCGTTCACGCCCAGCATACGACGGTCGTAATCCAACGTCCTGGCATCCTCACGGAGTTGGCAACTACAGCAGGCACAATCGTCGCGCTGCCGTTTGCCGTTGTCGAAGGCATTATCATCGGCACGACAGAAGCCGTCAGCGAAATGATCCACGAATCGACCCAAGTCATCGTAGCGCTACCGGAAACGCCCGTTTCTGCGCCAAAAACGATTGCTCCGGTCCCCGTCGTAGTGACGCCCCAAGAAGCCTATAAAACGGCTCCAACAATCATTCCGACCACGACAATCGTTACCACGCATAGTGACGGAACGATCACGACTGTAACTCGACAGGCATCCGCGTATGAACTCGGACCTGGACCTGTGATCGTACCGGTCGATCCTGCGCATCGCGTCGGGTCAAGTCCACACGCAAACCCGTATGTCTTCAGGTATCGATGAATGGCCCAGCCTCTAACAAACTCACATCAACCTTAAACAAGGAGAAAATCGTTATGACGGAAACAAAAATCAATCCCGAAACGACCAACCAGTCCAACCTTACGAACACCCCCAACACGAACGAAGAGATTCTGGCTCTGCTTCGCAAACTTGTCGATCAGAAATCCTCTGCTGACGAACAGGAAGAACCGAACATCGAAGACGCCTCTTCGTCAGATGATGTTGAAAACGACGATGAAGACGAAGACAACGAGAAAAACGCTGACCCTGGTACCCTCGATGCCGAAGAGGACGATTGTTACACGGATTCAGATCTTGAAACCGTTGGCTACATCGTCGGAGGTGCTGCTCTCGTAGGCGCAGGGGCATTACTGTATCATTTGCTGCGGAAAATCTGAACAGGCAGATTCCACGAACAAAGGAACAGAAATCGAGGAGAGAGCCCCCCCTGTCGGTCAATTCCGACAGGGGGATTTAAAATGACCACCAACCTCAAATGACGAGAAAACGAACATGAAACACGACTACACACACCTCATCATCGTTCTGGACGCTTCCGGCTCCATGAGCTCGATCCAGAACGACATCAAAGGCAGTTTCAACGAGTTCCTGAAGAAACAGCGCGAAGCTGAAGGCAGGACGGTATTCGACCTCTACCAGTTCAATGATGAGGCCGTTCGCATCGTCAAGTCCGCCGATCTCGCGCAGTTCCACGATGATCTCATGAGCAGATACAAATGCACCGGGTGCACAGCCCTGAACGACGCTATTTGCATCGCAATGGATACCATTGGACAGGAGTTCGCAAACATGCCCGAAGAAGAGCGTCCTGAACACGTCCTGTGCGTGAT
>Ga0265300_10004360_pt1 | contig 11293 bp, 11 predicted proteins | sample AusTroGonzalo_MG_FD_193482 | JGI IMG/M metagenome (GOLD analysis project Ga0265300, IMG submission 193482) | Bovine rumen microbial communities from tropical cattle in Woodstock, Queensland, Australia - Gonzalo_03 | ecosystem: Host-associated > Mammals > Digestive system > Stomach > Rumen ... | reverse complement strand
GCGGCTTTGCGTTCAGCTTCCGCCTGCTTATCCCGGAGGGCCTGCAGATCTGCTTCGTACTTGGCGGTGAGGGCGGTGGTGTCGACGTGGTACTTCTTGAGGTAGGCGAGCTCTCGTTCATACTTGACCTGCAGACGCTCCTCCTCGGTACGCATAGCATCGATGGCGTTCTCTGCGATGCGCTGGGCGGCTTCCTTCGCGGATCTCCAGCGGGCACCGGCGGCGCGGCGCTCCGCTTCCTGGATTGCCTCGATTTCAATCTGCTCCGCCTCCCGGATCTGGTTGAGGTAGGCGAGCATCGTCTGGGCGTTGATGATTCCCTTGTCGTAGAGGGTGCCTGCTATCTCGCGGAGCTGGACGGCCCGGCGCTGGACGTTGTCGATAGCCTTCTCGGTGTCGCTCATCCCCTCCTGGGCCTTCTTCGTCTGGGCAGATGCGACAAAGCCCTCCAGGGCGTACTTCGCCTCCAGGAGCTTGTTCTTGAGTTCCTCGCTCTTATCCTTGAACTCTCCCATCGCCTCGACGGCGCGGTCGGAGGCCCCATAGGTCTCATAGACCTTGTCGAAGTAGTCCTCGTAGGCAGTGCGGAGCTGGGCGAGGTTGTTGATCTCGGCCAGCATCACCTCTTCCTGGAGGGCACCCCTTGCCCGGAGCGTCTCTATCTGGTCGTTCAGGGACTCGGTGACCTTGTCGAGCTCCGAGCGCATAGTGTCGCAGGCTTCCTTCGCCTCGCTTCCCGTCTTGTCGAAGTCGTCAGCCAAGACCATAAGGAGGGCGACCAGCTCACCGATTATCACGATGATCGCGCCTATGCCGGTGGTGATGAGTGCCGTCTTGAACTTATTGGTGGCGACGGTTGCGCCCTCGGTGGCGGCGGTGTCGGCCACCATCGCCCCGGTGTGCCCGGTGACGGCGGTCGTCTCCTTCTTGGTGACGGCGGTGGCCACCTCCTCCCCTGCCGTCATAGCCTTTGTCGCCGACGTGGACTTCTTCACCGACTCAGTAAGGCCGGATATACCCTTGACACCAGACAACACGAGAGCGGAAGCCTGGAGGCCTTTCATGGCCTTCTGGGCCTTCTCATTGTTCGTGCTGTTTATGAGGAGGACGGAGGAGAGGGCACCGAGACCGGCTGCCAGCGGGGCTGCGGCCTTTTGTGCGCTGTCGAGCGCCTCCTTGAAAGTCATCCCGTAGTTTCCCACGTTGCGCTGGAACTGGCCGATGTCGGCGTCCAGCGTCTTGAGCTCCGCGTCCAGCTGCTTAATCTTCTGGAGGATCTCCTGGCCTTCGGCTTCCTGACGCTCTGCTGCGGAGAGGTTCTTCCACTCCTTCTTCAGGGTGGTGAGAGCCTTCTGCATCTCATAGTAGGAGGCGGTCTTAGTGTCGGTCGCCTTCGCGCTCTCCAGGGTGGTGACCTTTCCGGCAGCCATCACCTGGTTCAGGAGTTTCAGGTCCTGCTCCAGCTTCTTGGTGATCTGGTCTTGCTGGGCCTTCTTCTTGACGTCGCCTTCCTCGACGACACCGAGCGCCACGAGGGCGTCCTTGTCTCGCTCAATCTCCGCCTTGAGTTCGCGGAGGGTGGTGACCGCCTGGGTGCCGTCAACCCGGAGGACGTTGATGGTTTCGATTTTCTCTGCCATATCTTATAGCGTTTGTCCGTTTGTGTAGTTTGCCATATCCTGCACCTGGACGAACTCGCACTCGGTAGCGTCGTAGGTGGTGAGGGAGTGGTTGTTTATCTTGTTGAGCACCCAGACGGAGCCCTCGAACCAGAAGAAGCGGCGGAAGAGCTCGGAGCCCACCTGGAGGCCTTCCAGGTTGACGCGGCACTTCAGCACCTTCGTGTCCTGACTGAGGAGGTCCGCCAGGTAGTTCCTCCAGAGGCGGGCGTAGACGCGGGCGTCGTCCTCGATGCGGACGTCCGGGACCGCCAGCTCGCGGGGATTGCCGAAGTCCAGGGAGGAGGTGATCTTCCACGTCTCGAAGTAGTCGTTGTAGCGGTGGAAGTCCGGGATGCGAAGGTCGGAGGCTCCTGGATCCATATCCCAGACGGGGACGCCGTCGTTGATGGTGAGCATCAGGGGCGTGTCGTCGGAGAGCTTGAAGTAGGAGTAGGAGTCCCAGGCGTTGTGCTCCACCAGGATATCCTCGCCGTCCACCCCTCGCCCGTCGGCGTCGCGGAGTTCCAGTTTGGGAGAAAACTCCATATCGTAGCCGTTGTGGCCGTGCTCGTTGTAGTAGTTGACCGAAGCGGTGCGGGGGATGCTGACCGGGTTCTCCAGCGTCTTGCCGTCGGAGCCCCAGTAGACGCAGGCCGTCCCAGGATCCAGGAAGACCGAAGGGCGGAAGACTCCGCTGACCAGGATGTAGTTCCAGTACTTGCCGAAGTCGAGCTTGGTGACCGCTCCCCGGAAGGGGCTGCCGTCCATAAGGTTCTCCGCCGCGTCGTTGAACTCGTAGCCGGTCTTCACCTTCTGGATGCCGAAGGGCGTGGAGTAGATCGCCTCGTACTCCTGGGCGAAGGCGCCCTGGGCGTAGTCGATGAGGAAGTTGTACCAGGCCGAGCCGCAGAGGAGAGGCTGGACGGTGATCTCCTTCGACTGGTCCGCCCTCTCGGAGAGATCCAGGACCGGCTGCCCGGTATTGAAGAAGGAGTTGCGGGTGTGGAGCTTGACGGTCTTGGTGGCCTTGTCGTAGGCGAACACCAGGCCGTTCATCTTCGCCCAGCCGATGAGATACTCCGCCGGGCTGTACTCGCTGTTCAGGAGGATGGACTTGGAGATGAATGCGCCGGTGCGCCCCTCCATCCTCTGGACGTAGGTGACGGAGCTGGAGACGTTAACGAACTGCATCGAGGTGATCTGCTTGTCCGGCGAAGGGTAGACGCTGGCGGTGGTGAACACCTTCGCCAGGCAGTCGGTGCCGCCGGTGACGGTCCAGAAGGTGTTCGTGCTGAAGTTGTAGAGGGCGCAGTAGGCGTGGCAGTACAACCTCCACCGATAGGCTCCGTGCGTCTCTACGGTAAAGGAAAGGGCCTTTGCGTTGGGGTAGATGTAGTAATCGTTCCCGCTCTTGAAGAAGAGGTTGCGGTCGGTGTGGAAGTATGAGTTCTCGAAGCCGTTGCTGAAGACGGGGGTGTAGCCCAGGGCGGTCGCCAGGTCTGCGGGCGAGAGAGGGAGGAGGCCGCCCCGGATCGTCTGCACCTTCGAGCCGCCGATCTCGTTGCCGTTGATGTCTTCCGCCACCATCTGGAAGAAGAGAACGGTCACCCAGCGGAGGCTGTTGCTCTCGAACATATTGGCGTAGGAGTAGAGCATGGAGTTGTTTCCGCTGAACTTCACCAGGGGGCGGGCCTTGAAGGTGGCCGTCACGTCGTGGGATGCGTCGAGCTCCGAGGCGAGGGTGTACGTTCCGATGGACGTCCCGGTGGAAGCTGAGGAGGATGCGGTGGCGGAGACGCTGCCGCCTTCCTCGTGGCCGAAGGTGAGCTGCGGGATGAGGGGGAGCGTCTTCCAGAGACTCTGGTACATAGAGACGGGGACGTCGGAGTAGTCGAAGGTGAAGCCGCCATTGTTGTCCGGGTTGGCGAGCGCCTCCAGGAGTGCACGCATCGAAAAGACCGGACGCTGCAGGTATGAGCGCAGATCCTTGACCGCCCACTCGTCGCGGGCCTCCGGGAGAGTCACGAGCACCTTGCCGCTCTGGGTGGAGTAGGTGTTCCCGTCATCGTCCTGGATGGAGGAAGGCTGGCCGGAGTCGGAGGCGGTGAGGATTCCCTTCGAGGCGTCGAAGTTCCCGTCCGGGATCCCCTCGTAGGCCGGGGCGAAGTTGATGATATCCCACTTGCTGGAGAGGGTGGCGGGGATCCCCTCGTCGAGCCGGTCCCAGGCTGCCTGGACGGTGGCCTTGTTGATGGTGAAGTCGAGCTCCGTCGCAGGGTTGGCGGTGCCCAGGTAGTCCAGGTCGGCGAGCGTCATCTTGTCGCCTTCGGAGTTGTAGGCGAGGCTGTAGAAGAAGGAGCCCAGCCCGCCGAAGAGGCTCACCTTGTAGCCGGTCACCACGCGCCCCTTCCTGGCTACCGAGTCGAGGCGGAGGTAGCCGCTCTCCACCACCTCATCGAGGTCGTTGTAGATGGTGAAGGGGGTGCGGATGAGAGGGTTGAAGGAACCGGCGACGCGGTCCACCCTGGCGGCGTGCTCGAAGATGGCGTCGTTGGCCGGAGAGGCCGGCAGTGTCACCTGCTGGGAGAAGGAGTTCTTGATGGCGGTCGGCTTCTCCAGATCGGTGAAGGCGTAGTTGAAAAGCACGAAGGACTGGTCGGAGATATCCGCCAGGCGGCCTGCGATGTAGAGGGAGATCTTGCGCCTCATAGCCTACCTCCTTATGCGGTCCTGGGCCAGGTCGGCCTCGAAGGAGTACTGGTAGAGACGCCCGTCCCGCTTGTATTCGGTGGTGGTGCCGGTGAGGACGATCGGACGGATAACGTTCTTACCCACGTCGTGGAGGTACACCAGCGGGGAGTTCAGGAGGTGGTGCATCCTCTCGCTCTGGGCCAGGGTGAGCCAGTGCGTATTGAAGACGTACTTGTGCTGGAGCTCGTTCACGAAGTTCGTGCGCCCCCGTGAGTAGGTGTAGGCGTTGTTGTACTCCTTCCCGGTGGTGTAGCGGGTGAGGGCGTCGCTCTCCTTCGTATTGGCGAGCACCGCCAGGGTATCCCAGCCTCCGTAGGCGTTGACGTAGTAGAGGGCGTACTGACGGCAGCCTCCTCCGACCTTGTAGGCGTTCCCGTTCACCGAGACGGCGGTGGCGGTGGAGTAGGAGCGGAGGTTCAGCCAGGCGGTCTGGAAAGGCCCGCCGTTGGCGATGTTCACCGGCGTCTGGACTTCTCCGTAGATGAGGAAGTCGATGTTGAAGTCCCCGTTGTAGTCACCGGCGGAGAGGTCCTGGCGGGTGACGGTGAAGGCTGCGGTGGCGGAGGCCTGCAGGGTGCAGGGCACGTACTGGCCCGGCAGCAGGATGTCGCAGATCGGGACGTTGAGGTTGTCGGTGAGATAGTTGAAGCCGGTGTCGTAGGACCAGTCGGCGTAGAACTCCTCGGCGTAGTGGTAGTCGTCCCCGGTGCCCACCTGGATCCGGGCGTGGAAGTAGGGCACGTCGGTCTCGCCTATGACGGTGAGGCCGCGCTTGAGCTGCGAGGCGACCAGGTCGTTGATGCGGGCCACCGGGATAGCCTGGCCCGGACGGGTGTAAGCCCTGCCGGAGTAGAGGTTGACGGAGATGTCGCCGTCATCGTCCTGCAGGAAGAAGTCGACGGAGCTCGCAAGCGTCTCTCCGAGGGTGACGATGTAGTCTTTCCAGATGGGTGTCATTTGCTGAGTGTCTTTTTGGGGAAATATAAAAACCCCGCCCTCCGTAATTGAGAGGACGGGGACGCTATGGCAGTAGCGCGGTATTACTGGCAGAGGTACTCTATTATCCAGCCGTGAACGGTGTCGCCCAGGTCTTCCGCGAGGGCGTCGGCGATGAGTGCCTCGTAGCGGGTATTTACTTCGGCGAGGGTGTGCGTCAGGGAGAGGGAGCCCTTCGTACCCACCCGGCTGATCTTGCGGCCTATGAGGAAGGCCAGCTGCTCCGGCCTGGGGAGCCTGCCGTTCTTGTCGGGGCGCGGGAGGACCGGCTTCACCTTGATCCACTGAAGGAGGGCGGAGGGTGGTGGCCAGTGCGGCTTGGTGTCCCACTCGACGTACTTCCAGTAGTCCAGGAGCTGGAGCTGGACCAGGTAGGTCTGGCCGTCGCGGGCGATGCGTGCCTCGACGGAGTTGATGAGGGCGTTGGACGCCACGCGGTCGTCCTTGTCGAGCTCCTCCCGGTAGAAGCGGGCCACCTCCTCCCCGTACTCCTGGAGGACGGCGCTGGTGGCGCGGAGTTGTATCAGTGTGTTCTCTTCCATCTCTCGATGATTTCTTTGTCGTGTTCGCGTTTGTCGATGGTGTAGCAGATGATGTTCAGGAACTCCACCACCCCCATCTCGTAGACCTCGCTCCAGGGCTGGCGGGTGACTTCGGAGACGCGGTCTATGTTAGCAATCCAGCCCCACTTTTGAGCAAAGGAAGTATCGCTCTTACCCTCTCCTCCATTTCCCTGCTCTCCTTCGTCCTCATCTTCCGCAGTGCGGGCAGGGAAGAGGTTAGGATACTGCGCGACAAGAGCGTGAACTTCCGCAAAAAAAAAGCGGAGATCTCCTGGGCGTCGGTGACGGGGAGGGAGTCCCGGATGATGCGGACCACCTCCGCGATGTCGTAGCCGTTGCCGTAGGTGTGGCCTTTGGGGATGAGGATGCAGGAGTAGAGCTCCGGCAGGGTGTCGGCGTTTATCTTCTTCGCGTAGGTCTGGAAGTCGATGAACTGGGACGTCGTCCACTTGGAGACGTCCTTGCAGGGTGTGAACTCCTCGCCGCCGAAGCGGTAGAGGGAGGCGACCTTCTTCCCGGTCGCTTTGGGGAGCGGTGCGAGGAGGAAGTTCGCGGCCTCGCTCATCTGCATCGTCTTGGTGAGCGGCTGGTCCAGGATCTCGTCTTCGGAGAGTCCGGAGAGGAGCGCCACGACCTTGACCTTGTAGTCGTACTCGTTGAGCGTCTTGTCGATGGCGAGGATGTCGATGTAGGTGCCCAGGGGAAGGGCGGAGTAGGTGCTTATCATATTCGTACGGATCGGTTGAAGCTGATGTTGTAGGTGCCGGAGCCCTCCCTTCCTGCGAGCTCGGAATAGGCGGCGTAGCGCAGTGCGTCGAGGGCGTGGTTCCAGGTGTCGATGGGTGTGTCGGTGGAGCGTCCGTCCCGGTCTTTCGCCCAGGTGTAGTTGCGGGCCTCCTTGATGAGGTTGACGGAGGACTTAGTTATATAGAGCCGCCATCCCTGCATCCAGAGGAGCTGAAACTTGAGGCGGTCGGAGCGGACGGGAGCGGACTTGTCGCAGGCTCGGATTTTAAGGCCCGTTTCGGCGGCGATTTCGGCGATTGACTTCGGCTCGGCTGCATCGGCCCAGATATTTATGTGCCGCTCAATTTGGCGAGTTTTGAGGGCTTCGGCGATGTCTTTGTTGAGCATCCCGGTGGAGTAGAAGGCCTCCTCCGCGTAGAGGATCTTCTGCCTGGTGTCGGCGATGACGTGGACACCAGCGGTCGGATCGTGAGTAAAGCCGAAGTCGATACCCCAGCTCTCCCGGAGGCCGTAGGGGTGTGGCATCTCATCGATGAGCTCGAAGTTGTAGATGAGGCCTTCCAGAGAGCCGAACTCTCCCAGGCCGTAAACCTTCCACCAGTTGCGGTCTCCCTGGTTGGATTCGATCTCCCGGATCTGCTCCGGGGTGAGGAGGGCGTTGTCCTTGTAGGTGGAGTGGATGGTGATGCAGTCCGGGCGGGTTTCAATCTTCTCGTTTCCCCAGAAGGTCGCGGTGGGGTTGTAGTCCATAAGGATGAGGCCGCGAGTACGGACGAAGAGCTGGCGGGCGATTTCGTAGGGGATGTTCTGGATCTCGTTCAGGAAGAGCCGGTCTCGTGCGGGGCCGTGCACCTTCCCCGGAGCGTCGGCGGAGAAAAACTCCAGGACGGAGCCGTTGGGGAGGGTGTAGGTGGAGTCGGACTTGTTCCAGCAGCGCTCGTCGTAGTAGTCGCCGATGGCGGCGGGAAAGTCGCGGATCGCTCCTCGTTTGAGGTGTGGGAAAGTCTCGGAGACGATAGAGGTAAGGGTGGGGACTTCGTCCAGGGCGGCGAGCTCGAAGATGAGCTGGAGGTTGGCGAAGGTCTTGCCGGAGCGCGTGCCTCCGCAAGACGAGACGAAGCGGTCCGTCTGGGCGATGGCGTCGCGGGTGCGGTAGTATACCGGGGTTGTGATCATTTGCGTCTCCTCCACTTGTCGAGGGCGTCGGCGGTGCCCTTGTCGATTATGACGGTGAAGTTGTTGGTGGTAGTGTTTTCCTCGTCCAGATAACCGGCGGCGCGGTTGATGGCGGAGTAAGCCTTCGTGTCGGCTTTCTTCTTCGCCTTCTCTATCTGCCTGGCGTGCATTACTACCTCGTTGGTGATGTCTTTGGGGAGGACTCCCAGGGCGGAGATTTCGTCGATGAGACGGGCGTCGGTCTCCGGCATTTCCAGGAGGGCGCGGAGCAGTTCCCTCCCGTGCTTCTTCTTGAGACGGGAGCGGCCGGAGGCGATGCCACCCTTCCGGGCGATTTCTCTTTGCTCGCTCTTTGTTCGCTCGTTTTGTGGGATAAGGTTCTGCTCGTTTGCCATAGTTACTTCTGGATGTTTGCTTGGTACTGGTCGTAGTCGAGGTTGTCGCTGACGTACTTGACGGCTGCAATCTTGGCGAAGCCGAAGGCGGCGATGTATGCGAGCTCCATATCGACCACGCAGTCGAGTGGGAGCGAGGCGTTACCTTCGACGAAGTCTCCAGCGGTATAGCAGGGTGTCAGGTCGGTGGTTGAGATAACGGTCGCCTCCTCTGCGAAGGTGATGCCGGGGTGGTAGGAGTGGACGGTGCCGATTTGCACCTCCGTACCTATTGGCAGGAGAGGCGAGCCGACGTAGCCTACGTTCAGGATGTAGGCTTCGCGGGGAAGGTTGCGGACGCGGCGGATTACGTTGACACCGCCCACGCCGGTGACGATGGGAGTATAGCCGAAGAGCTCGACGGCCTGCTTGGCTGCCGGGAGTTCCAGTTCCTTCTGGGTTGCCACGATGAGATATTTCTTCATTTCTTGAACCATTGAAGATACATTTGCCACGAAATCTGTGCAGTCATTAGGGGGGGGACGCTCATACCTACAAGGAAGCGGAGCCTCCCGTAGTTGGGGTAGTCGTAGTCCAGGGGGAAGGTGCCTATCTGGAGAAGTTCCTTTTCGTTCAGGGCGCGGGGTATTGAGGTAAGGTAGTGCTCCCCGGTGGTAAGGGTGGCGCAGACCTTATCCTCCGGGATCCAATTCGTGGTGAAGCCGGTGTTCTTACCGAAAACTCGGTTATTTGTGTAACTGAGTTTTATGTCGCCCTCCTTCCTCAAGCGGAAGGCTTCCATAGCTGAGGGAGGAAGAGTCTGCCTCTGGTCTTCCTTGTCGATGATGTGGCCGAAGACGATGGGCGGCTCGTTGAAGGAGAGGGAGAGGTTCGGAAGGTTGAGCTCCTTGCGGCGACCTATGACGAAGCAGCGCTCCCTCATCTGGGGTACCCCCATACTTGCGGCGTTAAGGATGAAGACCTGGCACTGGTAGTCGGCGGCGGAGAGGGTGTCGAAGATACGCCGGAGGTAAGACTTGGCATTTCCCTGGGCGAGTCCCTTCACGTTCTCCAGGATGAAAGTCTTCGGACGGAGTTTCTTGATGGTGTTGCAGTAGACGAAGACGAGGTCGTCGAGCGTTTGGAGAGCCTGACCTTCGGCGAAGATCTTCTCCTTTCCCCATCCCTTCTCGCGTCTTCCCGCCAGGGAGAAGGTGGAGCAGGGCGGCGAGCCGTCGAGGACATCCAGGTCGTAGAGGACCGGCGGCAGATCCTCCCGCTGGTTGAAGAGGCGCAGGTCTTCGGTGTAGAGCATCTCTGGGTGATGGTTGCGCTCGTAGATGGCGGTGAGCTTCTCGTCGATCTCCACGCCACCGAGGTGATGGTAGCCGGCGAGCTTGTAGCCCATAGTGGAGCCGCCTCCGCAGATGAAGGTGCCGAAGACCTTGAGGCCGTGCGGCTCTATCCCCTTTGCAGGGTATCCGTCGGTGAGTTTCCACCTATATGGGAAGACGTGGTCGCTCATAGTCCCAGGGCTTTAATGACAGCCTCCTCCGGGGTGGGGGCGAGCTGGCGGAGTTTATCGGCGACGAAGTGGAACTCGTCGGGGGTGAGTTCGATTTCAATGACGACGCGGTCGTCCACCGGCTTGGCGTTTCCGTCTCCCGGTGCGGAGACTTCCGGCATATCGTAGACGGGGATGCCGTAGTCTGCGAGGGGATAATCCCCCCACTCGTTGGCGAGGGCGTCGTAGTCCCAGGCGCCAAATTGGGAATTGTCTTTGATGGCGATTTCCTTCAGCCTGGAGAGAGGAAGATCTGCCGGGAGTATTATGCACGTCACCTCGGCGGCTCCGTTTTCCTTGAGGGCGAAATAGCGCATATTTCCGCCGATCACCACGAAGCCGGTGCCGTTCTGGATTACGATGGGAGGACGCACCTCTGCGAGCTCCGGGGTTTCCTGGATGGAAGCCTTGAGCTTGTCCATTTCCTTGACGCTCCAGGAGCGGGGGTTTTTCGGCAGTCCTGGGATCTGGCCGTTGTTCGGCTCTATGAGGGCGATGTTTATCTTTTTAATCTGCATAGTTCAGGGCGGCGAGTAGGACGGCCTTCTTGTTTTCTCCCAGACGGAGGGAGACGAGGCTGGCCATCGGTTCGTGATATTTCAGTTTGAGGGTGATGTTTTCGGAGAAGGCGCCCGGATTGATTTCCTGGTTCTTACCGGAGAAGTCCTCCATTTTCGGGATGACGATGCCGAGCTCCTTGAAGTCGATGTCGTCCCACTCTTCCGAGAGGAGGGCGTAGTTCCAGGAGCCGAAGTCTCCGTTGTCCTTAAGGACGATCTGGGCCATTTTATCGACGGAGAGGTCGTGGGCGATTATGCAGGGGACGTCCTTCGCCTTGTTGTGCCGGCAGGCGTCGAAGCGGAGGTTACCGCCCAGGATGACAAACTTGTCGCCCTGGGGGACCACAAGGATAGGACGGGCGTCAAAGAGTTCCGGCGTGTCCTTGAGGGATTTTGCCAGGCGCTCGATATCTCCCTTCGTCCAGGTTCGGGGGTTTGCGGGAAGGCCTTCTATCTGCCCGGTGTTCTGCTCCAGCTTGGAGAGAGGGAGACGTTTGCTTTCGATTCTCATTTCCCGCCCTCCTTTTCCTTTGGCCTCTGGGCGAAGTACATATTCCCCATATCGGTCAGCAGGTTCATAATGCAGAAGGAGCAGGACGGGCTCATCGGGTACGTCTGGCCCGTGAGCTCCTGCCAGATTGCCTGCATCTTCTTGATGGCGGGCTCTCCCGGATAGGAGGCATAGCCGGAGCGGATCGCCGTGCGGAAGTAGTCCGCGTAGGGCTTCAGCGAGTTCAGCTGTGCGAGTGTCAGTTTCTTTGTCATAATATTTCGGATGTGAATCGGTTGTACAAGGTGATGGCGTCGGCGTAGGCTGCGGGAAGGTTGAAGGCGTCGCGCATCTTCTTCTCCAGGTAGCAGATCGTGGAGTGGTCGAGGTCGAGGTACTCCCCCACCGCGT
>Ga0265300_10004358_pt1 | contig 11296 bp, 2 predicted proteins | sample AusTroGonzalo_MG_FD_193482 | JGI IMG/M metagenome (GOLD analysis project Ga0265300, IMG submission 193482) | Bovine rumen microbial communities from tropical cattle in Woodstock, Queensland, Australia - Gonzalo_03 | ecosystem: Host-associated > Mammals > Digestive system > Stomach > Rumen ... | reverse complement strand
CCCTCGTGACACCACCAGTACGAACGACACCCTGGATGTGCGGCTTGACCTGACGATGGATCAACTGATAGATATGGAAGCCAATTTCAACATCACGCAGAAGTCCAATGCCCAGATCGGTCCTAACCTCGGACTCACTTTCTCGAAGCGTAATGCTTTCCGACACGGAGAGACCCTTTCTGTCGGATTGAAGGGGAGTTATGAGTGGCAGACCCGCACGCAATTAGGTGCCCCCAAACGTATTGATTCCTATGAACTGGGTGCAGACGTTTCTTTGTCTTATCCTTGGATTGCTTTCCCTTGGCTCAACAAGCGATTCTACAAATACCCCACATCGACGAAGTTCCGATTGAGTGCCGACCAACTGAATCGTGCCAACTACTATCGTCTGATGTCCTTCATTGCTGAGGCTACCTACGGATTCCAGACCTCTCGTTCTTGGCGTCATGAACTCTCGCCTCTCACCATCTCCTACAACAAGATGCAGGAGACAACCGCGCGTTTCGACTCGATCATGTACAAGAACATGGCGCTCTATGCCTCTCTGGAGGATCAGTTCATCCCAGCCATGCAGTATTCCATCATCTACGATAATGTTTGGAACAACCGCATTCCGCATTCCATGCACTTTGAGGGTACGGTGAAGGAGTCGGGCAATCTCCTCAACCTCACCAACTCGTTCTTGGGCTTTGACTATTATCAGAAGGACAAGAAACTGCTCTACACGCCTTATTCACAGTTCCTCAAGTTTCTTTTCACCCTCAAGAACACCTTCCACCTGACAGAAAAGACTTCTGTTGCCACTCGTGTGCAGTTGGGTGCTCTTTGGACCTATGGCAATTCCAACTGGGCACCTTTCAGCGAACTCTTCTACATTGGTGGAGCCAACAGTGTTCGTGCCTTTGCTGTGCGTAGCATCGGTCCTGGCAGCTATTCGGACAAGGACGGAATTGGTGCCTACCTCATCCATTCGGGTGACATGAAACTGGAGATGAATGCCGAATATCGTTTCCCCATCGTGCAGGAAATACAAGGCGCACTCTTTTTGGATGCCGGCAACGTGTGGCTCATGCATGGAGAAGAATATGCTCCAGGAGGAAGATTCGACGAGAATTCGTTCTTCAAGACCCTTGCGTTGGGTACAGGCTTTGGTATCCGTTACGACCTTGACTATCTGCTCCTGCGTCTCGACTTGGGTGTGGGTGTTCATGCCCCCTACGACACGGGCAAATCCTCTTATTACAACATCCGTAAATTCAAGGATGCTGTAGCCTTCCATTTCGCCATTGGCTATCCGTTCTAATGATGGTTATGGACGAGAAACACCATTGAAGTGTTTCTCCAGCCGCTTGTATTCCTTCTTGGTGAGGCGCATGAAACTGCCGTGCTGAGGAGCGGTGACTCCTTGAATGTCAGCAGGGGAGTGGAAGCCCTTGAGGTATTCGTCGGTTTGACAAATACGGTAGTGCTTGGGACGGTCGCTGTATTGGATGTAAGCCACACGCCACCCTTTCTCTCCTACAATCTGGAAGGCGCTGCTGCCTTCGCACTTCTTGTTGCCCTCGAAACTGACAAAGTCGCTCTCGTCAGGCTCAGGCCAAGGACCTGTGAGGCGGTCGGCTTTGGTTTGGAAGATACCAGGATGTCCCCCTTCCTTCTTGATGAGCATGTGGTACTTGCCATCACTCTTCAGGTAATTGATGTCGGCATCAATCGTGGCATAACCCCAATCGAAGAGAATGCGTGGTTTTGTGAGTTTGGTGAAGGTCTTGTCGGCATAGCTATACACCATGCGGTCATATTTGTCATCCTCGTTGAAGCTCCAGATGGAGTAGTAGATGAAGTAGCCGCCCTTCTCGCCATTCTTCCATACATAATCAGGATCCCAGAATATCTGGGGTGCCCACACGCGGTTGATTTTGCTCCAATCGGCAATGACGTCAGGACTTTCTGGATCGCAGAAGATTTCGTTGCCTTTGCGGAAGTCGAATGTGGTGGATGTCCAATGGATGAGGTCATCACTCTTGAGGAGGTTGATGCCATAGTTGTACCATTGCTTGCTTTTGGCAACACACATATCGGTGGTGACCATGAGATAGCCCTTCCCCGAATCAGACTTGCGACATACATAGGCATCTCGCTGTCCCCCTTCGATACCCGCCAGTTTCTGGGCATCCATGATGGCTTTCCCTTCGTTGAGATCGTGATAGTGAAGTCCGTCACGACTCAGTGCATAGGCGGTGAACTCCCCATTGTCGCTCATGTGGCAATAGAGATAGCCGTAGGTTCCCTTCTGAAGATTCTGGGCAGAAAGGTTGAGGCTCACACAACATACAAAAAAGAGTATTGCTAAATAGTTTATTGTTTTCATTAGTCGTCAAGTTATAAATAGTAAATAGTAAATTGTCAAATAGTAAATAGAATCATCTTGTCAATGAGAATTTCATGCTGATGCCGAAGTCGGCAGTCGTGGTGGGGTAAGAGGATTGGGAAACGAGAGGCACGTTGCGCTGCCAGTCGAGGAATCCTGTGAGGCTGAGGAGACGGCTGAAAGTGTAGTCGCCAGTGAGAGAGAATCGATAGGCGGTGGCTCCGCTGGTGGCGGTGGTCACAGCTGTCTGGATGTTGCGATTGAGGGCATTCTGCAGACGATAGGTGAAGCTTGCCTTGAGATTGAGGTCATGACTCACCGTGCTGCGTGTACGAGCATTGGTGTTGGTGGTGGTTGACTCTTTCTTGTTCTTGGATTTCGACTTGGTCTTCCTGCTTTCATTGCTCTGAATGCTCTTGGCACCAAAGAGACCGATATCTTTGATTTTATAACCCATATCTACTTGGATGTCATTGGAGAAGTTCTCCGTGAGGGCAACACTCGTCATGGAGAGGTTAAGGGTGCGAGTCTTGTTATATTTCACAGAGGCGGTCATTCCGCTGTTGAATCCCATATCAATACCAATGAGAGGCGAGAAGGACTCGTTGATGCTGACGGTGGAGACATTGTACATTGACGATGGAATCGGGTTGCCTGTGGTGACATCCTTGATGAATCCCCAGCCATTCATGTACTCCATGAAGTTGGAGTAGGAGTTGTAGGCTCCCACAGAATACACGCTCTTGTAGGTATGATTGATGTTGAAGCTCTTGAAGTGGTCTGCAAACCAAGGTGAGAGCTTGATCAGTCCGCCGTATGAGAGACTCCAGTTCGGCATGAGACGCGAAATGGTCGGGAAGATGTCAAGTGGTGAGGAGATGGCATTCCCTCCACAGTAAGCAGAGAGGAATGCAGGCACCATCACGTCGGCAGAGTAGAGTTCCACACCGCCATTCTCTGGGTTGTAAGTCTTTCCTGCCCATTCACTTCCCGCCCTCTTGGGATAAGTGACGTTGGCATATCGTGCTTCGATGCGGCTCTTCACAATCGGCAGGTTCTTGAGGAACTTCTCGAAGTGCTTCGAGTGATAGTTGTTGTTGATGTTGCCACCTGATTCGAATGCGGAACCGATGGAGATGACCGTCATGGAGAACGAACCACTTTGTGTGGCAGGCATTCCGTCATACATGAACTGGATACTGCGTGACTTGTTCACCGTTCGGGTGGCGATGAGGTCAATCTTGAGGTCCTTGATGGGCTCCAACGTGGCTTTCAGCTGGAGGTCTTCCATCGCAGCCGTTGTGGCAGGGGTGGTGATGTTGCTGTCATTCTGCATGAGCCATCCGTGACGTGCAGCTTTGTCGATGTAGCTGTCTCCCACTGCTCCGAGGGCAAATGGAACGCCTGGCGAGAGGATGCCGTCAATGTGTTTCTGTCCGAAGGCATCACCCACTTCTGTCCGGAATCCTGGCAAGGTGAGTGCATAAGTGTTACGATAGGAGATGCTGGCATTGCGCACCATCATGAGTCCTCGAGCGAACACTTGTGCTGTCTTGTACCAAGAGAGTTCATCCAACGGACGTTTGGCAACCACGTTAATCTTGACAGGAATGGTGTCTTGGTTCTTTACCTTGATGGTGTTGGCATCAATCTTCTTGTATCTCAACTTATAGGTCTTTCCTTCAGCAGTCGTGGCACGCACGATGAGTCGCTTGGAGTTCTGACTATGCTTCACTTCCGTGCTGGTGGAGTCGTTGAGGGTCACTTCCTTGGTGAATCCTCTGCTCTTTCTGCTGTTGTCATTCTTTGCCGTCTTGTTCTTGCTGTCTTTACCATCCTTGCTGTCAGCATCTTTCTTGTCATCGCCCTCCTTCTTGTCATCCCCTTCTTTTGTTGCAGTTCTGGCGTTTCTGGTGGCTGTGTTACGAGAGTTCGACGTGCTCTTCTTGGTGTTGCCAGAGAGTCGTTTGTCTGCATCGGCAAGGAACTTCCATTTCTTGTAGAGCGTGTCGAAGTTCAGACGACCATTGATGTTCACCGTTCGCTGACTGCTGACGGTGTTACCCAGTGAGGTTCCGTCTTCCAGTTCAGTGCCACGTGTCCAGTTGTAGTTGGCATTGTAGGTTCCATCGGCTGTGATCCAGTCGAAGATTGGAATTTTGTTGATAGGCACTTGGTAGGAGCCGTTGAAGGTGCTGCGATAGGTGAGTGGACGTCCGAAGGAAGCCAGGCTTCGCTTCACGGAGTCTTTCCATGCAGAGTATTCATCGGGGTAGAGGTGCTTGTTGACAATGACGTGCGGCTCCTCAATCTCTGCATGTGTGGAGGATGTCCACGACATCTTGAGCGCCTTGAAGATGTCCCACTTCACGGTCAGGTCACGGTTCCACAAAATCTGGTCGGAGAAGATGACAGGCATCTTGGTGCCGGCATCAATGTCTCGCTCTTGGAATTCGTAATAACTACGCGTGAGGTCGGTGTTGAACGACAAACTTTGTGGCAACCATTGAAGGTTCTGCGCCTTAAGGATGTCGAGCCATTTCGACTTGCCCTTCAGGTTCTTGAAAGGCTCCCATGCCTGATACTTGGGTGCATAGCTATAGCCGAGGTTGAGACGCCAGTTCTCCTCGTTCTCATACACCGTGGTCTCGCCCGTCTTGTAGCGTTGGCTGTAGCTATAGCTGAAATTGAAGTTGGCAGGGTCGTATGGCATTGGCTTGCGGCTCTGCACATTTGATTTCCAGTTGGAGAGCGACAGGTTCTTGTTCTTGACAATACTCTCTGTAAGACTGCTGAGGGAGTCGCGTGCCGCCTTGTTCTCGCATTCGTCAAGGGCATCCTTCAACAGCATGTCGGTGTCGAACGGATTATATTTGGGCGAGATTTTCTGCCAGGAATATGAGTAGTAGAGTGGCAGGTTCATCTTCCATTTCTCTGGGAAGAACTTGCCCAGTTCGAATTGGGTGGTGACGCTCCACTCGTAAAGGTTGTCATTGCGACGTTGAGCCACTTTGTCTTCCAATCCTCCAAAACCTGCAGTCTCCACATGACCCGTCACGTTCACAGAACCCAGGTCGGACATCTGCACGTTCAGATTACCCTGTGCAGCCCAACCGCCTTCCACGCTATAGTCTTGCATGCGAAGTTCATTCACCCACACCTCCACGTTGCTGGTACGGCTTCCGTTGTTGCGCACACCAATCATCATCGTCTTTACTTCGCCCAACGAAGGATTACCGATGATGCTCACCTTGTTGTTGGGGCGGTTCTTGTCGTACTCATAATAGAGTTGTGTGTAGCTGGCAGCGCCATTTGCCTTTGCCTTGTTGCGTTCGTGCTTCAGGTCAGTGAAGGTGCTGAAGTCGATGTCGAGCATGTTCTCCTCCGGCCATACAGCCTTGCAACCCTGTGCCGTGTAGGTGTCGTAGTGCCCCTCTGGGGTGAGCTTGAGGGGTATCTCATATTCGTAGTAGTTGCTCTTGTAGTCGCTACCCATACGGACAAAGAGGCTCATCTGGTTGTCTTTCAATTCTGTGTCACCTTCCATTGCATTGGCGTGAACGAACATCTGCAGGTGCTTGTAATTGCGGAAGTCCATGTTCATCGTCTTGTACACAGCTCGTGCATCTCCTGATGCCAGGTTCTCAACGGTGAGTGCCAACGCCTGCTCATTCTCTTGTGAAAGCTGTGGCTGTGAAGGGTCAAGCACACGCGTGATGCCAGGAGGCAGCACATAGTTCACAGGGGTCTTGTCGTTGTTCTCCTCAATGTTAACGGCACTCGGCACGATGCTTCCACTCACGCTGGGCTTCTCGTTGGTATAGAGCGCCTGGGTGTATGTGCGCCATTCACCTTCCACCAGGTCGAGGTTGGCAAGACGCACCACGATAGGCTCTTCGAATCCTGTCATGTACATACGCATGAAACGGATGCTGGAGAAGTCGCTGATGGTGCCTTCCTTGCTGTCATACTCATCCACAGGGATGCGGAACTGATACCATGTGGCATTCTCTTTGTTTCCGTTGCGAAGTCCGACACTGGTTTCACGCGAGTCAACGATGTAGTTTCGACCCACCACCATGTCTTGTGGACGGAGGCTGATGTGGTACTCATAGAAGTTCTCATACTCGTTCATCGTATAGTCGGAGTTCACATCTTCAGCATCAGGTGTGCTCTTGTAGGCTGTGGAATAACGTTCTCCTGTACCACCGCTGTTAGGTGAGTTGCCTTCAGGTGAGTTGATGTACTTGTAGCGTTCAAGGATGGAGGTGTGTGCTGCATCGTAGTCGCTGCCTCTGAAGTAGTGGTAGTCGTCACCTGCAGGGTCTTCAAAAATGGAGTCGTAGGCAGCTGTGTTCACCTTGCCCTTGAGGGCGTTGAGGTAGTCGGCATAGATGCCATAGGAACGTTCCTCCACATCCGACAGACCATTCAAACCAATATCCTGCTTGGGTCGGGCGCCGCTTTCGTTGGAGAAGGAATAGACGACTGACTTTTCGCTGGGTACACGTCCCCAGAGGGTTTCCACATAGGTGGAAGCATTGTTGACGGGCATACCGCTCTCATACGCCTTCTTTCCGTCCTTCAGCACATCCTCACTGATGTCACCCAAGTTGAAGTAGAGGTCGCCACCATAACGGCTGTCGTTCTTCGTGTAGATGAATGGGTCGAGCATCCAGAACTCAATATACTGGACATTGCTGGATTCAAAGTCGCTGAAGTCCAGTTTTCTCATCATTCCGCCCCAGCGTTTCTTAGGGTCGTTCAGGTGAGCATTCTGATCCACATCTGTGTCAAGGTTGTAGGGACCACGCTCAGAGGGATAGTAAGCCATGTTGAGAATTTCCAGCGTGTTGGCATCACCCGTGTTGGTGTCGCGATTCGGATAAACCTCACGCACATAGACCTCACGCACATAGTGGTTGGACAGCTGATCCACATCTGCCTTGATGTGGGCAGGAGTCATCGAAGAGGAACGACGCGTGAAGAGCGGGTCAATCCTATACCAAGCCAGTCGGGCGCGGTTGTAACCATACTTCACGTCGTTGGTGAGTTTGCCATATTCCAGATGGGATGGGGTGGATGCCAGAACCCATTCTTTCGGGTTGCTCACACTATGTGGCAGCTTGGTGCGTTCAAAGTCGTCCAGATAGGATGCATTGCCCTGCGTGTCTTCTGAGGTGTCTGCTTTCAATTGGGCATATTCACCCGTGAAGGAGATGCTGGAGGGGGCACTCAGGTTGAGGAGTGGCAGCTTGTCGAGCATGTTGGTGAGCCATTGTGAGTTTTGTTTCCAATTGATGTGGAAACCCCACATGGTGTTGTTCAGTGGTTCGCTACCCATCGTCACTTTCGAGGTGAGGGGTTTCTCTTTCACCCTCATGAAAGTACCACCGATGTTGAAGTTCTTGGAGAAGTCGTAATCCCAGTTCAAACCCAACATGGTCTTCCGCATGAAGGAGAAGGTGTCCATATTTTCCACGCTCACACTTACGTTCGTGCCGGCATCGATGAGACTCTGATTGATAATCTTGACCACACCTCTGGAGTAGTCAATACTATAGTCGGTTCCCTCCGTCAACGTGACACCACCAGCCGTCACTTTCACGGAGCCTGGGGCGATAACCGTGGTTCCGAGGGATATTTCGCTGCCGCTGGTCGCTTTGTATTCACCAGTCAAAGTGAACTTGTTCTTCTCGGCTATCTGTTTTGCCACCGTCTTGGTGGAGTCGTAGAGTTGGTCATAGCAATATTTGTCAGCCAAGTCGTCGTCGCCTAATTTCTGTCGCAGCCAATCGCCGAAAGGCTCCACCACTGGGAAAATGACACGACCCGTCTGTGCCTGGATGGTGTAACCCTCGATGAAGTCAAACCTTCCATTGGGATTGATCTTTTGGTTGTCATCCAAGCGGTCGAGGTTCATCATCTTCAGCAAAGTGGTTTGCTTGAAAGGTTCTTCTGGAATGTAACTGAGGTTCACACCTGTTGTGTCGCTCAGGTATTTGATGTCCATCTTGAACTTCTCTCGTTGTACGGATGTGGCCTTCAGGTTATAGACGTTCTTCATCATCAGGTCCCAGTTGGCAATCTTGGGCGAACCCGATGTGTTTTTCAGCAGCTTCACATAGAGAGCCTTGTCATTGTCCTTTTGGTCAGCAGAGAACTCACCCACTTGATAGGTTTGTCCGTTGTAGGTGTATTCGTATGCCACAGCCAGCACCTGATTGGGCTGAAGATTGCTTTTCAAACTGATATAGCCCAAGTGCTGGTTCAACGTGTATTCTGACGAAGAAAGCAGGCGGGCGTTCTCCACCTTCTCATATTCGACACCTCCCACCATTACAGGTTCCAGCACGCGGCTCGTCTGATCTACATTGCGGGCATCGACATAGGTGCTGACCATTTGGGCATATTGTTTGTTGCTCTCATTGCTGGGGATTTCGAGACGGGCACCTGCCCATGTGCTGTTGCCAATCTTGATGCCTTCTGCCAAATCCACCAAACCCACGATGTTGCGTGTGTTCATGGTCTGTCCACCCGTGTTGGTCACCCACACTTCAAGGCGGTTGATGGTCACACCACTGGTGATGTTCGGCAGGGTGGAGCACGCTCTGTCGTAGTTGTCGTGGAAATAGTGGGCAAGGAAGAAGTGGCGGTTCTCGTCGTAGTCGTATGCCTGAATCTCATACGTGTTCGTCTGGCTGCCTCCTTTACTGCCAACCGTGGTCGATTGCGTTTTCTTCTGACTCACCACCGTTTGCAACCTCAGACGTCCGAATTGCAGGTCTGTCCTGATACCGAAAAGCACATTGGAACCCCTGATGAGGCTTGAGTTGGTGGGAAAATCGACATAACCTGCCTCCAGCTTCTTTACAATGTCATCCTCCTTACCTTCGTAGGCAAGTTTCAGGTTCTTCTTGTCAAACTCGAAGGTGGCATCTGTGCCATATCGGATGTTGAAACTCATCTGGTTTCCCACTTTCGCATCCACGTTCATGTTGATCTTCTCATCAAAGTCAAATGCCTTGGTCACACGGGCACGTTCCGACAGGGAAGGGTTGTCCACAAACTTGTAGTTGTAGCCGAATTTCAGCTCGGCACTACCTCGTGTGTTGATCTGCACACCGCCAGGACCGAATATCTTCTCCGCTGGACCCAAGTCAAAGTGCATGTTGGTGAAGTCAAACTTCTCCTTGCCCTTCGTCGTGAAGAGCGAATCGTTCCTCACCTTGAAATAATCGCGGAACGACTTCTGTTCCGACCACTTCATGTACTCCTGGGGGGTGAGCATCCAAGGTTGGCTCAAGAAATTGTCTCCCAGCTTTGTACCTACCTTGTAATAACCTGATTTTTCGTCATATACGGCTGTGTCTGGCTTTAGATTTTCAGGGTCTTGCAAGTCCAAGGAAAACTCTTCTGAATGGGCGTCCAATGGATAATCCGTCTTCTTCACCTTCACGGAATCCCCTGACAAAACACCAGATGACGAGAACACACTACTGCCGCTCACCTTTGCGATGGCACTTATGCTCGTCATTACCAGAAAGATATATAATATATTTCGAAGAATCCGTTTCAAGATGCAACGTCTATGTTGTGAGGCATCAAGCCCCCTTCAAATCTATTCTAAACAATAAAACGTAAAAATCCCCATATTATTGTATGTAAGTAAAGAAAAATAAGTAACTTTGCCAGAAATACAACAGCAAATGACAACGAAGATGAATACAATAGAACGTGTTTTCAGTATATTCCATGAGTTGAACCAGATTCCGCGCCCTTCCCATCATGAGGAACGGGTGGCTGACTATCTCTGCCAGTTTGCAGAGCGACTCCATCTCGAATATGAGCGTGACAAGGAGAATTGTGTGGTGATTCGTAAGCCTGCAAGTCCAGGCTGTGAGGGGGCCGAGCCCATCGTGCTGCTCAACCACATGGATATGGTTTGTGTCGGTATGAAAGACCCCTTGAACGACCCCATTGAGGCGTATGAGGAGAATGGATGGATGAAGGCTCGTGGCACCTCGCTGGGAGCGGATAACGGCATCGGACTTTCGATGGCACTTGCTGTGCTCGAAGACGACAGCATCTTGCATCCAGCACTTGAGGTCATCACCACCACAAATGAAGAAGATGGCATGTCGGGAGCCTCGCAGTTGAGCAAGGATTTTCTGAAAGGTCGCAAGGTCATCAACCTCGACTCCGAAGATTACGATACCATCACGACTGGCGCTGCTGGAGCCTGCTTGCAGTTTCATCGCATTCCAATACAGCGGAAACCTGTTTTTGAGGCACTTAGCTGGTGCTGCATCCGCATAGAAGGAGGGCTGGGTGGACACTCTGGTGTGGACATCAACAAGGGACGTTGCAGCGCAATCCTCCCTGCAAAAGCGCTGCTCAAAGCGATATGTCAACGGAACGATATCGTGGTGGCTCACATTGACTTGGGTGAAGCCAACGCATCGATAGCCTCGAAAGGCGAAATTGTAGTGGGTGTTCCTGCTGGCGAGGCTTCAGATTCCCTTCAAAAGACCGTTGAAAACATCAATACTTGGTTGCGTGAGGAATTTGGCACTACAGACCCTCGCATCCTTTGCCGCATCGAGACTTGTGAACAGCTTGACACCCTCATTCCACAGGAGTCTTTGACAACTCTGTTGAATGCGCTGGAGGAAGTGCCACAAGGCGTGGTGAAGATGAGTGAAGCAATGCCTGGAACAGTGGAGACTTCCAACAATGTGGGACGCATCATGACAGAAAAAGACCATATCTTCGTCTCCACCCATACCCGTAGCTTCATCGACGACGATATGGCTTCCCTTAGCAAAGAAATTGCCAGCGTTTTTCCAAAATCTGAAATCGTGATGTCCGCCCCTGCATGGCAAGAAGATCAGCAATCTCCTTTCCTGCAGCTGGTTAGCGATA
>Ga0265300_10004354_pt1 | contig 11300 bp, 21 predicted proteins | sample AusTroGonzalo_MG_FD_193482 | JGI IMG/M metagenome (GOLD analysis project Ga0265300, IMG submission 193482) | Bovine rumen microbial communities from tropical cattle in Woodstock, Queensland, Australia - Gonzalo_03 | ecosystem: Host-associated > Mammals > Digestive system > Stomach > Rumen ... | reverse complement strand
AATTTTGGGTTGCAGTAGAAGCCGTGGTATTGGTGCTTGTCGCCGTTGTGTTGTTCTTCACCGTGCCCAAGTTCGCGCAGATCGTGGGCGGTGCATTGGCAGGAATCATCATCGGCTACATTGCCGGGTACGTCGTTTGCAAGAAGTATGGAAGTACGGCAGATAAATAATCAACCGCAACTCCCCTATTGCGTGCTTGGAGTGGCAGACACCGAGCGCGGGCGAGAGATTGAGCAGGAAATGCGCGAATGGTTGGAGCCGAACTACAACCTCATAGAGGTGTGGCACGACGGCTCGCTATTCGAGCAGCCTGCGCTCCGCTACATGCAAGACCTCTGCATAAAGACAATGCGGCCGTGCCTTTATCTCCACACCAAGGGCGCGTACAACCGCCCGGAGATATCGGCGATGGTCCGCGACATGTGGAGGCATGAGTTTACGCGCTACCGGGACGTTTATTTCGGTTTGGTCAACCGCCCCTACGCGGTGGTGGCCTGCCCGACGACCGGGAGCGACAAAACAACGTGGCACAACGGATTCGTGGCCAATTGGCGCGCGATGGCCGACCACCCGCTTATCGAACCGAACGCGAACCGCATGAAATTCGAGCGCTTGTTCATTGGATCCACAACGCAAGTCATTGGAGTAATCCGCAACGACATCCATCGGGAGCAGGGCCACGTGGACGAAAAAACGCGCAAGTATTGGAACTTAATCAATCAATAAATCATGGACGTTCTCTACGTAGTTGGAAACGGCAGCAGTTGGCAAAACAACGAACTGCGATATAGCCTGCGAAGCATTGCGGTCAACGGCGGCAACGTCGGCAGGGTGTTCTTGGTCGGTTACAAGCCGGATTTCGTCAGCGACGAGGTGCATTTCCTCCCGTGCGACGACCCGTACCCTTACGCAGAGCGACACAAGAACATTTTGCGGAAGGTAATCAAGGCGATAGAGGAAACGGACATCGCACCACACTTCCTTATCTCGTCCGACGATCACTTCTATATCAAGCAGACGGATTTCGATGCGCTCCCGGTTTACTACCGCAAGGAATCCATCCCGGACGGCATTCCGTTTGGCAAGGAGTTTAATCCTTACTTCCACAGCCTTGTGGAAACGCGCGAAATGCTGCTGCGCCACGGAATGACTACATTCCAAACGAACCCGCACTGCAACACGCACTTCGACGCGGATGTGTATCGCGCCAACAAGGCGCTGTTTGACGAGTGCTTTAAACTCCCCCACGGGGGCGAAATGAACTGCGTAATGGGTAACTTGCTCATTGCCGCAGGCTACAAGAGCGAACTATTCAATGACTGCAAGTTGTCCGGAAGCATACATGCAGCCGAATGGGCGCAGCGAATTGGCGAATCCAACTGCGTGAGCGGAGTGCCGCGAATAGGCATGACGTATCTCGGCAATTGGCTCGTTCGTCACTTCCCGAATAAGTGTCACTATGAAAAATAAATAAAGCCATGAAACGAATCGAATTAATCAAGGAGTTGCAGCGCTATTTCGATCTGCGCGAACTCGTCGACCAACCGACCTACAACAAGTACGGCGACTTTGCGTGGAACTTCTTCCGCACGGAGTTGTTGGAAACCCTGCTCGTTGTCCGCAGGGACATCGTGCAACGTCCTATCTCGGTCAACACGTGGTCACTCGGTGGCCGATTCAAGGAGCGCGGCCTGCGCCACAATCTTTCTGCCGAGGTGCAGAAGAACACCAATGCAGGCCGTCAATATTTGTCCGGGCATTGCGTAGGCGCAGCCGTGGACTTTGATGTCAAAGGAATGACCGCGCTGCAGGCGCGTCAAGCGATACAAGCGAAAGCCAATCTGCTGCCACATCCGATACGTTTGGAAGATGGCGTTACGTGGGTACATTTGGATGTCTACAATGACGGCAGCAAGGGCAAGGTTGTGCTTTTTAGAGTTTAAATTCAAAATATTATGAATCAAGATTTTACACAAGAATTAGTGACATGGGTGTTGGGAATCTTTACGACACTCTTCGGTGGATTAAACATCTTCCAATGGTTTACTCTGCGCAGTTTAAAACGAATCAAAACGGCCGAGGCTGACAAGGCAGAGATTCAAAACCTCAAGGACGTGATTGAGACGATTCAAAGCAGCATGAAATGCGAAATCGACCGATTGCGCGCCCGCGTTGAGGAAGCAGAGAAACGTGCAGACGAAGCAGAGAAACGTGCAGATGAAGCCGAGAAACGAGCCTCCGAGAACGTTGGCAAGTATCTCGACCTCTGCCAAAAGCACGACGACCTTCGGAAGGAATTTGAAGATTACAAACTCGCTCACAAATGACACTCGAAGAGGCCCAACGGATATGGCAGAAGAAGAACGGCGGCAGAGTCGCTGACTCCGAACACGTCCTCCAAGTCAACTGCGTGAATTGGTATCGGTTGGTCTATCCTAAACAAGCACATTTGCTCTTTGCCATTCCCAACGGCGGGTGGCGCAATGCCACAACGGCGGCGAAACTGAAAGCCGAGGGTGTTGTCGCCGGGGTGCCGGACTTGTTCTTGGCCATCCCACGTGGAGAGTTCCACGGGTTATGGATTGAAATGAAGAACGGCAAGGCGGGTCGATTGAGTGAATCGCAAAAGGGCATGATAGAACTGCTCCGCAGTCAAGGATACAAATGCGAAGTGTGCCATTCGGCATTGGAGTTTCGAATAATAGTTCAAAACTATTTAGATAAGTAAAATAATCGCAGGGGAGAAAAAAAAACACCCCCTGCCTCCCAAAGTCAAAGAAGTTTGCAGACACGTTGACTTTGAGCAAAGGTGAAGTAACCACCACGGCAGAGAGCATTGGCTCAATGTAGTGCGGTTACTTCGCTGTTTTTGTGTCTGCGGGTGCAAAGGTACAACAAATTTTTGACATGACCAAATTTTTATAACATGAAAAGTGAAATGATGGACAAAATCGTCACCATTGTGGCAGAAGTGTGCGAGGTTCCGGCATTGGAAATCCGCTCGACCACCAAGAAAGGCGACGTTGTGGAAGCGCGCTGCATCTTCGTGCAATACTGCCGCGCGTATGGAATTGCACCCGCTGTGATTGCCAAGTTTCTCAACCGAAAGCGGACAATCTCCGTTTACGATCATCTGCGTAACTACTACATTTATAGGAAGCAGTCGTTTTCTTTTCGGAATCTATGCCGTGAAGTGGAAGCCAAACTCACGGATTCTTACCCACGAACTTAACGTTTACTTTTTCGCCTTGCGCCACAAAAGCAGTACTTTTGCACCGCAGTTTAGATATAACTGAACCGCACCAACCTCCGAAGGGATAAGAGGAGAGCAAAAGTAATTACTAACATGGCAGAAGGAATGACAATGAACGATTATCTCGTTCTCGAAAAAGTCGGCAACCGCCAACGTGGTGTGTCCAACACCGCGCTCGGTCTTGGCATCGCCGGACTTGCTGTGGCTGCAACCGGAATCATCGCTGTCGGTTGGGGTGTCAATGCCGCAAGTAAGGCTCGCAGCCGCGCTGCGGAGAACCTTGCCTCGGCAAATAATTGGCGCTGCAGCAGGCGATTGCTAACGGCCAAGAGGCCAACCGCGCGCTTGCTTCGCTCATTGGAGTGGAGCGCTCGAGCCGCGAGACATGGCAGGCTGCACAGCAACCGACCATCGGTCAGTACGTCGATGTGCAGACCAACCCTAACCTCAACGCGCAGTTGCAGGACTACGTAACCGCGATGGCAACCGCTACCGCGCAGGCAAACAACAGCGGAATAAACTCGGCCGTGGGAAGCGAGAACTTCCTGCGCGTGCAGCATTATTCCGCACCGCAACCCTGCGGATGTGGCTGCGGTCAGTAAGCCGACGGAGGGAAAATAAGCATGGCAAAACATGCTTATTTCTCCCTTTTTTGGCAAATTAAGAGAAAACCGCCCGAAATCAACCTCTAAACGGAACGAAATTGCAAATTTTGCAAAATTCCTACAAAAACGACGATGATATTTGGAAGAGAATATGACTTTTCGCTCATTCGCACAACGAGCAAGGAAGCGCTGCTGCGGTCGGCCTTGTTGGTCAGCAACAACGACATCCGGAAGGCCACGGAGATTGTGGAGTATTTCACGAAGCAACTGCCAAACCTGCCGGACACGGATCCGGCACCGCTTTCCGCTTTAGACCAAGTGGACGCGTTCGCTTCGCGCTTGTCCGCATGGGGAGAGAAGCACCCGGACATAACAAATGGCCTTGGCAATATCCTCATGCAAGTTTTGAAGAATAGCAAATTGGGCGCTTTCTTGCAGCCTGCCGCAGGGGCGGCTACGGAGGTGCCTGCAGCACCTTTAGTATGAGCCTATGCTACAGCCATTTAATGTCACACTCCCCGTTTATGCAGAAACGCAAGCGGAAGCGCAGGAACTGCAAGAGACCCTGCGGGAGTTCGCAATCAAAAAGTATAACGAGGGCGTGTACCCGCGCGCAGCCAAGTTGAGCAGTTTGCTAAAGCAGTACGGCAACAGCGCGATGGTCGCCGCCTTCATAAATTGAAACGACTATGCCAATGCCACAACGACCCATGAGTATTTTTGAACTCATAAACGTGAACATCAACACTCTCAACGAGAACGTTCACACCCTCATGCAACAAGTAGCCAACACGCAACAAGAGGTTTTGGCTCTTGCGCAGATGTTCAAGGCACCGGAACAGCCTAACGTCCTCCCCGGCGGAGAAGGTGCCAAAACGGAACAAGTAGGAGAGGCAAACAAACCCACCGGATTATGAACTGCAATATGATCCAACCCGCGAGCATTTCGGTCACTCCCATGCTCGGCTCGACGGCAAGTCCGTATGAGGTCCTTGTTAACATCACGCAGCGCCTTTGCTTCCCGTGTTGTGTCGGCAACCCTCCCGTCTTTGATGGGCGCTACTCCCTTGTAGGGGTTTCGCAAGTAGGAGAAGGGCAGTACGTGGCCACACTCCACTGCGAGGGTGTTATCTGCTACACACCGCTTGGTGGCGGTTGTGGCTGCACCAAGTCGCAGCCGTTGTCGCAAGACTTCACCATTCCAATCGCGTCAACCACCGCGCCGACCATCACCTTGGCGCAGGGCGCAAGTAAGAACACGTTAGCGACGACTGCGTGTCAGCAGGCGAGCCGCACGTTCGTTAGCGAAACACCGCTGACGATTACAATCGCAACCGCATGATGGAGTGCTTGGGAATAGCAATGCTGCTGATGGCCGGGGCGACACTCGGTGTTCATCTTGGGCTACCGCAGGCAATAGCCGCAGTCTTGGCGAAGATATGCAAGTGCCACAAATGTTTGTCCTTTTGGACCGCGTTGGTTGGACTGCTTGCCGCCGGGTGTTCGCTTGCCGTCGCAGTATTGCTATCCCTTTTGGCCGCCTATGCGAGTAATTGGATGGCGCTCATATTTATTTTACTCAATAACGGATACAATAAGATATGGCGAAAACTAAACAAATAAAGCCAACGGACGTGGCGGCAACGCGAAAGCAGTCGCCCGTTATCTTGGCCAATTACAAACCGCTGCCGCGTTTCGGCTCGGCATGCACAAACTGCAAGTGATATGGACTACAAAAAGATGATCACCGACTTCGCCAACGCAGGCGGAGACGAAAAAAAGATGTGGGCGGCCGTTGCTGTGACCTCGGAAGCAATGGCAGCGCTGAATGAATTGGATCCGGACAAGCACGAATGCCTTCTGCGCAAGTTGTCCGAGACGTTGTACGGCAAACACTACACCGAGGACATCGCCCGCGCGGATGTTGCCAAACTGCACTACATCGACAAGAGTGGGGTGGAGAAACACGGCGCGCATTGGTCCGTCGACGAGGTCGAGGCTGCTACCGCAGATAAAGCCTTCCCGAAAGGAACCACCAAGTGGGATAAGTACGTGGCCTACAATGCCATGTACGCAGACTTGTGTACCAAGTTCGACGATGGCCAAATCCTCGCGGCTGCATTCCTCTTTTGGTTTGCCGATAAGGATTGGACCGGAGAAGGGAAGATTTGGGACTACATGTCCTTAAAATAGGCCGTTTCTGTCAAAATCCCGTCAATTTGAAAACATAAAAAGAAACAAGCCGCTGATTTACAGCGGCTTGTTTTGTTTGAGTTGTGATCCATGCAGGAGCCCGCAGCCTTTGAACCCTTGCTAACTGCTGACATGGGAGTCGGCGGTGAGTCACCTTGTTTTCAAATGAATGTATCTTATTCGTATCTTGTTTATCTATCACACATTTGCATACATTCATATGAAAACCCGTCAAAATCTCGTCATTTTCGCTCGTTCATGCTTTTGAGGACGTTCAGTTTCATTTCGTCGTCCACGGATGCGTAGCGACTGAACGCGTGCGAGCCGTTGACGTGCCCGGTGAACGCGGATGTGATTCGTTCGGATCCGGTCTCCTTAAAAACGTTCGCCATGAACGTGCGCCGCGCCAAGTGCGAACTTGCTACCTCCCACAGCCTTTTGGGAATGGTGGCGAGGGTTTTCGGGTCTTGCACCATGACGATGCGGTCAAGGCCTGCCACGTGGAAGATGGTGTGGATGTCGCGGTTGTAAACGTTCGGGTGTACGAACGGCAGCAGCCTGCCGTCGGCCTGCTTGTCTTTATACCGGGCGATTATCTCCAAGGCGGTGTCCGAGAGAGGCACGCGCACCACCACCGGGTTGTCCTTGCGCAGTTTGTGTTGGATGTACTGCAACCATCCGTCCTTGGTCACGTTGTCCTCGGTCAGTTCGACGAGGTCGGAAACGCGGCACCCAACATGGCATTGGAAGATGAAGATGTCGCGTTGCACGCGTAGGTAGTCCGGCAGGGCGGCTTGGTACAGCGCGTTTCGCTCCGCAATGGTGAGGAACACGGGGGATCCGTACACCTCGGTTTGTATCTTGTACTTACCCGCGCCGAAAGGGGTGTCCGGCATGTAGCCTTTGGAAACCGCGAATCGGCAAACGGCAGACAACTTCTTCAATCGCGCGGACATGGTGTTACGTGACCGGACGATTGTCTTTTCGGCCTTCTGCTCTGCCGCAAGGAACTGCGCGAACTGCTCCACAACCGCCGGGGTGATGGTGTCCGCGTAAACGGCTCCGTGTTTGGCTTCGAATCGGGCAATATCACCAAGCAGCACATCGTAGTGCCTTTTGGTCTGCGGCTCTATGTGTTTTTCGCCAATATAAAGACGTACACATTCGCTCACGCGCATACGCGTATTACGCGCGCGCTCGCCAAGGCCCGCGAGGTTGTCAATGGTCCGTTGCAGCCAACCCTCGTCGGCATCGTATTTCTCCCGCCACCACGCGTCGGCTATCGCGTCCGAAAGCACGTCGAGTTGGTGTTGCTTCTCCCGGATGGCCAATGCCTCGGGGGTCAGTTTCTTGGGAATAACAAGCGCCCCGGCTGCATCGTCCCACGCGTCCACCGGAACGGGGATGTGCGTTTTGGCTCGTTGGGAGAACGTCCCGTCGTAGAATCGTGCAAGCACCTCGGCCTGCCCGTTGTGAACGCGGGTCGATATGCGGAATTTAGTTGTTGGCATAGAACTCCCCTTTTCCAAAGAACAGCCAATCGAGCGAAACGCCGAAGTTGGCCGCGAGGTTGCAGATGTTGTCGACGGTGCAGGATACATCGCCTTTCTCCATCATTGAGAAATTCTGCTGCAGCAACCCGGTCTTTTCACAAAACTCCTTCTTCATTTGGACTTTCTCGTCCGCGTATAATAGTCGGTAGGCACGCAGGAAACGCGCGTCTATCTCTGCTCGTTGTTTGCTTCGTGTAGTTCTCATAGTTAATCGTTTTTTTCGTGCGCACGCACGTGTTCGTTATAAAGGTCAATTAATGGAATGCCGTCATTGGTCACCCAATAAGGGGATGATTGAACGGCATAACTTGTTCCACGCAGTTGCTGCGTGAGTTTCGACAAGGAGTACGGCTTTCCGTTGTAGGTCACTTTCTTGTTGTCCGCGATTTGGCATGTCAAAGAGTTGTCCTCGCTAAAGGTGAGAACGTCGCCAACGTTGAGACCCATTTTGAAAAAGTCCATCTTCGGGTTCTTGCGCCTTTCCTCCTCGGTGTTGATTACCTCTTGCACGGCTTGCTGCATTGGCTCGAATCGTCCGAGATTGCGCATAAGGTTGTCCACCACCGATGGATCCACCTCGAAAAACTCGCTCCCGACGAGACGTTTGTCTTTGTAGTTGACGTGCAACGTATGCTCGATATTGAATAAGTCCTCCAACGGCACCTTATAGGCGAAAGCGCATGCAAAGGGTTTCGGCACGGCCGTTCCAAGCACGCGCATGCGTTTATTGATGTCAAGGCAGCGCGTTGCGCCAATCTTGACCATTCCCGGGAAGTAGGGGTTCGTTAATCCGTATATGAGTCCGTATTCCATTTTACTTTGATTTTAGCAGTTCCATGAAGTCTTGTCGCTGCGCGGTCATTTCCTGCAGCAGTTTCTCTATTTGTTTATCTTTTTCGGCCACCAAGGCGAACCACTCCTCCTCATGGGAAAATTTTTTTTGCGGTACTCCTACGCTATTGTAGTTTCCGCTGACGTTTTGCATTCCTTCGCCGTTCGACGGGTCGCCCACGGAAACTTGGTTATTCGGGGTTAGCATTGCCCCCGTTCCAAACATAACCCAATCGCGGCTCAATTGAGGAAATTTTGCGGATAATTTTTCGTAAAGGTTTGCACTTGGTGTGTCACTCATCTTCCGAATGGTTCCGGTAGCCACCCCGAGTTCGCGCTCGAACGCACGAACGGAAAGGCCGGAAGCCTCGATAAATAGGAAGAGTCTATCTTTTTGCGTTTCCATAATGATTTGATTTAGAAAATAAGTTTAACAAATGGCACAAAAATGCAGTATTTCCTCACTTTTTCCTCAAAAAATTTGCACATGAGGAAAAAATGTATTACCTTTGCACCGAAAACGAAACGTAAACGGGGCGACACCTCGAAAATTGCCGCAAAGGTAATACAAAAAAATCGAATAAGCAAATAAAAACGGAATAAAAATTCAAAATTCGATGAAGTTATGAATAATATCCTTTCCGGCCGCAACCCGATTGCGGAAGACACAATCAAACTGAAAGCGCAGCGCTTCGTGATGATGCACCGCGGATTCGGGCGGAGTCACGAGAAGGCCTACATGGCCGGAGCGATGGACATTCTTGCAGAACTAACCAAATACAATGCAATATGAAAAAGGCAAGGCTTATCAACTTAATTGTGTGGGCGGTGACCGACATCGCGATCTGCATAGGAATTTGCTTCCAATGGAGCGCGCAAGGCTGCGGGACAAAGAGTTTAGTATTGGGAGTGGCTTACTTCACCATACTGACCGCCGGGATTGGATTTGTAATTGACCAAACGCTAAAAGAAAGGAATAAGTAAAATGAGAACGATTGAACAATTGCGCGAACTGCGCAGAGGCCTACCGAGAGGCAAAAAGGATCCGTGGGGTGGCTGCTGCCCATCGAAGCGAGTGCTGCTGAACCGCCTGCTGAAGAAGGACAGCCTTGACCTCGCCACCGACGGAGAAATCACGGTAATGAACGAATTTTTGCAGCACTGCGTGGCTATCAAGAAGGAGAACAAAGAGTACGCAAAGGTAATTGCAAAATTGGCGAACTCATGAACAACCCACTTGAACAATTGGCCGGACAGCGGGCGGTGATCATGATTGATTCACAAACCCTGCTCGAGTACCTACACGCAGACCGCGAGAGCACCTACATGGAAGGAGTTCGGGACGGCAAGCGCCTTGCGGAGGCAGCAGCCTTGGCCACAACGGACAAACCGCTGACCAAGAAGGAAGCAGCCGAAGCGCTCGGATTCTCGGAAGGAACCATTGATAACATGCGCCGCCGGGGCGACATCGAAAGTTACGAATACGGCGGGCAGGTTAGAATCGAACGGAGCGAGGTAGAGCGATTTAAGCGAAACCACGCGAACCTTTACGCAAAGAGTAGAACCCTTAAATAACGGACAACAATGGAAATGGACATAAAAGATAGATTGAACAAGGCCTTTGCCGAGATAGACGGCATCCTCGCCGAGGCGGTGGAGAAAGGCGAAATCAAGTACTCCATGTTTGGAGGTGTGATAGGCGACGTGTTCGTGAGCAACGACGGAGCCATTGTTCACAAAATCAAATCGGCGGCAGTACTGAAGGCCGTAGCAAGTCAACGCGCCCGCGAACTTGAACGCGAGGTGGCTTTCCACCGGGATGCCTTGGCAGAAGCCGAGACGGAACTTGAGCGAGTACGTAACATCAAAATCTAACGACTATGGCACCTTGGAAAAGAACCGAACAGCCGAAAGACCCGAACGAAAAGTGGTATTGGAAAACCGACGGAGAAGACGAAGTGTACATCCACCGCTTCACTGAACGGAGACTGCGCGCTGTGTTTGAGGTCAAGCCGAATCAGCATTATTGGGTCAACGGAGAGCAAATGGAGTACGAATCCCCCGTTGAGGTTATTACGGATTGGGCGATCTTTGGAGGAGCGAATACACTATCCGCTTTTGCGAAGGCAGGCATTTTGGAAACAAGATTCGCATACCAATTTGCAGAGGATTGGGCGGTTTTTGACGAGCGTGTTCGAGAGGTGGAGTGTAGAAGAATACCTCGCAATAAAATGATTATTTGCTACGGGCACTTCCTGCCTGCCGAACACAAGCGCGACCTTTGCGGCAATTGGGATTTACATTAACTAACCAAATAAACGGACAACAATGGAACGATTGATTAAGATTCAGCAAGGCCTTCGTATTCCGAAGAATAAGGAAGGCGACAAAGGAAGATTCAAATTCCGCAGTGCGGAGGACATCCTTGAGAAAATTAAACCGCTATTGGACGAAACCGAAACGGCGGTAGTAGTAAGTGACGAACTATGTGAGGTCGGCGGTCGCTGCGCACTCAAAGCCACGGCTTCGTTATTCGGCAAGGACGGAAGTCCTATCGCCACGGCCAACGGGTGGGCATGCATGGACAGCCACATTGTTATTGACAAGTACTCCGGGCAGGAGAAAAAGTCCATGAGCAATGAGCAATGTACCGGAAGCGCGAGCAGTTACGCACGCAAGTACGCGCTTGGTGGACTTTTCGCCATCGATAATGACGAGTTGGATCCCGACCAACCGGAAGTAGGAACGAAAGACCCGCAGCCGAAACAAACACCTGCGCCAACTCCCAAACCCGCACCACAGCCTGCGGTTCAATTGACACCGGAGCAGATAGAGAATAAGAACGCAATCCTCGCGGACATAGAT
>Ga0265300_10004350_pt1 | contig 11309 bp, 7 predicted proteins | sample AusTroGonzalo_MG_FD_193482 | JGI IMG/M metagenome (GOLD analysis project Ga0265300, IMG submission 193482) | Bovine rumen microbial communities from tropical cattle in Woodstock, Queensland, Australia - Gonzalo_03 | ecosystem: Host-associated > Mammals > Digestive system > Stomach > Rumen ... | reverse complement strand
ATTCCGGAGAGAAGACTTCACGCGTCCTACGAGCGAGTTCTCGGGCGGATGGCGAATGCGAATAGAGTTGGCGAAGATTCTGTTGCAGAAACCAGACCTCTTGCTCCTCGACGAGCCGACGAACCACTTGGATATCGGTAGTATTCAATGGCTGGAGCAGTTCATACAAAATAGCGCAAAAGCCGTGATGCTGGTGAGTCACGATAGGGCTTTCATCAATAATATCACCAATCGAACGATTGAAATTACTTGTGGAAGAATCAACGACTACAAGGTGAAATACGATGAATATGTGAAGCTGAGAGACGAACGGCGTGAGCAGCAGATACGAGCCTACGAGAATCAGCAGAAGGAGATTGCCGACATCAAGGACTTCGTAGAGCGGTTCCGCTATAAACCCACCAAGTCGAATCAGGTGCAGAGCCGCCTGAAGCAGTTGGAGAAGATTGTTCCGATTGAGATTGACGAGGTGGACACGAAGCTGTTGAGGCTGAAATTCCCTCCTTGTCAGCGTAGTGGTGACTACCCTGTGATTTGTGATGATGTGGCGAAAGCATACGGAGATCATCTGATATTCCAGCATGTGAACCTCACCATCAAGCGAGGTGAGAAGGTGGCATTCATGGGTAACAACGGTGAAGGAAAATCTACGCTGGTGAAGTGTATCATGGGTGAGATTCCTTTTGACGGAAACCTGAAGATAGGGCACAACGTGCAGATAGGTTACTTCGCTCAGAATCAGGCACAATTGCTGGATGGAAGCATCACGGTGTTCGACACGATAGACCGAGTGGCAACCGGTGATATGCGTACAAAGGTGCGAGATCTGTTAGGTGCCTTTATGTTTGGAGGTGAGGAAAGTGATAAGTTTGTCAGGGTGCTGTCGGGTGGTGAACGGAGCCGATTGGCGATGATTCAGTTGCTGTTGCAACCCGTGAACCTGTTGATACTCGACGAGCCGACGAACCATCTGGACATGCAGTCGAAAGATGTGCTGAAGAATGCGATCCGTGAATTTGACGGAACGGCTATTATCGTGAGCCACGACCGTGCTTTCCTCGATGGGTTGGTGGATAAGGTGTATATGTTCAAAGACCAGAAGGTGTTCGAACCTATCGAGAAGAGCAGTATCAGTCTGCGACAAGAGAAAGCTGAACAGGCAGCCAAGCAGAAGGTGGTGAAGGCAGAAGCTCCCGTAACGGAAACCAAACAGAGTTATGAGCAGCAGAAAGCGGAAGCCAAAGCGAAAGCAAAGGCAGAAAAGGCGCTGAAAGCTTGTGAGGAGAAGGTGGAGAAACTAGAAAACGAAATAGCAGAGGTGGAGAAGATTCTGACAGAAAAGAACGATATGCAGTTGGTGGAACGATATACCCAATTGCAGCAACAACTGGATGAGGCTATGAATGAATGGGAAAAACTGGCAGGATGAGAGGGGATGAGAGTTTAGAGTTTAGAGTTTAGCGTTTAGAGTTTCAAAGGTTTAAGAAGTTTAAGAGTTTAAATCAAAATAATTAACAGTATGAAAGCAAAACAGATTTTAGCAGTAATGGTAACTTCTATTACGTTATGTGGATGCCAGCAGCAGCTTGGTATCGGTATTAAGATGGAGAACATGAACGATTCAGTGGCTCCAGGTGAAGACTTCTATGAGTATGCTTGTGGTGGATGGAGAAAGAACAATCCGCTCAAGCCTGAGTATCCTCGCTTCGGTAGTTTCGATGTCGTTGCAGAAGAGAACAGAAAGCAGATCAAGAGTCTCATAGAGGACCTTGCAAGTGAGAAGAACGAAGAGGGTAGTGTGGCACAGAAGATAGGTGACCTCTATACCATGCTGATGGACTCAACCCGTCAGAACAAAGACGGCTATCAGCCAATCGTAGCAGACATGCAGGCCATCGCAAATCTCGATTCACGTGAGGCTATCCTCAGCTATATGAATAAGCAACAACTGTATGGTGGCCGTCATATCATCGATTGCGGAATCGGAGCAGACATGATGGACAGCAAGAACAACATGGTGGAGATCGGTCAGGGTGGCCTGTCGCTTGGCAACAAGGACTACTACGTGAAGGGCGACTCATCGATGGTGAAGATTCGTGAGGCTTATCGTAACCATATCATCAAGATGTTCAAACTGGTGGGTGACTCAGATGAAGATGCTATCCGCAAGATGAATGCAACGATGTCGATAGAAACCCGTATGGCACTTGCATCACGTAGCCGTGTAGAATTGCGTGACCCAGCCAGCAACTACCATAAGATGGCGTTTACGACCCTTAAGGCAGATTATCCTGGATACAACTGGGACGAGTTCTTTGAGTCACAACTCATCACAGACCTTGACTCTTTGTCTGTTGGTCAGCCTGAAGCAGTAAAGGCAGCAATCGCTATCTTGAACGAGACTCCAGAACAAGACCTGAAGGACTGGATGCAATGGCGTCTGCTTTCTAGCGCAGCAAGCGTGCTGGGTGACGAAATCTATGCAGAATCATTTGACTTCAACGGCCGTATCATGTCAGGTACGACAGAGATGCAACCACGTTGGAAGCGTTCTGTAAACAGAGTGAATGGCGTGTTGGGTGAAGCAGTAGGTGAGATGTATGTGAAGAAGTACTTCCCTGCAGAGAACAAGACTCGTATGCAGGAACTCGTGAAGAATCTGCAGGAGGCATTGAAAGAGCGTATTGACCAGCAGGATTGGATGAGTGACACGACCAAGATGCGTGCAAAAGAGAAGCTCAGTGCTTTCTACGTGAAAATCGGTTATCCTGACAAATGGAGAGACTATAGCAAGTTGACCATCGATCCTAAGAACACCCTCTACGAGCAGATGAAGGTGATTTCAGAGTGGGCAAGCAGAGACTATATCGAGCGTAAATACAAGAAACCAGTTGACCGTGAAGAGTGGTACATGACTCCTCAGACGGTGAATGCATATTACAACCCAACTACCAACGAGATTTGCTTCCCTGCAGGTATCCTTCAGTATCCATTCTTCGACATGAGTGCTGATGATGCGTTCAACTATGGCGCAATCGGTGTGGTCATCGGACACGAGATGACACACGGATTCGATGATCAGGGTAGCCAGTTCGATAAGGAAGGTAACTTCAACAACTGGTGGGCAGCAGGTGATGCAGAGAAGTTCAAGGAACATACAAAGACGATGGTTGATTTCTTCAACGGCATCGAGGTGTTGCCAGGATTGAAGGCAAACGGAGAGTTGACTCAGGGTGAGAATATCGCTGACCACGGAGGTCTGAAGATTGCTTACACAGCATTCAAGAATGCAACAAAGGACAATCCGCTTCCTGTAGTTGAAGGTTTCACTCCAGAGCAGCGTTTCTTCCTTGCTTATGCAGGTGTGTGGGCACAGAATATCACAGAAGAGAATATGCGTCAGCTTACAACGATGGACCCACACTCACTGGGTGAATGGCGTGTAAATGGTGCGCTGCCTCAGATTGATGCTTGGTATGAAGCATTCAATATCACAGAAAAAGATAAGATGTTTATCCCTAAAGACAAGCGAGTAAATATTTGGTAAAATGCCATTAAATCTTCCGGATAGATTACCGGCAATAGAATTGCTGAAACGTGAGAATATCTTCGTTATGGACACCACGCGTGCCCATAACCAGGATATTCGTCCGTTGAAGATTGCGATTCTCAACTTGATGCCGATTAAAATAACGACTGAGACAGACTTTGTGAGAATCCTGTCGAACACCCCTCTGCAGATAGAGATAGAGTTCATGAAAATCAAAAGTCATACTTCGAAGAATGCACCGGTTGAACACATGCGGGCGTTCTATCATGACTTTGAGGACATGATGCACAACAAGTATGATGGATTCATCATTACGGGTGCGCCTCTGGAACAGATGGAGTATGAGGAAGTGTCGTATTGGAAGGATCTGCAGGCAGTGATGGACTGGGCACATAGCAATGTCACTTCAACACTCTATATCTGTTGGGCAGCTTTCGCAGGACTTTATCACTTCTATGGTATTCAGAAGCGTCCAACGAAAGATAAGGTGTTCGGAGTGTTCCGTCATCATCCGATGGATGCTTCCCTGCCTATCTTCCGTGGATTCGACGATGAGTTCTTTGTGCCTCACAGCCGACATATCACCTTGCCACGTGAGGAGATTGAAGCGACCGAAGGACTGAAGATTATCTCGATGGGCGAGGGAGAGGCAGGTGTGCATATCGTGATGGCACGAAACGGACGTGACTTCTTCATCACAGGACATTCCGAGTATGCACCTCTGACCCTCGATGCAGAATACCGACGTGATTTGGCGAAGAATCTGCCCATCAAGATGCCGAAGAACTACTATAAAGACGATGATCCGAATAAGAGTCCTCTGGTCACTTGGCGTTCGACAGCTAACTTGTTGTTCACCAATTGGTTGAACTACTACGTATATCAGGAAACTCCTTACAATATCGAAGAGATTCATGACTAAACTCGAACTGTTATCTCCAGCGAAGAATGCAGACATTGGCATCGAGGCAATACGCCACGGTGCTGATGCCGTTTATATCGGAGCCCCGAAGTTTGGTGCCCGGGTGGCTGCTGGTAACAGTTTGGAGGATATACAGCGACTGGTCGATTATGCTCATCAGTTTGCGGCAAAGGTCTATGTGACACTCAATACAATTCTGACCGATGATGAATTGAAGGAGGCAGAACAACTGATTTGGAAACTCTATGAGATTCATGTAGATGCCCTGCTTGTACAGGATGTGGGGCTGTTGAAACTGAACCTTCCACCGATACCCTTGCATGCCAGCACACAGATGGATAATCGTACCATAGAGAAGGTGCAGACCTTACAACGTTATGGTTTCCGTCAGGTGGTATTGGCACGTGAGCTATCACTCGACGAGATACGAGCCATCCACGAGGCCTGTCCCGATGTGGCCCTTGAGGTCTTCGTTCATGGAGCCTTGTGTGTCTCTCTCAGCGGACAATGCTATGCGAGTGAATGTCTGTTTGGTAGGAGCGCTAATCGGGGTGCTTGTGCACAGGTGTGCCGGATGGAGTTTGACTTGATACGGTCTTATCAGAAGGGTGGAAAGTCTGTTGAGCAGACAATTATGCAGAAGAAACATCTGCTGTCGTTGAAGGATATGTGTCAGATCAATTCACTTCAGAAACTGGTTGAGTCTGGTGCAACATCGTTCAAGATAGAAGGACGTCTGAAGGATATGTCGTACGTGAAGAACGTGACTGCTGCCTATAGTGAGGCGCTGAACCAGATTGTGAAGTCGCAACCCGACAAGTACGAACGAGCGTCGAATGGGGTAGTGGAACTGATGTTCAAACCCGATGTCAGCAAGAGTTTCAACAGGGGCTTTACCAGTTATTTCCTTTTTGGACGCAACGACCGTATCTTCTCGTTCGATACTCCCAAGGCGATGGGTGAGGAGGTAGGAATGGTGAAGGAAATCCATCAGAACTGCTTCACGGTAGCGGGTTTGAAGACTTTTGCAAATGGGGATGGACTCTGTTTCGTTGACCCAAAGGGTAAACTATTCGGTTTCCGTTTGAATAAAGTGGAGAATGGTAGGCTTTACCCGTTGGAGATGCCGCATAACCTTATGCCGAAGACTCGGTTGTATCGGAATTTTGATAAACGCTTTGAGGATTTGCTGCAACGTGAAAGTGCAGAGCGATATATTCCTGTGGACATCACGATGGAACAGACTCTAGAAGGATTCCACATGATCATGACTGACGATTACGGCCTTTATCGGACACTTGATGCGAAGTTTGAGAAACAGCCGGCTCGTACACCTCAACACGAAAACATCCGTCTCCAATTCTCACGGATGGGCGACACTATCTACCGACTACGCAACCTCAACATCAACTATACGAACAATTGGTTCATTCCTTCGTCGCTCTTGGGTGCGTGGAGAAGAGAGTTAACAAAGACCCTCCCCCTTGCCCCTCAAGAAGTGGAGCTGACAACATCATCCCAATCTTCTCCCCTTCGCGGAGATAAGAAAGAGGTCTCGATGGGTGCTTTGGGCTCTTATTTGATGAATGTCTTGAACCATCGTGCGAAGGATTTCTACGAGGAACAAGGTTGTGAAGTAGGGGAGTGGGCTTATGAGCAGAGTCATCCGAGCGGTGTGCCCGTGATGTTTTGCAAGCATTGTCTGAAGTACTCTTTGGGAGCATGCCCCCCAAAAAAAACGAGAGCAGGGAGTATGGAGTTGAAGAGTGGCGATTATCTCTATCTACAGTTGGCTAACGGAACACGATTCCGTCTTGAATTCGATTGTAAGGAATGTATGATGAAAGTAATAAAAGATGAATAGGTGTATCTACATAATCATGCTGTTCACTCTGTTCGCCTGTGGTCGTACAGAGTGCGATAACTCTATGCAGACTGACACCTTGGCTGTAGGAGAAACGACAGTTGATACCTTGTTGGAACTCACACCGGCACAAGCCGACAGTTTGGAGTTCCGATTGCTTCATCACTATACCAATAACTTTAACTTTGTGGTAAAAGCCGATTCATTGGTGTTGATTCCTCGTGAGGACGAATTGTATGATACGTGTAAGGTCTTTAAGGACGACCATATTGCTGTTGCAGACATTCGTGAGTCAGATACCATCTGGATCAAGGTAGCTCGTGACCAGTTCACGATGGGTTGGATTCCAGAGGAAGAACTGTTGCAGGGTGGCGTGCCAGACGATTCGATTTCGCAGGTAATAGACAGCCTTACTGTGAGTCGATATATCTGGATGAGCGTCTTAGTCGTTTTGGGTATTATCGGTTTTATCGGTTTTATTCTCAAACGCAGAGGATTGCATCAGATGCAGATATTCCGTTTTGATGAAATGGACAGTTTCTATCCTACGCTGTTCCTGATTCTTGTCGCTTCGTTGGCGTGTCTATATGCTAGCATTCAGAAGTTTACGCCAGAGTTCTGGCAGGAATATTATTTCCATCCGACACTTAACCCGCTGATTCTTCCTGCTGTGATGGCTGTGCTGGTTACCCTGATGTGGATTGTGATTATTGCCTTCATTGCTATGTTGATTGAGGTCTATCATCACTTCAATTTCTTTCAGGGACTGACCTATGTGTTGGAGATGATAGGACTTGCTATGGTATCTTACCTTATCATATCGTGGACCACTTCTATCTATATCGGATATGGGTTGCTTGTTCTCTATATCGTCGTATTGCTATGGATATATTCAAAATATATAAGGTGTCGCTACATCTGCGGCTTCTGTGGACGAAGCATCAGGCAGAAAGGCACCTGCCCTCATTGTGGAAATAATAATCATTAACCCTTTTAACCCCCAAAAACAATGAAGAAATCAATTCTATTCGTTATGTCATTGGTGCTTTTGGCATCATGTACAGAAAACAAGTCATTCAAGGTGACTGGTGAAGCAACAGAAGGTGTAAAGTATGTCTATTACACTTACAATTTCTTTGATGAGAATCCAAAACTTGATTCTGTTAAGGTTGATACCGGACTTTGCTTTGTTATCGAAGGTGAGAACGAAGCAGATCCTGTATTTGTGACTGGTGCAACTGATCAGAATGTACAGTTCTGGTTCATTAGCGAACCTGGTGAAATTAAGATTTCCAAAGAAGGACTTCCTTCAGGAACTCCGCTCAACGATGCAATCAAAGGTTTCCTTGAGAAAGCTAATGAAGTTAATTCTGAAGCTGAACTTGATGCACTTCTTGATAGCTTCATGAAAGAGCATCCAAACGATCTTGCAGGCGCTTTCTGCCTTTATCTCTTGAACGATTATATCGGGTTGAACAACATGCCAGAATGGCTCGACAAATGTGGCGATGTTGTTAAGGATGCCATTTGTAAAGTCATCCCTGCTGAGAAGTTCGAAAAAGCAGCCAAGACAGGTGCAGGACAGATGTTCACAGACTTTGAGGCAGAGTATGAGGGACAGGTTCAGAAACTGTCGGACTATGTTGGCAAAGGCAAGTATGTGCTTGTAGACTTCTGGGCTAGCTGGTGCGGTCCCTGCCGTGGAGAGATTCCTACTATCATCGAACTGTATAATAAGTATGCAGGCGACAACTTCGAGGTGCTTGGCGTTGCTACATGGGATGAACCAGCTGATACCAAGCAGGCTATGGAAGAACTGGGTATCAAGTATCCACAGATTATGAATGCTCAGAAGGCCGGTTCGGATGCTTATAACATCGAAGGTATTCCTGAGATTATCCTCTTTGCTCCAGATGGAACGATCGTGAAGCGCGGTCTTCGTGGTGAGGCAATGGTGAAGGCTGTCGAGGAAGCGTTGAAGTAATTCCGGTTGTCTGACCATCATTTATAGGCGTCGCAGGGTTCTCTTTCCCTGCGACGTCTTTTTGTACATATTCATTCTTTTTTGTTCGATTAGTAGGAAATAATTGTAAATTATTTCATAAAGTTTGTGTATAACATGAAAAAAGCGTAACTTTGCAACTCAAATGTGTTTTTTTATAAATAATAAGGTATAAGATATTTTTAAAGTAAAAAGAATAGTTAGAGAAGATGAAAGAAAAAAGAATGCTTTTAAGTGTTGGTGTTTTGTTTGTTGTAGCGATTGGATTTGCACAACAAATTGATATCACCCTTCAGAAAGCTATTGATATTGCGTTGGCTGAGAATCCAACAATCAGAGTTGCAGATAAAGATATTGAGTTGAAACGTATTGCCGACACAGAAGCCTGGCAGGCTTTGCTGCCTGAGGTTTCGGCTACGGCAAGTATCCAACATACATTGTTGGCTGCTGAGATGAATTTGGGTGGTAACAAGTTCAAGATGGGTAAGGACGACACAAACACGGCTGCATTGGCAGGTACGTTGAGTGTTCCTTTGTTTGCTCCTGCTGTTTATCAGAACATGAAACTGACCAAGGAAGACATCTTATTGGCTCAGGAAAAGGCTCGCGGTTCACGTTTGGATCTGATTAATCAGGTAACAAAGGCCTTCTATCAGATGTTGTTGGCCCAAGATTCATATAAAGTGATGCAGCAAAGCTATGATATTAGCAAAGAGAATTATGACGTCATCAATTCTAAGTTTGAAGTGGGTAGGGTGAGCGAATATGACAAGATTTCTGCAGAGGTGCAGATGCGCTCAATGAATTCTAGTTTGGTTAGCGCTCAGACAGGTCTGACCCTTGCCGAGTTGCAACTGAAGGTGTTGATGGGCATCACGACGGATGTGACGCTCGTGCTTGACGACAAGTTGGAGAACTATGAGGACGACCTGAAACTGGCTGACATCAATACAGGTGAATCGGCTTTGGAGAACAACTCGGTGATGCGTCAGTTGGATATGAACCGTTCGTTGCTTGAGCGTACACTGAAGATTCAGCGCACCAGTTTTATGCCGACCGTTGCCTTCACGTTGACAGGTCAGTATCAGTCGCTTTACAATAACAACTGGAATATCTGGAACTACAACTGGTCGCCTTCGGCTTCGTTCACGATTGGTGTGAGCATTCCTATCTTCAGGGCTTCGAACTGGACAAAGCTGAAGTCGATGAAGCTGCAGCTCTCTGAATTGGAGGACAACCGCGTGAACACCCAGCGTCAGTTGGCGATGGCTGCACAGAATTATGTGCACAACATGGCTTCGAGCATCGCACAGGTAAGCAGCAACAAACAAGCTGTAAGTCAGGCAGACAAAGCGTTGTCGATTGCAAAGACCCGTTATGATGTTGGTCGTGGAACGATTCTGGAACTGAACCAAAGTGAGGTTGCCCTGACACAAGCACAACTGATTTACAACCAGTCAATTTACGACTATCTGCGCAACAAGGCAGATTTGGATTATACATTGGGTCGTGAAACATACTTAAGATAATAATCAAAAACAATAGTATATGAAGAAGATTGTATTTGTTTCAATGGTTTTGGCTGCCCTGATGACATTCAGTTCATGTGGTGAGCAGAAGGATGACAAGAAAAAGGAAGATGCAAAACCGGAAGTAAAGATTGCAGCTGTCGAAACACGTCTGGTTCCTCAGACGGAGACTTACACAGCAACAGTGGAGAGTGATGTGAAGAACAACATCGCGCCAAACACTCCATATCGTATCGAGAAAATCTACGTAGAAGTGGGGGATAATGTACGAAAGGGACAGGTATTGGTTCAGCTCGATGCATCGAACCTGCGCCAGTTGAAACTGCAGATTGAGAACCAGAAGGTGGAATTCAACCGTACGAGCCAGCTATATAGTGTAGGTGGTGCTTCAAAGGCAGAGTACGATAACGCTAAGACTCAGTTGGATGTGTTATCGACTCAGTATGCACAGTTAGTGCAGAATACCCAACTGACAGCTCCAATCAGCGGTGTGGTAACAGCTCGTAACTATGATAACGGTGATATGTACTCAGGAACACCTATCTTGACAGTGGAGCAGTTGAACCCTGTGAAGCTCATCATCAACGTATCTGAGGTATATTATAAGAACGTCGTTGTAGGTCAGCCTGTAGAGATCGCCCTTGATGCCTATGAAGGTGAAGTGTTCGCTGGAAAGGTATCCATCGTATATCCAACAGTTGACAAGACGACTCACACATTCCCTGTAGAGGTGACAGTAGCCAACTCCAACCAGAAGGTACGTCCAGGTATGTTTGCTCGTGCTACCATCAGTTTTGAGGAAATCGAGCGTGTGATGGTACCTGATATGGCTATCGTTAAGCAGGTAGGTGCAGGCGACCGTTATGTATATACCTATAAGGATGGAAAGGTAAGCTATGACAAGGTAGAACTTGGCAAGCACATGGGTGAGCAGTATGAAGTGAAGAGTGGGGTAGAACCAGGTGCTCAGGTAGTCGTAGCCGGTATGGCTCGTCTGGCTAACGGACGTGAGGTAACAGTTGTGAAATAGTATATTGTAAATAGTCAAATAGTAAATACACGATGAGTCTATATGAAGGGGCGGTGAAACGCCCGATTATGACGAGCCTCGTCTTCCTTGCAGTCGTCATCCTAGGTGTGTTCTCGGCATTGAAGTTGCCTATCGACTTGTTCCCAGACATCGATACGAACACCATCATGATTATGACGTACTACAACGGAGCATCGGCAAACGATATTGAAAATAATGTGACGCGTCCGTTGGAGAACACGCTCAACTCCATTGAGCACCTGAAGCACATTACTTCGAACTCAAGGGACAACGTGTCAGTCGTTACCCTTCAGTTCGAATACGGTTACGACATTGATGACCTCACGAACAACGTGCGCGATAAACTCGATATGGTAGCGAATGCATTGCCTAACGATGCCAATCAGCCAAT
>Ga0265300_10004341_pt1 | contig 11321 bp, 21 predicted proteins | sample AusTroGonzalo_MG_FD_193482 | JGI IMG/M metagenome (GOLD analysis project Ga0265300, IMG submission 193482) | Bovine rumen microbial communities from tropical cattle in Woodstock, Queensland, Australia - Gonzalo_03 | ecosystem: Host-associated > Mammals > Digestive system > Stomach > Rumen ... | reverse complement strand
TTATAGCCGGAATTATTACCGCAGTAGCCATTGAATTATTTGTGATAATGCTGACCGGAAATATATAGCCAACAAAGTAGTAGCCAATCCCGTAGCCCGAAATAAAAGGAGGAAGTATGAAGAAAAACGAAAATGATAGCTGGTTTGTTAGCAGTTTTTTTGCAGACGCTGAACTGCAATTCATCGGGATATCTTTCAATCTGTCTCCTGAAGGATGGGACAGGCTGCAAGATAAAAAATGGTATCCAAAACTGAGGAAATTCATACGCAAATGGCAGGACATTCAACGTCAGGAAGGAGAAACACATGCCTAAAGTTCGACTAACAGCCGCTGACGGGATCGGGGACTGGGTAGACCGGAAGATAAAGAGGACCGGTCAGACTCAGACGAGTATGGCGAAGAAGCTCGGGATCACCCAGCCGGCATTAAGCAGGAAGATAGCGGAGAACAAGTTCACATATAAGGATCTGTCCGAGATCTTCCGGGAAACACAATCAACTGACAGCGAGATAGTAAAGGTTATGAGGGGATTTATATGACAAGGGATGTACTTATTTATATTTTATGCGGGGCTCTGATAGTGGCGAGCGTTCTGGCCGAGTGCCTGTATGAGAGCTTAACGAAAGAGGGTTGAGTATGAACTGTTTATTGTTACTGATTTTTATAGCTGCGGATCTTTTGATCCTGAAAAATTACCTGGATTAAGGAGGGGAGTATGAGAAATTACAAAGAAATCGACAGGGATGATGTCGTAAAGGAACTGAAGGAAGGTACCGAGGTTGTCGCAGTGGTCCTTAATGTCACAGATCGGGTGATCAGAGGCGGTGACTATATCAAGTCGGGCGTGTATCCGCTCAATAACAGGATGTCGATCGCTGACATTGCCCGGTATGAGAAGGAAGACAACGTCGCTTTTTTCGCAAATTTGAAGGATGAAGCCGTTGCGACGTCGCAACAGAAAGGAGAAGTATGAAGACAAAAGTGTATCTGTCGGGCCCGATCACTAATCAGCCCGACCACATGAAGAGATTCAACGAAGCTCAGACCGCCCTGGAAAAAGAAGGATACTCGGTCATCAATCCGTCGCTGATCGCGTCCTGTCTTCCGGAAGATACGGAATATGAAGATTACATGAAGCTGGACATGGTGCTGTTAGACATGTGCGATGAGATTTACATGCTCAAGGGCTGGAAAAATTCCTGCGGTGCGAACCGTGAGTATGGATATGCCCAGGCGAAGGGGATGGTGATCATATGTCAGCCGTGAGATGCATATACGGATCAAATATTCAGGAGATAGCTGAGATGTTAGACCGGAAGTGGTGCGATGAGCACTGCGAAAAGCGCAGGAACAGGAACGAGAAATATACCGTGAATGTCGAGTGTTTTCACCATCTCATGGAAATGGGTATAGATCCCTACAAAAAAGAAAACTCGGTATAAAACCGAGCCTCTTTGTGAAAGTATACATAGATAATGCCTTGATGTTTCGACCAAGAATATTGTATGGCATTATCCGAAAAAAGTCAAGGAAAACAGGAACTTCACGTTCCTTTTTCACCTTGCTAAAGCGTTTATCTATTCGACCAAAGGAGATTAAAATGCCATACATCGAAGAAATATGTGTGACCGGTAAGATTGAGGAGCACATCAAATATTATTCGTGGTACATACACCCTCCCGGAGCAAAAAGGGAGAAGGGAACCGCCCCTTCCGAGGAGCGGATCAAAAAAGCAAATCAGAGGCAGGCGGAGAAGAAGCTCAGGAGACTCCTGAACAACAACTTCAAGGATGGTGATCTTCTGATCCGGCTGGATTTCTTCAAAGACAAGGACAAAGTACAGACATCAGCCGACATGCAGAAGTGCATGGCTAACTTCATCAAGAGATTAAGGAGGCGGGCCCCGAACATCCGGTATGTGTTCGTGAAGGAGATCGGGAAGAGAGGAGCGAGGCATGCTCACATGGTCATATCCCAGATACCTCTATCGTTGATCTCTGAGTGCTGGGATCACGGAGGCATTCATGTAGACCCTCTTTATTCCGGCGGGCAGTACGGAAGGATTGCTGCATACTTCATCAAGTACGCAGACAAGACCGAAGAGACTGAGGGCAAGCTAGTCGGTAAGCGGTGGTACGGGTCCCGGAACCTTGACAAGCCCATAGTGAAGAAAAGGATCGTCATGTCGGGATCGTTCCGGAAGGAACCGCCCAGGAAGGACGGATGGGTTCTTGATAAAGATTCGGTCGTTAAGGGAGTGACATCAGCGGGTTATGAGTATATGGCATATTCATACATCAGGATGACACCCGAAGAACCGGCACCCGAAGAACAAAACATCTATAAACGGCTTAAAAGCTTTGTGAGGAGGCGATTTTCAGTTGATAAATTTATATCTATATTCAACCGCAAGAAGTCCGAGAAACACTGATGGTATCGGCATTTACATACTTGAGACGCAGACCTCGAAAGGACCGGCCACACTCACGAAGGTGGTAAAAATGGAGGCAGTGAATGACTGCAAAGCCGCATTAATGCTTTTAGCGGAGGCGTTTTCGAGGATCACCAAAAAGCAGCCTGTGACCCTGTTCACTACTAGCGGGTATCTTGTAGGACTTTACGAGGGAAAAAGGCTTGAGAAATGGCATGAAAGCAACTGGCGGGGCTATAAAGGAAAGCCCGTCATGCATGCGGATCTCTTGAAAATGCTTTATGAGAAGGACATCCCGGTTGAAGAGGTTAAACAGGAAGACCATTCATATTCTGAATGGATGAAGAACGAGGCAGAAAAAGAACTGAGAAAGTGGAGGAATGAAAGATGTTCGACAGATTCGGAGAATTCGGCTCAGCCGAAGAAATAAATATGACCGCCGAGGGCCTGAAGGCCGAGGGCGACATTGAGTCATTGAAGGATCTCTGCAAAGAGAACGGTATCGACCTAGAGATGGCAAACCTATATATGCAGAATGCGGTCCCTATCATCTGCGATGACATGGGCGCAGCCTTGGGAAAGCTTGAGATTGAAGCGGGCGAGCTTAAGCCGGAGCAGATCATGGAAGACTGGGTCGAGTACATAAAGGCCAGATGCATCGAGGACAATAAGGTGTCACAGCAGGTGAGGCAGAAGGGTAAGACCCTCAGAGGATGTATCGCTGCTCTTTTATCCTGGTCATTCAGTCATCAGATCCCGATCGACAAAGAGATCATTAAAGAGGCAAATATCAAAGCAAGTAAGGTCACTCTTGGTATCCCCGGAATGGGCGAGGCAAAGAAGATCATTTCAAAGTATTACGGAGGCTGAGTATGGAAAGGACGATAGAAGAGAGAGCCGCCCGCCTGCGTAAGATCCCGAAGAGGGAGATGGAATGGATAGAAAAGCGTTTCCCGACAAAAGGATATATCTATTACAAAAAGCACGGTGCACTTGCGACCTGCTTCTGCGGTGCCTGCGGGCGTAAGTATGTCGGCCTGTGGAAAGCAAGCGAGGATCCTTTTGAAGCTGACGCCCAGCATCTGATCCATCCGGCACATAATAAGCCCGGTAAGTGCGAACTGTGCGGATACGAAACGAAGTACAAAGCAGAGGGAAAGGTTAAAAGTAGATACACACATCATTTTCTTAAATACACGATCGGTCAGCGCATAGGCGAAGATTTCGTCTTCAGGATCTTCAGCGTCGATCAGATCATGTACCGCGACAAGAAAACGGAATATGAACCCACAGAATATATCAGGGTATATCTGACAAAAGGCAGGAAGGCTCAGAAGGATTATCACGTTTATGATCCATGGACCGGGAAGACTTTATGGATAGATCACAATCTTGGCGGTATGAGATCAATAGGCCTGCCGGATGAGAACAACGAGGATTCATTCCTGTCGCCGTGGACCTGGCAGGAAATAAAAAAGACCCCGATGTTTATGTATATCCCCGATCCGAGGGATGAAGAATACTGGGACTGCTCATGTTACAGCAAACAGTACCCGACGGTGAGATATTACGAAGCCGCAGCGCATTATCCAGATTTCGAGATGATCGCAAAAAGCGGGATGAAGTATCTTTTACACCACCTTATATGGAAGTGGGGGACGGGATACAGGGCTTCATCCGGGACATATTATTCAAGGCTCGGGATATACAAGACCAGAGTGAAGAATCTGATAGATCAGCGCGGCGCGTGGGAGGTACTTCTCACGCTTCAGGCAGAAAGGCAGACAGGAAAGCACTGGAACGATAAAGAGCTTGAGATCGCAAAACGACAGCTTACAAGTTCATCACCGAAAGAGAGGCATTTGATAATCCAGGTATATAAGCATGTTCTGCCGAGCAAGTTCAAAAGGTATATCGAAAAACAGACGAAAGGCGAGTTCTGCCCCTCAACGGTATATACGGAATACTTCGATTACATCAGGATGCGTATCCAGGAAGGTTATGATCTGTCAAACGAGATCTATCTCCTGCCGAAGGATATACACCGCAGGCATAACGAGATGGTTATCGAGACAGAAAAGAGGGCGCTCGATAAACGCATGAAGGAGGTGAATGAGAGATTTCCATGCATCACCGAAAGATACCCGACATTGTCAGAGAGATATTCCGCGGCGGCAGCAGGCTATATCATCAGACCGGCAAAGGATGCGGCCGAGATCGTAACAGAGGGAAGGCTCCTTCATCACTGTGTGGGCGGTGATCACTATCTGGGAAAGCATCACAGGGGAGAGAGCTTCATCCTGTTCCTTCGAAAAGCGTCCGAACCGGATGTGCCATTCATCACGGTAGAGATAAAAGAGCATAAGATCATCCAGTGGTACGCAGCATATGATAAGCAGCCTGAAAAAGAATACTTCGATGCATGGCTCAAAACATATGTCGAAGAACTGAAAAAGCGTAGCAAAAAGAAAAAAAGTGTACGAAAGTGTACGAAAAACGTACAGAACATTAAAAAAACGGCATAAATGCAGAAAGGAGGCGGCATGAACGATATACAGATCTTCAACAATGATGAATTCGGACAGATCCGGACGGTCGAGATCGGAGGCGAACCGTGGTTCGTAGGCAATGACATCGCGGCGGCTCTCGGATACAGCAACACAAGGGACGCTCTTGCGAAGCATGTGGACGAAGAAGAGAAGATGGTGTCGCAGATCGCGACATCAGGTCAAAGGCGAAACATGACAGTCATCAATGAAAGCGGAATGTACTCCCTGATCATGGGAAGCGAACTTGAGAGCGCGAAGAAGTTCAAGAAGTGGATCACTTCCGAAGTGATCCCGTCGGTAAGAAAGAACGGCGGATATATTGCAGGTCAGGAAAACATGACCCCGGAACAGATAGTCGCGAACGCTTTGGTCGTAGCGCAAAACATCATCCAGGACAGAGACAGGCAGATCGCCGAGATGAAACCGAAGGCAGAATACTTTGACCAGCTGGTTGAGAGGAAGCTTCTCACGAGCTTCAGAGACACGGCGAAAGAACTCGGTATCGGCGAGAAGGCATTCATAACATTCCTGATAGACCATAAATATATATACCGGGATCAGAAAAGACAGCTCAAGCCATATTCCGAGAAGAACAAGGGCCTGTTCGAACTTAAGGAATACAATGCGAGGTATTCGGACCATGCGGGACTTCAGACGCTGATCACGCCGAAAGGCCGCGAGACATTCAGATTACTAATATGCGGGGAGGGATGAAAATGAGATTAAAAGACGCTGACCATATATTGAGCGAGCTGGCAGAGCTTAAGAAGTCGCCCTGGTTCAATGAAGAAGAGCACAAAAGCGTAAGGAAAGAGGTATTTGCGATAATCGAAGGAATTATCGACTTAAAGGAACCGGTACAGTGCCCCGATGATTCCGGGGAATGGCGGCGGCGGGCAGTGCGGGCCGAAAGCATGCTGAGAGGACTTCTTGCAGAGATCAGGAATGCAATTCAGACCCCTGATCTTGAGATCGAGAAGAGGATATGGAACATCATGATGAATTACGAGGAGGACGAGAATGGAAGAATATCATCAGATTACATTGAATGAGTGGCAGCAGTGGAAAGAGGAGATCAGGCAGAAGCTCAAAGAGGCAGCAGGCAATTTCGTATATATCGGTTATCGCCTGAAGCAGATCCGGGACTCCGGGATGTTTGACGGGGCAGCAGATGTCTTTGAATTTGCCCAGAAGGAATATGGACTGAGCAAGTCCACGGTATCAAGGTTCATAGCAGTAAGCGAGAAGTTCTCTGATCCTGATCAGCCGCTTTTGCTGAGAAAAGAGTATGAGCTCATGGGAAGCTCGAAGCTGTCCGAGATGCTTACCCTTCCGGATAACGAGTGTGAGATGATCTCGGAACAGTCCACAGTCAGAGATATAAGATCCCTGAAAGAATTCAACCGTGAAGCGGAAAACATGATAAATGCAAAGACGGAGACCGATTCCGAGACCGAAGAACCGCAGGATGAAGTGGAAAATGCAGAGCAGAACACTGTCGAGCCCTTGCAGAACAGCGAAAAAACAGAATTGTCGCACCTTGAAAAATGCATATATGACTTCTTCAGCGACAAGAGCATGAAGACGGCCTTCAATCTGATCTGTCATTCAACAGATGAAGAAAGCGAAAAGAAAGCCTATGAGCTCATAAACCCTTCCGGGGCAAAGACGCACAAGAAAGGGCTCTGTTTTATATCGATGCTGAACTGGGACAGAGGCGTGAGGTACAAGCTGATGATTGAAAGCGCTCCGCATTCCCTTACATGGCATGAATTCTTTGACACAGTCGGCGATATGGTGAGCATGCTCATAAACGGTGACGACATCACAAAGAAGGATATCTGGTCAGTCATATACGCAGAAAACGGCATAAATGAAAGGGCGGAGACCGATTCCAAAAAGCCCGAAAAGAAAGAGGCAAAACAGGCCCCTGAAACACCGAAACCCGCAGAAATTAAAGCCGAACCCGTTGCGACGTCGCAACAGGAAGAATTCACCCCGGCAGCAGTCGAGACGATAGAGTCCGAAAAACAGGCAGAGGGAAATGCTGAAAAAGCTGATGAAAGCTTTGTGGGAGAGGTTGTAGAAAAAGATCCGAAACAGCCCCTGTATGATGCCATGGAAGACGCGGCCCTCAAGTTGCTGGATGCTATAAGGCGGAGAAGCTGGTCAGCGGTGAAGCTTATGCTTGAAGATCTTGAATTCAGACTGTCAAAGGTAAATACGATCATTGTGGAGGAAGAAGATGAAGAAGAATGAAACCATTGCAAACTTAAAGACGGAAACAGGCTTCTGTAAGTTCTGTAAGCAGGGCAAAACCGTACAGATAGGTGAGGATCAGATCTATACTCAGGCAGATCTTGATGCGATAGCAACTTCGGAATGTGACTGTGACGGTGCACGACATGCCCAGGAAAAAGAGAACAGGATCAGAAGAGCCAAGGACGCGATCGACAAGATTACGGTCGAAGGCGAAAAGGAAGTAGGCGAATTCCTGAAAACTGCGCTCCCGCTCATATCAGATCACAAGGTGAAGAAGCTGTCTGTAAATATTAACGGCATAGTGACTTATGCTGTATGGCGCGGCAATGAGGATCAGATATCAATGCAGCGCAAAGAGACGATCACCGAGGAGGACGAAATTGAGTAAGTCGATATTGCACGATTATAAGAATTTTGACTGCTATCTCTGCCGGATGCAGGGCGACTACTCGATAAAAGGCGGAATGCAGGAACATCATATCTTCGGCGGTCCGAACAGACGCCTGTCTGAAGAATACGGGCTCAAAGTGAAGCTTTGTTTTAAGCATCACGGACAGAGAGGCCCTGATGATGTTCACCGCCCCGACCTGAATGAGTACGGGGACCTGCTGAAGCAGAAAGCGCAGAAAGCATTTGAAGAAAAATACAGCCATGAACTGTTCATGGAAAAGTTTGGAAAGAATTATTTGTGAGGTGAGAGTATGCAAATGACAAATGATGAGATCATAAGATCTTACAGAACCGCAAAAGACAAAAAGAAGCAGATAGTGATCCTGTCACAGTTAAATACTTGCTCGAAAAACGAGATAGTTCAGATCCTTAAGGATGCCGGTCTTCATCCGGGATATACGAGAAGCACCAACGAGCCGAAGAAGGTAGGCAAGAAAGAGAAGGGCGAAGAGAAGATCGAGCCCGAAGAGCCTCCGAAGGTTGAGGAGATAAAGATCACCGAACTGGATGTCAGCAACGAGGAATACAACCAGGAACTGTCATTCATTCTCGATCAGAGTATAAACCCGAAGATCAAGAGATGCGAGGAAAAGATCGCAGAGATCAATAAAGAGATCCAGGTCCATGAGAAGGCGATCAGAGCCTTAGAGAAAAGGTCAGCAGTTCATGAAGCCCAGAAGGGAAAGCTTGAAGAAATATATAAGGCGATAGCCTCGTATATAGGTTGAAACACCGGCCCCTGCCGAAAGAAACATTAACTCCTGTTATCGTATATCTTGTGTCGGTTGAAACACCAGGCAGGGGCAAAAGAAACTGCCGGATCAGATATATCACAGTAAGCCATTTGTATGCCCTGCCTTTTGGCAGGGCGGAAGGGAGGAAAGAATGAAAGCTTTGGAAGTTTTCCTCAAAGCATTCGAGGAATATTATGATTCCGCATATTACGAAGGTTATAAAGTCGGATTCGAAGACGGTCGGGAGCATAAGCTCATCATCAAGACCAATATCCTCATGAAAGCCCAAGAGATGGATAATCTCAGAAGGTCAGTTCTTAAGCAGGCAGAAGAGGGCGTGATCATATTGCCGCCATACTGCGAGGTATGCAGTGAACCGGGGGATATGACCATCGCCATAGATTCAGAGGAGGAAGTATAAGGAGTGAAATGAGCAAGGAATGATAACGAGAGAAAAAGCGATTATATTAGCACTAAAAATAATTGACGTATGTAAGACTTTCGGAAGTTTGGATAGATGCAGGGATTGTCCCTTTAATTTTAATGGTTGCATAGCCACAGATGGGAACAATGTTCCGTCTGATTGGCGAGCTGGCGACATTCTAAACGATGCATTGCGTAAGGGAAGGAGCAAGGAATGAACGAGGATGAATATGAACTATATAAAACAGATCCGGACTTCAAGAGATTTGTTGACCGCTTCCGAAGGTTCAAAGGGCTGGGCGTATTTGAGGCCCTGGCAACGAAGATCGTCAAAGAAGTCGGAGAAGAGTATAAGAGGCAAAAGAGGGATATCGTAAAATAAAGGGGCAAGCTATGACACCAAACCAAGAGAAAGCGACAAGCTACTTAAGTATGATCAGAGGAATTGAGAAAGATCTTCACAGCATGAGGATCGAGCTGGATGCCTTAACATATAAGGCTGGGGGAATGAGTGCGATCAGGTACGATAAAGACCATGTTAAGACATCCCCGAGCAATAATTACATGGACATGATCGTAGAGGACATGATCGCCCTGGAAAAGAAGATTGCCAAGGGTGAGAAGAACATCGAAAAGAAAAAGGGAAAAGCTTATGCCATTGTGCGCCGGATTGAGAGCCCGGAACACAGGGCCTTCATTGAATGGTATTATTTCAACGGGCTGTCAATGATCGAAACAGCCGCAAAAATGAACGTAGCAGAGCGCACTTCATATTATCTTCGGGATGATGCCTTGGAAGAATTCGGGAAACTTTTATAAAGTTTGCAGGCTCATGCAGTTGAATGCAGAAAAATATCATGATATTGTTAAGCTGAAGTTAAAGGAAAAACGGACGCAGTCATCAAAAGGTGGCTGCGTTTTTGTGTGCAGTAATGCAAGGAGAGGAAGTATGAAGATATCAGTTATTATGCCGGTATATAATGCCGGCGCGTTCCTGTATCAGTCGATCAAGAGCATTCAGGATCAGACCGAACAGGACTTTGAGATTATAGCGGTAGACGATGGAAGCACAGACGACTCGCTTATGATCCTTCAGGAATTACAGGATGAGGATGACCGGATCAGGATCTTCACAAGAGAGGAGCGAGGGTACGCGATCACAATGAACGAAGCCCTTGACGCGGCAGCAGGCGATTTCGTTCTGAATGTAGATCCTGATGACTGGCTTGAACCTAACATGTTCGAGCGGATGCTCGGCGCCATGGAAGACGGCGTTGATTTTGTGAAGTGCTCATTCGTTTTCGAGCTGCCGGATGATAAGCAATTCGAATATTATTACACGAATGAGCCGATAGAGTTTTGCCCGAGATTGCTTCCACCTGAGTCAAAGGTGAGGTTCTTCGTTTCACAGATAGCAATATGGACCTGCCTGATAAGAAGATCCTTCATCGAAGAACATCATATCAGGTTGCATGAAACCGAGGGCGCGGCATACCAAGATACAGCTTTCGTTTTCCAGCTTAACTCATGCGCTGACAGAATCAGAGTATTACCTGACAAGCTTTACCATTACAACAAGCGCAACATGAACGCGAGCACGAGATCATCCAGGTATCCGATGGCTCCGTCAGTTGAATATAACTGGATGGCTGACTGGTGTCTGTCTCATCCTGAATATGGAATGTTCACAAGGTCAGTTCTTTGCAAATGTCGTTTCGGTTCATATTGCTGGAACTTACAGCGAATTGAAGAAGCTGACAGAATGGAATTCGCACAGGCTATGCAGCGAGACTTCGCGGCAGACTGGTCATGGATAGATGTGAGAATGTTCAACAAGCAAGAGTTCGATCTTTATCTGATTGCAAAAAATGATCCGGAAAAGATGCTTGAAGTTTTCAAGGTTGCAATGGAAGCGACGCATCAGAATAAAGATACAAACGATCAGGTATAATCGCGGGACAACTCGCGTTTATATATTCATACTTCTTTTTCTGAGGGCCTACGGTTCAGCCGCGGGCTCTCGTTAAAGTAAGTATATATAAGATAGCAGTAAACCTATAAGGGTACAAGGGGATATGGCCAAGGATTACGCCCGGCCCTTCTATGACTCCCAGGCATGGAAGGCATGCAGACAAAGTTATATCGCGAACAGAATAAAGATTGACGGCGGCCTCTGTGAAGAGTGCCACCGCAGGATCGGATATATTGTTCATCACAAAATCATGATAGATGAATCGAATGTGAATGATGTCAACGTAACATTGTCTCATGATAATCTTCAATTCGTTTGTAAGATTTGTCACGATCGGTTCGATGATCATTTTGTCCGGCGAAAGAAGAACGGGGCTAGTATTAGATATACATTCGACGAAAACGGCCAGCCTATAATACCCGGCTGAGACGACGGCCCCGAAAAACTTTTCGAGGGGTGCCGCCCCTATCACTTAAGAAGCACCAAGGGCCCCGACGAC